>JAAUXT010072521.1_pt1 | contig 50000 bp, 54 predicted proteins | sample 7278171 | NCBI WGS metagenome assembly JAAUXT01 (sample SAMN14350112, study PRJNA611818) | marine sediment metagenome | isolation source: surface marine sediment (1.8m) | place: French Polynesia: Moorea | collected 2018-08
CAACATTGTTTAAACTTTTTGAAACTAACCCCTTGGTAAACTGGCATGACAACCCCCCCCCCCCCCCCCCACAAAAATGTTGGTCCGGCATTTGCAGCCAACAGTAAATGGAAAACAGAATTTGCACCCGAGCTATTTGCTCGGTGCACGTGCGCGGGGTGTGACACCATCCCGGTGCGGTGATGCCTCGAGTCAGCGACCTGTCACTAACTTATGAAACTCAATGACGTCAATGCCGACATATCGTTCTGTAGATCTATTTGTACAGTTTTATCTGGCAGAAAAAGACGGCACGTGTCTCAGTCGCTGCAATCGTCTGTGCTGAACTTTTCAGAGTGGGGGTAATCTTACACAACAGACAAGTCCACCTGAGGCAAGGTTTTTGATCAAAGGAAGACAACAGAGCTCAACTTGGTGTTTTGTACTAAACTCGTGAATAACAACTTTGCGACTCTGCCAAGAACCAACATTACCTCAGCACTAAAAAGGAGCGAACACACAAACAAGTCTGCGGCGCCACATTCCGCAGTATAATTATGTCTTCATCGCGTGCAATGGCCCAGACAGTTTTCCCACAAAAAAGTCGCACAGTCGCAACCAAAACAGGCATTTCCCTTTGTGCACGAGAAAACACCTGAACTGCTCCAACAGTCCCCATTCCGCATAGTTTGGGTCTCGCAGAAAGCCGCAACTGAGGTGAATCAGCGTTCAGCGGGAGCAACGCGGTCGAGGGCGTCATAATTGAATTTCCCACAGCAAGCCAGGCTTAACGCTTAATAGCGATTTTATTCCTCGCTTAAACCTGGTATGTCTTCATGCCTTAAATAGCCACTCGCAGATCTTCGAGTGTTGAAGTGTTGGCTTTTATGAGAAGACTTGAAATGGTGCATACGGAACCAGTACCCCGAACAAAACGGGCCTCAATGTTTCTCACCCGTTAAAACCCCACCGACAACCAACTGCTTAGCATTTTACTGTTGGGAATTCAATTTGGAACAGATTTGCCAAATTGGGCTTGCAGCCAGGGAATTAATCCTTGTCATTAAAGTCAGATTTATCCTGGATAAAAAGCCCTTAATCTTGTCAGCGGCGCGAGGGGCCCCTGGTTCTGCGTCTCTCCAGCACCTCTCCTCAGTCATGCAGCACTGCTCAGGAAACCTGCCTTTTGCGCATCGAGAAACGGAAAGTGTTGTTGCGTCATCAACAGAGCTGCCGTGGAGATGGTGCAGAAATGGGAACAAGCACAAGGACCCTGGTTGGATTGGAAGACAAGAAAAAGTTCTCAATTTGACAACATGCAATCTTCCTCAGGACAAGTGTGAATTCGATTTGCTTCAGACACACCCAAACAAACTTTCGTGGACCAGTGACTCACCACAGAATCTTTCTGCAGTCAGACGCGTCTGCGAACAACCCGGTGAGGTCCTGTCAGCCCGTTGCGACCTCGAACTTCGAAATTTTGAAGCACAACAGGAAGTCAAGCCTGACAATTATCTTCGCCTGACAATTTTCTTCCGTAAGTCACGTCCTGTCGCCTCGTGCATAATTTTAATCCAATCTACAGCCACCGGATGAGTCCGACAAACGCCTCAGAATCCGTGAAGACACAAGGTCAATTTGTGAAGTAGTCTACAAAGCAGCGAAGATTTCTTCATCTTCACGAAATCAATCAAGTTGTCCTTTTACGTCCTGGTTTGTGGACAAAACGTGTGACGCGTGACGTCTCACGTATCCAGCGTGCAAAGTGGTTCGCTGACCTTATTCACGTTTTGGTTTCAACGTGCAACACGACGTACTGGCACGTTGGGGTCTGAGTCGAGTCGGGAGTGACACGAACCGACAGTACGTCACTGTTTGCGTGATTAAACCGTTCGATGCGCAGACTTGAGCAGCACGTATGATTGTGGAATTATTATTACTGTCTAAATTATGCAAAAATTACCTCACACAGTCTGTTCATGAAACTGTCTCGATCACTCAACCGTGCTCGTCAATATTTGACAAAGGATGGAGACCCGGTTCGCACTGGATGCGACCTGAGCACTGAATCGTACTGGAACGCACCGCGTGACGCACGCAATGTGGAACAGCCTTGGTGTCTCGATCAGCAGGTATATCAGTTTTATTCTGCAGACCTACCGCTGCCGATACCACCCACCTCTTGCCAACTCGATGCAATCTGCAGTTTGCATCGTGTCAATCGAAACGCGCTGGAACTTAGTTGCTCATTTCGAAACAAAAGCGATCTGATTGTGTGATTTGCACACCTGAGCTCAAACAGGCCATTTGTATGCGAACAACAGCAGGCCGCAAAAAAGGCAAAATATGCGGCGTGGCGAATCAAGTAGCAATTTGGGAATTTTCTGAAATGAGTCAACTCTCAATTGAATTCGAGACTTGCTCGTACGTCCAATTGTTTGAGTTCATACACTGTTCTATTCTTCAGTGATTGCAGCAACTGTGAGGACAGCTGCTTTCGGAGTGTCTCGACTCGAGCACAAACTCAAGACCACAAAATACTGAGTGAGGAAACGCTCCACACCAATCTTTTATCAATCTTCACACAAATACTGTCGTTTTCGAAACGCTAACGACGGTGGCCAACCGTGAACCTCGAACACATCCCTTTTCAGTACTCAGTTATGGGTACTGATTTGTGAGTACTCACGTCGGCTCGCCGCTGAGAATCTGCGCGCGCGCTGTTTTCCTGGACTCGACTGTCGCAGCAGATCGTAGATCTCGGATCCTTCCTCAGTCAGCAGAACGAACAGCCCAGCGCCTGGAACACACCACACCGCGAATGAGCAAACGGAACACAACCCAGAACCTATACGTCGGGCAACGAGACGCCACACACGAACAGACAAGAACCAGAAAACGCATCTTTTGATTTCTAATTTGCGCCTTGCGCAATTTACGTGTGAACAGTGAGATTGCATTTGCATTTCAGGGTGGCTGAAGGCAGAGCCAGATGTTTTGATTCGAGATGCAATGCTTGAGTCCAATTACGGGTACTTGCTGGTCTTGTCTGCGCCACCCTGCCGCACCCACACATCGGACGCACCCAAGTTCCTTTGCTGTTCGTACTCACTTTTGCCACTCCTCGCTCCGGCTTCTATCACAAATTTCTTATCAAGAGGTCCGAACTTCCTCAGGTCCGGCACGGTCCAGTTATAGAGGACCTTGGGCGGGGCGCCCGCCGTCAGACAGAGGCGCAGCCCGTGGATGAGGAGCCGGACGGGGCCGCCGCTCACCGCCGCCGCGCCGCCGGGACTCGCCGCGCCGCCGCCGCCCGACGACTTGCCGCTCGAGCCGGGGAACTTGACGAGTCGCACCGGATACTGGTGCTCTGTGGTGAGGGAGAATTGCGTGTTCAGACCCGCTTCACTAGAGTTGGGTGTCTCAATCAGAACTACTCGTGCATCTGCCACTGTTTTATGGGTACAAATGGAGACCCCTCCTCACACGAACGTTCCCATCCTTTACGCACCACAACACACCCCTCCACCTGCTCACTCAAAAACACCACGGAAACGCAAACAGTGACGCACACTGAGACACTGACGCACCCAAACTCAGGCAGAATACGCACACACCCTGTCCACACTTGCACACAACAGGACACACACGCACTCTTCTGACTCGCCCATCTCTCACACACACCCACCAAAGTCACGCACGTTCAGACACAAGAATACCCACACCCAGGCAAAATACGCACACACCCGACCCACCCACATGCTCACCCACACACACACACTCACACACACACCACACACACTCACCTTCGCCGAGGTGAGATCTGATGCGGATCTCCCACTGTATGAGCGTCTCTCGGTTATGAAACGCGAGCAGCAGCACTCGGTCGGCGCCGCCGCACACTATCGCCATGACGTGGGGCTCGCGATCCAGCGCGAACCCCGACTCGATCCCGTAAAACTCCTCCAGGGGGAGCGTCGTCTTGGCGACGCCATTCTTGAAGCATTCCTGAGCGTCTTTGTACAGCGAGATATGAAGGCGGTCTGAAATGAGAGAAGTTACGAAACGTGTCACAAGAGGCAGGCACCTGCTTTGGGTGTGAACATTCATGCTTCTGTGATTTCGAAATCTCACACGCACGCAACGCAACTCCACCAATCAGAAGATATTTTTTGCGTTCTTGATCTACTTTTGGTACCCAGTGACGGTCCTCATGCTGATCCTCCGCTACGTCAGAAATCTCGCTTGCTTTACGTACACGTCGCGTCTCTGCATGTCTCGACCTCTTCCAGTGTCGCCCGTCCAGTGTGAATGAAACTGGCCTGAGCGACACATCACCTGCTCCCGAGTCAATTTCCTGGCTCCAATCGAAATGCAACAACACACACAAAAGGTGTCCGACTCCACCAGGAAACGGGCTGTGCATGGCTATTTCCAGTCTGCAGCCGGTGACATTCAAAACGGCTCGCGATCCTATGCTCCTATGCACCTGCCCGTTGGTACACTTCCGAATCATCAGTCTCGAACAATGACTTTTGGGGAAAGGCGACCGCGACAAAATCCAGCTGCATGGTCCAAATCCCTGTTCTTCACAATCCACAAGAATTAGCTTGTCGAGGGAGGGATAACTTTTTTGATTTGCAGGTGTCAGGAACTCCACAGAAACGCATAAGTCAATCTTGGCGCGTGGAATCCACCCAGCCGACTGATCAAGCTGCCAATGGGTACTCTCCATCAATCAATCAATCAGCGCATTCTTTCATCAGACAATGTGAAGGTCCAGCAGCACGGAGGAACACACCTCTCGTTCGTGTGAATTGGTGATTCACGAAGTTTTTCCCACAATGTGCTGTCCCTACACGCAGGGTCTAACAAGACAGGTGACACTTTACATTCTGACTTCAAGATCGTATCAATGTCAATGGTTCTTTCTTGTGTTGTATTCGGCTCGTGGATGGGAAACTTTAGCGCACAAACCGAACACGCCACACAGAACAGGTGGCTCATCCGAGCCTTTTGATGCTGCGTCGCCAGGTTGACCAGGTGTCGATCAGTTCTACAGAAACGCAACGCGTGATGCACCCAGGAGGAACCGAGGCTGACTCTTGGCTCGCTCGTCACATCTTTCACCGCTTTGTGGCACCTTTTTCTCCTTCCGCGATTCAAACCCTGGACACTGTGCGCTTCACCACTGCGCCAAAGTCTGATACAAAATCACATTCATACCCTGGACGTCATCACAAAAGTTTCAATCTGCCAAACGAGTCAGCATTGTGAGGGCTTCACCAATCCAACGGTTTTCAACAGAACCGTCGCCGTGCGTCAGCAGAACAAACACGCAGTCGACATCTCAGGTTCAGGATATGGTTGCTAAACATTCGGGACGTGTTGGTACAGGTACTGACCGTGTTTGGTGGCCACACAGCCCGCTCGCCTCAACAAAGGGACTCGGCTCTATTTTTGGTGGAACACCATGAGCCGGTACCTGACACAGCGCCTGCGGTCTCCGGTTCCTGGAAAACCTGCTATGGAAGTGGCCTGTTTTGGTTGCAAGCGAAGGGAGGGTCTGACCACTGAAAAAGCTTACACAACGTATTCAACAACGCACCTGGCAAAACATCAGGACTCAAACGAAGGCATTGTGCTTGAATCCAATGGTTGGAGCACACCCCTTTGCTGATTCAGTCAAACTTTCCACAGCCGGGCAGGTTGTTTTTGTTTTTGGGCCTCTGGATCTCGTGACGTGCATTAGATGAGTCACCTAATGCACCACAATCTCTTCTTTACCTGATAAACTGAAGCACCTACCGCTGTGAGCATCTCGAGATGTGAACAATTGGACCCAAGGAAGAGTTTCTCAATCCGGCTTCACTCGAGTGGTTCCACTTCTGCTGCTGCAACCTCGTCAGGTTGCAGCATTCACTATCGCAACACCGCCGCACACTTGTTGGTTGCGCTGGGCCACGCAGGCCAAACGTCAAAATGTCAGTCCAAACAACCCCTGCGTAAACCAGTGCAACAAATGACCTTGTCATCTCACAACTCGAAGCAGGTACGACGGGTGTATCGATCAGCCTGGTTCTCAGTATGGATGGATCCGCGCTGTGTCTTGTGTGGTTTATGGAACGTTTTTCAGCGTGACTCACACAACCCTAGGAACCACAACTCTCCGCAGGCTCCAAGCCCAGCTTCACGTCGGATTCGTCAAAGTTTCCCTCCCTGCGTGCAACGTCCATCACACGAAAAGTAACGCGTCCATTTGCATTCTTCGCGACACTGCGGAAGCGTGCACGGGCCCTGGGTGCAACACTCACCTCTCGTTACTCACTCGTCAAGGTCAGGACGAAGATAACACGCAACAGTTGAATGCTGCAACAATCAGCTTCACCTTACGTTACCAGCAATAACATTTTTACACAAAAGCGAAGGGATTACAGTGACAACACACGCACACAGAGCTGTCGGGCCTACTCCCACGCAGAACAAAAGTTCTCCACTTTATCATCCAGACCCAGCAACGGCATAAAAACGGAGGCAAAAGGAGACCGACGAAATAGAAGCAACTTGACACGACATGAAAAACGTGAATCTAGGCATCAAACGACTCCGCAATCAACTCACTTGCTTCCCCTCCACCTGTGCTCATCCACATACGCGCCCCCCAGCCGTTCCAGATCCACAAGGGGCCTGGGCCTTCCCCCATCCATGATCCGCAAATGACTGTCACCCCCGACTGTTTTCTACGGGTACTTTTTTGCTTTTCAATGTTACTTTTGGCTCCGTGACTTATTGTTGTGAATCCGCAACAGTGCACACACGCACGCACACGCACACACACACACACACACACACACACAAACTGTGTGTGGGTGGCTCGTTTCCCTCCCCTCGGGTCTCACTCTGGCGAGAAGCAACAGCAGCAGCGGAGCTCGTTTCCACAAATCCTGATTTCTCGTCTCCACTGAGGCCCCGGGGAGGAGGGAGAAGCCTGAATCCCACGCGCCTCTCTCTCAATGGCGACGACACGTGATGCTGCAAACCGCCCAACAAAGAAGAACAGCGCAGCACCGGAAGCTTGTCACTGGCCCGCGGAGGGACCGCTTCCTACTCCCATTACTATCTAATCCGCTTTAAGCTGCCGTGTTTTTGCGGCCCACCCACCCACGCGCACTGCAGGTGCAGAATAGAGCGCCAAACTTCCTCGCGATGGCTGACACTTCCTCAAGATCGCTTCGCTGACCAAGTGACTCCACACATTTGGGGACCGCTTTTTGTTTGTTTTGCCCACAAAGTTGTTTTTCTTTTTGGAACAGGAAGCCAGAACACCACTTGGTCTTCAGGCTGACACACAGTGACTGAACTTTGTGGGCTGACACGAGGCAAAAACTTGCTGCATTTTGACAGTGTAAGACACACACAAAGCAACTGTGATGCTTTACTGTAACCACAGCAAAGCGCCCAAAAAGCGTCCGTGACGGGCCCCGTCATCTGGACCGCAGCCCCGGCGTCCCGCCGCCCGCCCCGGATCGGGCTCCGGAATGCAGGATGTGGTCACCACTTTTTACCCGCTTCGCATTGTTGCTGTCCCTGCGCTGTCGCTTCAATAGAGATTCATGGCCCGGAGTGCAAAGCTGTTCAAACAAACCGTGCTTTGTGTGCAAAGCTGTGTTTTTTGCGCGCACCTACACCGTTGTTTCCTGCACAAAACGTTGCATTGCCACCCACTGCGATTCAAATTCTAGTTTTGCTGACAAAACGTTCACGTAACAGCTGAGAATACTACGAGCAATTCGACTCCGCGTAGAACAACGTAATCAGACAACGGAAATACGTGGCCCATGCAGAATTCATTCAACAATCACACCGCAGATTTCTCGTCCGACAGAACCGTTCGCGATGCGCTTCACAAAACGAACGCCACAACAACGCGTCTCGGATGCCGATCCGTTTGCAGGATCTCGTGTTGTTGTAATTGCTCGGATGCCTGCAGCATGTTGTGTTTGCATTCCTGCAGGCAGGAAATGCTAACTGAAGGCCAAACAAGAAGTGAGGCAGGGAGGGAGGGATCCAGGGTGTGGGCCTCGCGTGGGAAGGTTCCAGCGCGAAAAGGACAACCGGGTGACGTTTCAAACGAACCAATTGCGTCCTGAGCAGTCCGGATCCAACGAGAACAGACGAAGCGCATATGACATTTCAAAACGGACAGGTTAAATTCTGTATTACTGGCTGTGACTTGAGAGGCAGAACACAGAAAACCAACATCGCACCAGAAAAAGACGCCCCAACCTACGTCTGGCCCCAGACATTTCTGGCTCTGTGTTTCTGGTTGCCTCTCAGCAGGGACGGAACCTGTTGTTTCAGCGATTATCTGCGGCCGATAGAACAATTCCCGGTGTTGTGCGAGGCCGCCGCGGCTGGCTCGGCGAGGCTCCCGGAGAATGCGCAGAGTCAACAGTTCCGGGCTGGAGGAAGCGAGAGTCTTCGTTTTCCTCCCAGGGACCAAGTATTCCAAGCAAATTTTTAGAACTCAATGGCGCTGCTGCTGAACTGCAGATTTCTGTTGAAGTTCGGAGCACGCGTGTTTGCGTTCGACAGTGCGCTTCCGCCCACACGCACGCACACACGCGTTCACACACACACACACACACACACACACACACACACACACACACACACACACACACGATGGATCCACATGACTGGAGACCAAAACATCCTTTGAGATGCAACTGCACTGCACGACTATGATTCGGACGTGCACCATCGCTTACAAAATGGAAATCTGTCATCGTTGGGAGTCCAAACCCATCGCTTCCAATTCTGCCGTAAGTATCTACAACCAAGCTGAACTCCAGACGTTTCGTTCGCCGCAGTTTCATCTGTCAGCCAATGACAGAGCGTTTCCGGGCGCTCTTCTGACAGACGCCGCCTGGCTCCCTCCCGCGGGTCCCCGGCAGCACCGACTGGGGGTCCCCGCGCCTTTCCGATCCTCTCCGACCGGAGGCGAGGTCGCTCCGAAATGAAGACGGATCGGCGTGAAGCTCCAGCGAGACGGACTTGCGAGTGCGGAGCACACACACAAAGAAAGGCGTCATCAACTGTGTGAAAAATCGATTCTCACTCCCAAAAGGAACAGGAACGTGCGGTTTGGGACTGAGTTCGATGGTGCAAGGTAAAACCGCACGGGAAGCAGTGATAGCTGTGGAATTCGTTTTCAACCCTCCTTTCGTGCCTGAACTCGAGCAGATTTCTCGCTGCACATTCAATGCTGGACCAAAGAGGCCTGACTGCACACTGCAGCTCCAAACTTCTTGACTCCACTCTTACGGCCTGATCAGTTCGCTACAACTGAAAACCCTTCTCTGCGAGTTCCAGTTCAGCAACAACGGACTCGCAGATCTCAAGCTCGCCTCGGACTCTACAACCCGGAGTCTGGTTGCACTGACATCAGGTGGAACAACTCCATGGATAAACTGCATGAACTGCAACATTCCTCAGTCGTGTTCAAAGGCTGAGCGAACGAAGCACTGTCTGCACAACGAACTCTGTCTGCGGATCTTGTAGTCTACAATTCCACTTCAACCCCGTTCAAATCACTTCAAAACCCTCCGCCATCAACTCCAGGATAAAAATGCCACCTTCAACAAAACGCCTCTGCACTTCCTGTACTTTCGCGTCCTTCACTTTGCAGCTGTGTTCAGGGTCAGACTCGAGCACGCTGCAGCACACGCACTTCAGACCGAGGCGAGATAGGCGCACCATCACATGAGAGAGAAGCGCTTTGAACTTTTGGCCCCAATTTTCACCCAGGTGGGCCGCCACTCCCCGTGAAGCCCCCTGACACGGTTTTCCTCAACCCAACACTCGCTGTCAGAGAGAGCCCGCTGTGAATGCTGCGAGAGAGAGAATTTACAACTTTCTCTTCACAAACCAACTGCTTTGTTAGCTTCAGTGGCTGAATTTTAGAACCCGAAATTGGTGAAGGAGAAGGAAACGAAGTGGAACACTGTCAGAACTTTTGATTTTTCTGCTCGCATGACTGGTCAAGACCAGATGCGTCAACATCTGGCAGCAATGCATCATTCCAGATGACCAGATGGCCGGAGCCATTTCCTGTTGCGCAGTTCAAACGTGAAGGACACTCGCTCCCAAACAAATGGTCAGCGACGCGTCGGACAACCAACCAATACATTTTGAACAAAGCTACATGGAAATTCTCCAATTCAGTTCTTTTCGACTCGTAGAACACTGACACAATTCCCCAGTTGTGACTCACTTGGATCCCAATTCCCAATGCTATTTTGAGGGGGACCGTTGACCTCACTTTTCAATTTCAATCTGTGGCCCTGACCGCAGCGCTTCCGCCTTGCGGTTCGAGTTGTTTACTCGGAGCAGGCCTCGCACCCCGGTGACTCGCGCCCGCCGCCCCGGGGGCCCAGGTGACAGCAATCACCGCGGAGGAAGCTCTCCGATACACAGTAGCATCCCTGCCCCGCCGCGCCCTCGCGTGCCTGGCACGCTGCAATTAAACAGATAGCGGTGAGATACCTTTGTTCTGTTGGTCTTGGTTGGGACGACAGTGCAGCTGAGAAAAAAAGTTTTGAAAAGACCGTGGCAAACTCTGCTGCTCGAGCAACGCGCATCTTGTGCACTGATTGATCTGGGGGGAATTTAGAAGCGGCGTCCCCAGTTACACGACAATGGCCTTCCGACCACAATATCGAGGGTTTGCGTGTTTTCGTGTCTTCTGCGGTCAAGACACCTTGACCTGCCTTGACCAGGCACGAACGAACGTTTGAAACTGGATAAATTTTTCACCCACTGCCACAATGGCACATCCTTGAAACCGAAAAATAACCTGGAAAACCCAATGAGTTATCGAGCTACGAGTCCGCTCTCGCACATCAACATCTCATTTGGACCAATTAGGCATGCAGACTTGCGCGCAGTTACGCAAGCAGTTGTGTAAACCACTGCCAGAGAGCGTGGGGCGTGAACGATAGATGGATTCCACGTTGCAGGCAGACAACGTGCGCAGAATCTCCCCGCGGTCAACGACCGTTGCTATAGCTTCCCACTTGGAAGTCAAAGTGAGCTTTCAGAAAACACGACAGAATGGTCGTGCAGACACCCACACTAAACGCAGAGAATTGAGTCCAATGTGTTCCCATGCTGAGAACGCAGACAATTCAGGCAATTTGAAGTTGCTGCGCTGCAGCAACGCGAAGAGAAAGGGAATCCAGAGCCCGCTGCAGTATACACGTGTAAATCTGGAGTGCTGACAGGCATCTGAATGGCGATGCGCTGTGTGTACAGAGCGATGACAGCTTTGTGACGCTGATGGCTTCCCGTTTCAGACTCCTCTCCACACCTCATCAGCGCTTCTCGATACACAGCCGATACAGGGTGGTCCGGTTCGCTCGGGGGGTTCACACGGCGTGCGTCGAGTCAATGGATACTGCTTCGACTGCAGCCCAGGGTCGTCGCACCCAACGGAAACTTGGCCAGAAATAGAACGTTGGTGTCTGTTTATCGAAGACTTGTAACTCAATAATTAAAAGCCACTTCACAACAACTATTGTAAGCCACCTAAATTGTTTATTTGTCGTTGTTTTATAAATATTTAATGATTGTCATGACACCAACTTCGTGCCAAAATGCCAACGATCTGATGCCAGAACCATTTGTCATGTGCACTGCAGAAAAATGGAGAGAGAGAGAGAGAGAGGGAGAGAGACAGAGAGAGAGACAGAGAGAGGGAGAGAGAGAGAGAGAGAGAGAGAGAGAGAGAGAGAGAGAGAGAGAGAGGAGAGAGAGAACCCCATTGACTTTGACATGTGGGGTGAGCATCTGGAGCCAAACAACGTCATTCTTCTGAACTCATCAACTCTCCAGCAGTCCAGTGCACTGCGATAAATTACGTTTCTTTCCTCACTTCCGTCCCGACCGAGAGATGAGAAAACCAAACAGTGATGAGCCCCACCGGTTTTGGCACCACTGCTCAGTCGACGCAGACCCCACTGCCCATTGAATTCCACAGCCACACAACCGACGACGCACAAAGTGAGTACCAGGCCTGAGAAAAACTGCAGGAGTAATTTTCCACTACTTGAACTCCAGAAATTACAACATAATTCGGAACACGAGGCCGCGAGGCATGCAGCAAGGCAACTGCAGCAGCAGTGTACCATCGCACCATCAGCCGTGCCGCTCCCAGGTAAAATAAATGCCAGCTATTTTGTTTGCTATGCTCGGCGGAACTTGCGCTATCTCAGCGGTGCTTTGAGAGTGAGCGGAGATGGGGGGGGGGCAGGCACGATACTCTGTGTCTGCGTCAGCTCAAGCTCACAGACACCAGCCAAACAAAGCTAATCGTTACAACGAGAAGACCTTTCAAGTCCCCCCAGTGAGAGGCACTTTGAAAATTGAAACACTTCTGCTGAACCCAACGCTCGCGCAGAAAGCCTCTTCCCAACGAAAGAACAAGGAGCCTGGAGACACTCCAGGCGAGCAACAAGTTTCCAGTGGGAAGCTGCTGAACCAAATCTTTGTCTTTGTCGTCAAAAGCAAGGATTTATCAGAGCTCCCAGTTGCACTTCTTTGTCACAATCCTCTTTGTCGGTTGCAGACTTCATCAGTCAAAGCGACTTGCTGACGTGTGGTCCCAGACAATCGAACCTGACCTTCCGCACTGACGGCGCCGTCGCCTTCAGCGCCTCCACTTCTGACGCAAACTGACGCTACTCGCCCCTCCTTCCAGCGCGGAACGTAATGGTTGAGTAGGTCATCCAAACAGGCATGATCCCGGAGAACGGGAAGAACAGCCTTCCCGAGCGATCAGCCGGGCTGTGCTAACAACGCCTCGCGATGCGGCGTCATCACTTCAGCTGCAGTTAGATCAGCGTCTTGAACTGACGAGACACCTGAGACACCGACAGATGCGGAGCTCAGTACGACTGAGTTGTCGAAAACTGCAAAAGGTTGCATTTCCTGCTGCGTCCTGCTGCGACAAAGTTTTTTTTTTCTTTTCTGACGGGTGACTGCAAAACTTTTCTGTGTGGTTTTCTTGACCCCCTGTGTCATGCGCATGTCTTTTTGTACCCCATCAACATTGTTTACTGGAAACGTTTTTTTGCTGCATTCAGAAAGACGACGAACGGCATCCCGCAAATTCCAGACGGGTGTCTGCAAAGTGTGAGTCCGGCGCAGCAGTTGTTGCTCGGTTGGGCGGGTCGCATTGCGGGCATACTGCCCACACCACACTGCAGCCGCGGACCATGTGCTCGAATCCCCATTATATAGTCTGAGCAATTTCAAACCAAACTGTGTGGCACGGTGACTTACCTTTCTAAAGCACTGAACAAAACCAAATCCGCGTGCAATCTTGACTCCACTTCACTGCAAAGATGTGACTGATTCACTGAGGTATATCCAGAGGAGAACAATCTTCTCCAATTTACTCGTTGCCCGACAGGCCTCCGGCAATGCAAAATTCACGGCGACAATCTCTAGTGAATCTCTTGGAGAGTGCCCACCTGCCCTCAGTACACTGAGGTGTGAGTCTCCTGCAGTATATCAACAGCTTCACAGCTTCTCACACGTCTGTCCATCAGTCAACACCACCAGCCAATTCCACACACACAACATCCTTTTGTGAAAAGGTCCCTCGCTTCAAAGTTCACAAGTCTCAAAGCAACTTGTCCATTTCCTCAGAAGTACAAAGGCAGCACTGTGCACATGTATGCAGTACGCGCGCGTGTGTACTGCTCGCACTGCAGCGGATACTGACGGACTGAGGCAGCTTTGTGTTTAGTCACGGATAAGTAGCTTCCCACCCGAGGCTGCCTGCGTGTACTTCTAACTGCTCCTCTCGTACAGGCATTAAAATAGAGGACGCACCCAGCGCTGAGGAATCGATTACTTGGAACCGATCTGCAATCAATTAGCCACGGGAACAGTTGCGTACGCAGACGAGCCTCGCTACCGGAAGTCCCGAGAGCCTCGTATGCAGCTCCCAACCTTGAACGCAGACACGCTGAATGAAGTACTTCGACCTGCAGACAGACCCACACCCGCCAGACTTTCTCTTTCAATTCTTTTGTGACTACGAGGCTCATCTCAGTTCTGCCGCTCACCTCATGCTGACTTGGCATGCCAATTTGACCCGGTGCCTGAGTGATCTGCTGACCCCGGCTGGTGCCGACCTTGAGGTCATTACTCTGTCATCAAGAGCTCTACCTGAGAAGGTGTCTTTTGTTGTTCTTTCTGCAAATGTGCAACAATGAAGCGTGTAACTGAGTTGGACATCAAGCTGGTGCAGCACATCAATCTGTACTTTTGCTGGAAGCTAGGCTGGACTCACAAGGATGCATGCGCTGCGCTGGTGACTGTTTCTAGCGAGCAGGCACTTCACCCAACCAGGAGTCGACATTGGTACAGATCCTTTGAGGAAGGGAGGAGTACCCTGGTTGACCTTCAGCGCAATCCAAAGTCCAAGACAGGGAGATCTGATGACAACATTCAAGCAGTCAAGGATGTGTTAGCTGTGGACAGAAGTTTGACTGTGGCTGCAATTGCCAATTAAAGCGGCGTCCATCGGATCCTGAAGAGTGATTTACACCTGACACTCAGGTGTGCCAAATTCCTCCCCAACTTCCCGACACCAAGGCACATAGTGGAACGCTTCAACCACTCCAAGGCAATGCTGCAAAAGGTCTGGGCAACACCCAGCTTCCTGAAGAAAATCGTCACAATGGACGAGGCATGGGTTTACCAATATGACCCTGAGCTCAAAAGGCAAGCCTCCCAGTGGTTGTCTGTGCAAGATGAGCGACCAGTGCATCCAAAGAGGACCCTCTCAGTCAAGAAATCCCTCTTAGTTGCCTTCTTTGACCACAGAGGAATGGTACATTTTGAGTTCATCCGCAATGGGACTGTCGACACACCGACCTTCATAGGGATCTTGTCAAGGTACAGGACAGCAGTGCACACCTGCAGGCCTCATCTCACAAGACATTTGCATATGGACAACGCGCCGGCACATGGGTCCAGGGACAAGGCTACACCTGCTAATGACTGGAACCAAGGTGGTGGACCACCCTGCCCTCTCACCTGACCTCGCGCCTTCCGATTACTGGCTCTTCCCTCGTCTGAAGAAACCCCTCAGAGGCAAAAGATTCCCATCCTTGGATGCCTTGGAGGTTGCTGTCCGGCAGGAAATCACCAACATCCCAGCTGCTGAGTACAGGGAAAACATTCTGACCAAGTAGCCTATGCATTGGGCACGTTGTATCCACCGAAATGGAGACTATTTCAAGGGCAGAAAGTGACAAGTTCCAGACAGTTTCATGGACAGTGCTTTCAATGTTGACAAAGTTCTGACAGTGTGTTGCAAAGTATCACATGACTTGTGTTTTTGTTTTGGTCGACACAATAGATTCGCCTTTGTGCCCTGTCCAATCTGTGTTAAATGCCTTACGCAATTTGTCAGTACCAAACCTGATATCAGCATGAGGCGAGCGGCAGAACTGAGATGAGCCTCGTAATTCAAGCAGGAGTGGCGTGAAACACAAGGACTCTGACCTCGTGTACACACACTGAGAAGCGTCCAAGCATTAGTCAACAAGACAGAGGCAAAAATCAACGCATCGCTGTCAGTCGTTTCCCTCTCATGTCGCTCGGATTGATGGGGGAAGAAAATACTCTCAAAAATTTGCGTCTGACGGGTGTACCTGACGTTAATTCTTGTGCAGAGATTCCTCTTTCTGCCAGGAAGTTATGAACGTTTAGTTTGGGGAGAAATTGACTGCACCCTGGTAGCCACGGGCAAATAGATCTGGAGTCGAGAAACACTGCAATTGGAAACGCCAGTTTCAAACTGAACGCGTCCCGTACAGTTTTTACTTCTGGAGAACCGCATCACACGAAGAATCCGAGATCGCTTGTTCTCACAGTGCTGACGCAGCGTCCCACGGAAGGGATGGTCTGTTTGCGGACCAGACAGGAAGCAGATATGGTAGGAATGTTGGGACTGTGGGGTTCACCCAGGGACAAGACCACGAGACAAGGGGGAATCCCAGGGGTCACTTATCAGGCTCTGTCCAGCCTCCCCGTGACCTCGCACTGGTCAACTGAGCCCCACAGAAAACGGGACATGTGGGAACCCGAGACGGAACCGGGGAGGTCACGATCGATTTGCTTGCGCAGTGAAGACGCTTGCACGGGAAACGCAAAACCCAGCGCACCGCGTTTTTCTTTGTGGGAGTTCGACGTTCGCAACCCAAGTCACATTCGACATTGTGCTCGAACACTGATGCGATCCCTGGCTGCAGTCGTTTGCACGGACGCACGTGCGCTGGTGATGGTGGGGCGGGTCGACCCGTTCAGACTCCCCCGGAGCGTGCACAGGGCACCTGCCCACAATGTACTCGTAAGTTCTGTCATGAAGTTGATCTTCAGTTTGTATTCGTCCAAACGTTTCAACGAAAGTACGCGTACTGCTTGTTGAAACGTGAACTGCCAACGTGAAACCGTGAACCAAAGGTCACGTCTGACAAGCACTGACCAGAACCCCCAGAACACAAATGGTAGATCTACACACACACGAACCAACAGACACCAAAAACAAAGTCAGCGATCTGCACTCCGTGATAGCTTCTGTGAACTTGGCGATTTTCGCGGTGCCTGGACGCCCGACGGTGTTTTTGTTCGCAGCGAAAAACAGAAACAAGTGCCTTGTCCAGGAAGCCAAGAGCCAGGATAATACTCGTAGACACCATACAAGTGTACGATACCCAGTCCACCCGCGGATACGTTTTTGCCAAATTCGTCTTGTGCAAACAACAAACTGAGCGTGGTTCACGACGGGGCAGTCTCTCACACTGGATGCGTCTGTGTTTTGGTCTGCGCACCAACTGGCCCAGCGTCCACTCTGCGACACAGTACTCATTGACAAGTGTACAAAAGCCGTGGACTGGTTGAGACGCAACGCGGGACGCGCACGGTGTGCGAAACAGGGCGTAGTGAAGCTGTGTCTGCAGGTTGAGCTCACCTTGAAGGCAGAGAGTACAGACGGTTCGCAGACATCAGTCGCCATCGCTTTCAGGAAACTTCTGTTCGGGGCTTTGACAGTCCAATCCTTGCGCACAATGCCAGCAGCCACACAAATGACAAGTTCCAAAACAAATGCGCGCGCCAGGTACTCTGTGTTCTGCGTCACGGTGAAGGTCAAGGAAGAACACGTCACAAGAGTTGAAAAGGGTGAAAAGTTCATTCGACTCTTCGTCTGGTTTTGTGAATCGTTATGCCAATGTTCTTGGGCCTGGTCCTCTGCAATTCACCTGCAACTTTTTCTGTCCGAAGAACTTCTGCCTCACAGCTTCTCTCTCGAGTTTTTGTTGCCTGCGCAGTTGTGGTTTTGCTTTCAGCACACGTGTAACCACCGCGCGTGTCTTTTTTCACGTCACCCAATCCTCAAACACGTGTCCTGATACCATTGCAGAAAGCTAGTTTTCCCCGTCCTCAGCTCTCAACACGTTTGCTCACAGTCACGCGTGTACTTGGCCACGTATTTCACCCACAGAAAAGCAGAGATCACGAAGCTAATGGACAGCAGGACTCAACTCTGCACTTCGGACGGACAGATCTACACGCGACACCACTCCAAATACGCGTACACCCGGCACGACCTGAATCTCTGGCCCGGTGTAACAGAACCAGAGCACGACCTGGACCACACTATTTGGTCGTGTTGTGGTCCTGAAATTTCAGGACCACAGCACGATGTCGGAAAATATTACGGTCGTGCTGTGGTCCTGAGACACCGGGGTAAGGACGGCTTGATACGGACACACGCACGCACACACACGCGCACACACAAATCCAGATTTGACGCCACTCCGTCTACCCACAGCCTTGAGAGCGTAGGCATCCAGAACCACGCAAAGACGACTCTCGCTTCCTGGAACCGAGAAGCGAGTGAATAATTGAAGCGCATCGCGTGCGGCGCTCGTTACTTTGAGGCACAAGTAGGAGCCGCCATCCAGACTGACAACACACACGCGTCTCCCGGGACTCCACTCCGGACTCGCATCCGGGGAAGGTCCCGGATTCTCTCTGCTTTGCGTAAAGTTGGAGCAACGTTCACATGCTGTGACCATGCAGTCGTCAGGTGGATCGACGCTGTGCTGGGAGGTGTGTGTGTGTGTATGTGTGTGTGTGTCGCACCATACAGTCCCCTTTCTGAACACAACGTTGCAGTGTGTTGGCCAGATCCGGCGTGCTCAACATTTTGGAAATACAACTTACCAGTTCTATCTCTTTCCAGGAAATTCACAGAGCGCCAGGATGTGTGTCTGTGGAAAGCACCAAACAGATGCCTGTCACTTGTTCTGCATCGTGCATCAGAATGTCACGGTCCCACACACCACACTTCAGTTCGTTTGCTCCCAAATACACATTGTAATGAAGACCATCTGTTTCTGCACCTGCGCGCAAATCCTTTGAGGTCAAAATGTGAATTTGTTCTTCTCGCAGATGTTGACAAGTGTTTCCCATTCACACGTCGAGTTCCTGAAAAGCGTCGCTCACCCGACACTGTTCAGATCACCTCGCAACTGTAGCTCAGTTCGCGGTGTATTGTCAACGCGACGTATGTTCGCATTATTTCCCGTTGAACATACGAAGACGGATCGACACAAGTTTGCGACCTTCCGCGCAGCTGAGTTTGCGTCGAGTTGAATGACAAAATCTGTCACTTTTCACTGCGCCTCTCAGACACACGACTCCACCGGTCTTGCCTTCCTACTCATGCACTGAACTCGTATCCAGAACGTTGGGAGTCCACTTCAGGTCCCCCACACACTGACCCTGTTGGTCTCTCTCCCTCTCTCCACAAATTACGATTGTTCCCTCGAGCAAAATCCTGCCGAATTAACCGGCTCCGTGTACCCAGTCTGCGAGTCTCAGACCGACTGGTCCCAGCCTCGCTCTCTCCCTCCCGCGGCTCGCTGGTCTGCTTGCACACGGATGTGGGGAGTGCTCGTTTTGTGTACACTCAACAATGGTGCTTATCCTGATCAAACACGCCGCAACTGTCCAGTGGCCAATCCACTTCACTCCGCCGCGTACACTCTCAACACACACGTGGAACTCTAGGTCCGGCTCGACAAGTGCTTCAGACCAAACTCTTGTTGAGAGATTTTGCTTTGTTCTGCAGACAAAACTGTGATAGATTGTCATGTCATTTCACTTACTCTCTTATGAATATCAAAATATATGCACCTCCCCTCAATCTTAAAAACCTGAGCAGATCCAGCTGAAACTTCGCTGTGTTCCAGAGATGGGCCGAGTTCACCGTCTGATGGATTTTGACACCTGGATATTGCGCGGTGGATCCCCGCGCTCCTCATCAGTGTAAACACGTGCACTGACCGGACGCCCCGCACGCGCGCGCACTTGTTCTCTGCACGTGCGCACGAGTACTCAAGTGCGCGTCGGTGCTGGACCGATGCAACACCTGTGTGTCATCCGACGAGGCCAGTGCTCCACCTCAAGAAGTCTCAACACTGTTGGATGTTGACGCGCACGAGGTTTTCTGTTTCAGTCTCTGCAAGGCTCAAGTCAGATGATCTTGCGCTGAGAAAGCCACAGAGCGTGTGTGCGTGCGTGTGTACGCATTTTCGGCAGTACGTGTGCGTGTGGTGAATGGGCTGGCAGCACAACAGATGCAAAGCACCAATTGAGGGTTTACTCGTATTTGTGGGACACTGAAGCTCCAAGTCTACCCTGGTCAGGATCCATTCCCCCTTCAGATGACACTGCACACTGAGCCCCGAACCGCACCACAGTTTCCACAGTGCTCGGGTCCTGACTGACTGGACTCCGGTGGACAATGTCCCTCCGCGACCGAACCAGCTGTTGCACCGGCACCAACACCGCGACAAGACAAACAACAACACCACGAGGCAATAAACAACCACCAGCTGATCCACAGGCCGGTGGAACGCGCCACAGAGCCAGCCGCCAAACCTTTGTCTTCACGCAAAAACATTTTGTTTCCTTTTTATTCAGGCATTAAGTTGCCTGTCGTCATCCCAATTCCAACACCACTCACAATGCACGTGTTTGCAACCAAAGGCTGCTGCATTCACTTTCGGGTGCTGTTCTTCTCCGAACCCCACCCACCCACCCACCACTCCACAGGGCGTGCCGACTTTTACATCTGTCAGATAGTGTCCAGATGGCGTGGGCCTGCTCCCCTGCGTGTATCCAGATGTGATGCGCACGCGCAGACACGTGTAAGCGCTGTCGGCACATCTCGACCTCTTCCCTTGAACTTCCATCCACTTCCACCTGCAGCTAAACAGGCCTCTCTCTCACAGACGAGATCCAGACCGGATCCACAGCAGATGGACTCTCCATCCACATTGGCACACTTACTTACCATCCAGACGGATTCCTCCAGATTCGCAGATGAGACTTGACGGCTGCTCCAGATTCCTGATCTGTTTGACGTGTGTTCGTTTTTCCCAGACAACTGTTCGTCAGAAGCTCGTCCGCCCATCAATCCGTTGTAAGAATCGCACGAGACTTGCAATGAAGACCAGGTGTGTGTGTGTGTGTGTACGTGTACTTCAGGCCTGTTGATTTGAACACTTTTTTTCTTGATGCGTGTGCCCAATGTACCTCCCAGGTCACTGAAGGCAAATGGTTCCCTTTGGGATGATATCCACAACACTCGCAATGGGCTTGGACCGTGTCAGAGTTTCAAAATATTCCTGACCCACGACCCTCACTCAATTTTATTTGGCCTCCTTTGTTTCCGTCCCCTGACCTTCCCTGCTCTTTCTGTCTCGAGGTTTCCCTTTGTCTCTGGCCGCGGACACGACCAAACGTGACCAGTCGTGCGAACTGGAAACCTCGTCGTGCGGAGTGAAGGACTACGAGTACATTCCTCACGTCGAATCGTGTAAAGCTCCTTTTGTTCACGCATTTCGCACCGATGCATGAAAGAGAGAAACCAGACCCACACTGGGTCACGATACGTCCATTTTGCGAACTCGCGCAGACGCAAACGCGTTTCGTGCACGTTTCCGGTCACGCCACGGACTTCTAATACTAGAAGTCCGTGGGTCACGCCCGTCTCTGTGAGAACGCAACGTGTTGAGGGCGCAACACGGCGCAACACTGACGCAACAGCTTGGTAAAAACAGGTGCGCTCTTCGGACTGTCTTCGTGATCATCTTTTCCCGTTTGAAAGGGACCAGAGCCAGACGGGTCCCAGTGTGAAACCCTTGAGCACATGCAGTTGAAGTTTGGCTCTCATGCATCTCTTGCCTTCGCACTTGCAAAATTTCGTGCATTCTTACCTCAGACGAAGAATCTGCCTTTCGTCGGTGTGCACTGCCCCGGGACTCAGAACAATGCAGAGAAAACTCGGTTGTTTTCGCTCTGAATTTCAGACGGTTTTCGCTCTGAACTCCAGACGGTTTCCGCAATCGCCACATCTCCAGCGGAGTCTTAAGCCTCGTCTGCTTTGCACACAGACAGTCGTCGGAATTGCTTTTCGGATTCTGTTGCTGGGATGTGTGTAGCGTGCACTGTTAAAAAAGTGTTTCGTGCCACGGAGTACATTTTCGATACATTTCAGCAATGAAATTCGCACTGAGAATAATGGATCCGAAGTCTGGCTCAAGGCTCGCCCAGTGACGCTAAATCGGCACGAAGGCCCCAAAACACGTGCGTTCTGCAACATCCAGACGAACCTCTGAAGCACCCAAACGGCGTGTTTTTTGAGAGCGTCTGTTTGTATGTGAGTTAGTGGGTGAAACAGCTGATGGATCCAGGCACGGCGCTCTGCACGTGTTGACTGGAAAACCACGTGTTTCGCGCATACCCGAGTACCGCCCCAGGCACGAGCTACCTGCGGAGGGGCAGGTGAGCTCAGGTACCGTCGCTTTCATCTCGCCGCGACACAATACCTGGGTGGTTTGTGTTGCACCTCGAGGATGTTGTTGACTTGACGACAGACACCCTTTTTACAGCTGGTCGGAAACGCTGTGGTTTTTTGCACGTTTCACACACATTTTCTCGGCGGAAAAATGCTCGCCTGGAGTCCTCTTCGAGAAGCACCATAATTAGCCAGGCTCGTCAACTCGTGAAGATGCGTCCAAAAACGTTGTACTCACCCACACGTACAGAATGTAGCAGCTTCAGCCCTATTCAGCGTCGCAATTTCCTCTGCGTTCAGCTCTGTATGGATCTTCCTTTGAGCGTGTTTCACACACGAATGCGCAGGGATGCGCTCTAATCGACCGCGCTGCGCGACCCTGTCTGATCAGGTGCGTCGAGTCAAATGCGTGCAAAACGGTTCCGTCTGTCCCCGGGCCACTCGAGCGTGCAAACCAACGAGCGCCACGCAACGACACGACCCTGGATTTCGCTGCGACGTAGACGCTCAGTGCGCGACGGGCATTGCGTTGCTCGTTCTCCAGCAGAAGTGGCCTTTGCACACTGCCACCTGGTACGGATTGTGTTGCGCCTTGTCATTCATTCGTGACAAACCGTTGACAACAAGTTGTCATTGCCGATCGGGAATGTTCTGCTTTCAAAGACCTGTCACCGATTCAGTGCATCTGGTGCCACGATGACGCCGCTGCACTGAGATCCACACAGAGGCGGGAAGAAGAACCGAACTGCACTGTTCTCCACTGCCACAGAAGGTTCTTCAAGGCCTTCCTTTTTCAGATAGAAAATTCTGCACTCTGTAGCAAGAAGGGAAGGACATGAGATAGGGTGCACGCAATAAATGCGAAGCAGCCCAGCGTGCCCTGCAGCAAAATTTCTACAGCTCAATACTTTCCATCATCGCATTCGGTACCACTGAACTCACACCCATGATGGGCCGAACTCGCAACAGCTGTAAATGCACATTTCTTGCAGCGTGATTCCAACAGAGTGAATCAGCAAACGCCGTTATCCAGATAAAAGGAATATTTTGCAAAACACAACGCAGAAATACGCCAGAGAGAAGCACACTTGTTCTTCACAGGCACCTGGACACGTAAGTTATTGACGGGAGGAACGCGGTGGTTTCCACTCGTGAATCAGGGACTAAATCCGGAGAAAGTTGCAACAGAGATTTAACCTTTGGAATGCGAGAAAATTTCCTTGTCTTCGTACAGTTCTGAGCAGCCATTCGCTTTTTCACGGCGGAGTGTGCAGAGTGCAAGATTGCGAGTTGCGAAAAAAAAACAAACCAACGTTATATACTTTCACCTGGAAATCCCGTCCCACAAATGAGGTGGATCACTTGCACTGAACCTGCAGTTTCCTTTTTCTGCGGGCCTGCAGCGGCAGGGATTTACACTCCTGTCGGTTCAGGTAGAAATTGCGAAACCGAATGCACGTGTTTTCGCCACTTTTTTCGTTTGGAGGGGGGCAGGACTCGTGCGGAAAGGTTTCCTTGCACTCGAACTACGAAATGCATTCCAACGGCCCAACAGGAAGCCTGCGCATCGTTTGGAACCGTTGCAGTTGAAACACCGGTAGAACACAACAGAAACAGAGAATATGGTTTCTACCCAACGCCCAGTGTTCGAATGATCAATGATCAATGCAGTTTTTGTCTGTGAGCAAGGACAGCGTTGCAGAAGAAACTGAAGTGAACATTGACTGTCGAGTGCTCATAGATTTGTACCGACGGGCGCTTGCGCATGCGTGAAGGTGACACGAAGCTTCCTTGTTTACACATCGCTCGTGCACGTTGAGTCCGGATCTGTTCGTAGTTTCCGGTGCACATCGCAACGCACGCAGGGTGAACGAGTGGACATCACAACACCCGCAAAAGAGATTTGAAGGCTTTGAAAAGTGTCTGCATTCAAGGTTTTGGTTTGAACAGGGATAAGATCCAAGCAAAGACTTTTCTCCTGCGTCGTCTTCTGATCTGCCGAAAACTGAAGACCTCCAGTCGCGCACTGGTGCGGCGTCCTGAACCTGCTGAAAAAAGTTCTACTTCCGCCTTTTTTCCCGCTTTGCGCAGGTACAGCACATCTGCGTCGCATTACACGCCGTCAGCACGCGTCCGCACAAGCGACTTGACCTGCGTGAACCGGGCCTTGCAACCAGTTTGACCTTGATGCACTCGGCCCGCTTCCTCCAGCTTCTGCCTAATTTAGCCCGATCGCCGCGGCTCTATTCTATTCAGCGATGCAAGAGCCGGGGTTGAACGAAGGAGAGACCTTGATGCAGACGGATGGAGCCGTAACGAGGGTTAACGCGGCCTCAGCGTTAAATCACTAAACCACGATTAATGTGAAGCTGTATAGCCACAAGAGAACACGTGCCAACGCGCCACGCGAAATTTTTGCAGCCGCAAACGTAAAACCCTAGGACACAATTCATGCTTCACCCAGTGTGAAACAGGACTTCAGACTCTTTGTTGCAAGAACCACCACCATTTTCTTCGGTGAATCTGCCATCCAGAACACAGCAAACGAGCCCGACGAGTTCACACAAACTCGTAACGTCTCACTCCACATATCTGTTCTCACCCTATTGACAGCTACAGATCTGTCAAACGAATTTACCACTCCGGAATACCAACGTGAAGCAGCAGCCAAGCCCGACTTCACCCTGTATTTTGTCTGGCTTCATCACCAAGGCAAAAGCTCCGTCTGGCTCGCAGTGAAAAAGCACGCAGTTCTCAGGTGCAACGATCATCAGTCACACTTTTCCCCCTTGTACAACAACTCTCAGGTTACATTACTGAGCCACTTTGAAGTTGAAAGTTTTGGAAACTTACTCCGAGTCGGTTGTTTTTTTTTTTTGGCTGGCGAAACTAAACTCTTCCCTTTGGTGAGATCCATACCCGTGCGCCAGGAACAAAATGGTCAGTGTGTGAGTTGACCACGGGCTCAGACCCTCAAAGTTTTCGAGTATTCTGTGCAATCCCTGCCCACGCAAGCAGAGAAGTCAATAGTGAATCATCACAAAACTTTCCTTCAAACAACAACAACCTGTCATGCTGTGGACGTCAAAACTAAAACCTACAATGAGTTCAACAGCCCGGGCTACAAATCTTACTTCGCCTCCCGGGTGCACTGACGCTCAGCATCAGAGCACGAGCTCAAGTTAGGTGTTTCAAAGTGCAAAGCGTTCGACTCCAGTGAGTGGGCCCGTCACATCAGAGGAGCGCGGGTCTCGAGTCTGTAGATCAAACCGCTCCCGGTGATCCATCGCCCTGGCCTCTGCCCACCTGTCTGTCCGACCCAACCGTTCATCCGACGCTAAACGTTTCATTGCAAAAACCTGGTGCAACGTTTGATCTGTGGAAACGGTACTTTTCTTCAAGCTTTCAATCCCTGGAAACTTTTCACCAGTTTCAGGTGCTTCAGGTCAGCCAGTGACCTCAGTATTTCCTGTGGGACCTTGGATTGACCTTGGGTTCATTCGTGGACCGAATCAACCAAACTTAAGACAAGGACAACAACTGATACGCTGGAAGCCTGGAAGACGCTCAGCTGACAACACGAAAGACGAAGCTACAACGCTGTTGGCCACGTCACGATGCTCTGCAACGTTTCGTCCCAGCTCAGATCCAATGGGCGCCACAGCGCCAGGTGGCGTAGCGCTCGTTTTCTTGTTCAGGAAGGCAACAATGCAAGACGGATCCAGTGTGAAACAGGCCTTGTCACAACCAGAGGCACAGGATGGAAAAGTTTGCATTTGAAAGACAAGCACAAAGATGTTGATTTGACCGTGAAACAGGAGAGAGTTTTGTTGACTCTTTGAGACGGGAGGAAATCGCCAGATAAGTGAGAGATAACTGCTGAACCACCGCTTACACTGTTAGAAACTCAGTTGTGGGTCATTCTGGAAGAATGGACCTGTGAAGTTGCGCCACATGCGAGAGGCGAACATGTTGCAGGACCGAAGCTGGACTGAATTCGCCCAACAAAGTCCAGATCAAACCTGAAAAGCCCCAACGGTTGTGTTTCCAAATTTCTCCGCTTTCTCTACAGTCTCGACGTGTGTTTTTGCTTTCACACTGCGTGCGAGCAAACTGGGCCCGAGTTCGCACGCACGGAGACTTCCTGTTGTCCCGACAGGTTCGCACTGCGAGGCCCGCCACCCGCATCCGACGCTCCTTTCAAACTCTGCCAACTGACGCAAATTCCTCGCGTCCATAAAATATCATTATCTTTTCCTTTTCCTGTTTTCATAGTCTATTATTAGCTCGTGCAATAAATTTGAGGCAGGAACCTTGCTTTGTGTTTTTGACATGGGATCAAGGTTGCTCGACATCTTGGGTGCGATGGCACACTGGACGTGTCACGCGTCGCGTCCCGAAAAAAAACGGGCGCTGCACCGTCAACTTGACGCAGCACCCACTGTGCCAACGCAGTACATGCAGGTCCAACGCAGCACCCAATGGCTTACGCATCAACGAAATGTTTGGCGCACCCATTGTGAAACTTGCCTGAAAGACAGCGAAAATTCCACAAACACTATATACATCTTTTCCACGGAACAAGCCACCCACATCAGAAGGTACCACTCACATCGACATTCCAACAATTGAGTACAAAACGATTCTGCGCACACAGGAAGGAAGAAACACTTGTACTTTATCTCTCTCGCCTCCCCCGCATCGGCCACCTGAAGCCATTTGGCAAACACCGAACAACAGGGGAAACACGAAATCAAAGTCAAGTGAAATGAACTGAAATCGACTCGGTTCATCAAAAGTCATGAAGCAAATCAGGAAAGACCGACAGTGCTCTTGTGGCGGTCGGTTTGGAGTGTTGCTTTACGTGGCAGGTGAACCTTGAGGGCCCCGCTCGATTCACCCATGTTTTGCGCCGGGGGGGGGGGGGCGATGGCGCTCCTTGTCCACGAATGATGAGCACAGCAACGCTGAGGAGAATTGTCAGGAAATCCAGATTTTTATCCAGAGAACCGCCGGACGTCCCAAAACCCTGTTCCCTCAGGCCGCAGCTGCCCTCTACAGGAACAGATGCGCTTCACCCCTCCACCAAAACGTGCCGTATGATGCTTGACCTGCAGGTCTGGTCGGGACGGGCTGGCAATCTGAACAGGAAATGTCTGGTGATGAACCTGGACGCGCGCGTGCAAGAGAAGAGGAAACCACACGTGGCGTGCGGTCGCGTCCAAAAGCGTCTGTGAAAAGCTCCCCTCCCGGCCCTGCGTACACGTGCCTCAGCTGCCACGTGTGTCGTGTGTGAACACAGTCACCTTCACTTTTTCGTTTGCGCAACTGGTCTCTCAAGCTGCGCAAAATTAGCTTCTCGACCCTCGAAAACAACGCCATATTTGGCAGTGCACCGAATAAGCTGTTCCACGGGGCCTTGGAAATGTAGTTCTGAGAAGACGCACATGTCGTGTGCTCCGGGTTTTATTTCTATTCCTGGAAGCGAAGCCGGACGGTGTCCACCCACACCAACCCGGACGCAGGTCAAGGCTCCAACCGCAGCTTCACGAGTAATCGCTGGTCAGCTCCACTGGTCACTGACCACGACCTGGGGGGATGGAACTAGATTTTGGGGCTCGAAACCTCAGAAACAACCGTTTTCGCCTTTTTCTGCCTGTCTTGGCAAAAACAACAACCACAAGTTTCTGAATGTACGAGCTGTTTCGACTTGCTGTTCGACCAGTCAGGGAAGGAAGGAGGGTCATTGAACGAACGGCTATTGCCATTATGATGCCATCACACAGCCATGAAAAATGCAAATACAGTTGCAGAAGAAACCAAATGCAATGGCGCCTCAATCACAAAGGCTTCGTGGAATAAGATGACACCCCGGACAAAGAACGTGAATTCAGTCACAAACTGCAAATGGCAATTGATCCTGCGGCATCTCGAGTGTCCACGGGTCAAACGGGACATCTGTCCTTTCGAGCCGCATCCAGGGTCGCCTTCGCCCTGGAGTGGGTCCCGAGGGGGCCGGGGGCATTTCCCGTCTGCGACCCCGATGGCAGGGAAATGGCATGACTGGGCGGGATAAAGCTGGAATTTACGGTCAATGGGGTTGCACTGCGTCACTCGTCAGTTGGAGATCGACTCGCATTTGCTTTTGGTGGTTCCACTTCTGCAACGCCAAGTTTTCACCGTCACTGCCCAATGACAATGGTGGTTGACCCAGGCAGCCCCGGTCTGAGCAGATGCGACGGTCCAGTGGGGCTTGAAACACGGAATTCTCCTCTGTCTTGTGTCCCTGGGGTCCCATTGGACCCACCAAGGCAAATTCTGTATGTTTGCTGGTCAGGACCCGCAATCTGTCCGGTGCACGTGCACTCCACGCGCACTGTGAGAAATGCGTGCGTAACAAAATGACACTTTTCAATGCCCTTCCAACGCAACCTGTCACTGCAGAGACCTCACAATCCGACAATCAGGGAAGTTTCTGCAGCTCAGTCAGACGCTGCCGTGCGGCGGCGGCGGCGGCCTTGCCCCGTGTCTGTCTGTCCGTCTGTCGACCCGGCCCAGGCCCCTCGAGGGACATGCGGCTATTTCGGTGCAGCCGTCTACGATCGCTATTCAATTGTCTGTCCGTCTGTCGTCCGCTGCAGGAAGGTCTCGTCTCAAGCCCAGAAGGTTCAAAGCCTCAAGGCAACGGTCACGGACCCTGCAAATTGTGATGCGTTGTGGCTGTACGGGAAGGCTGCAGGCGCGAGGCATTTGCCATTCGTTCAGCAATGTGTCCTTGCAAAAGTCTGGAATTGCGTGCTTCCAAAAGTTTGCACTTTCTGCACCGTCTCCCACAAACATCATTCATGAATGCAAGAGGCAAACAAGTGCAAGCGAAAAAAAGTCCACGCAGAACTTCGCTCAAAGCGAAAACCGTTTGAAGTTTGAAACAAGCATCATCTCGTGAAATTTCCATTCTCTTTTTGTACCAGAAAGGATTTCAGGCAAACCTACCTCTGTTTCTTCAGCAGAATCCAGGGTTATGACTTTGAGCCTGGCAGTAGCTGTAAAGCTTTCACGGTGAGTGATGTCGCAACACAAAGCGAGGCCTCAACCTATTGTCATCTGTCTTCCAGGAATCATCAAAAGGTAGCCAGAAGAATCATCGCTCCCAACCCACGCAACAACCGCTTCACCAGGCGATCTACCGCATACGCATTGCTTCTTACCTGCGACAACAACATTGACAACCCAAAAACTTTGATTCAACGAAAGTTCTCTCTTCAGGTCCGCGTGTGTCAGTCAGCCCAACTCTTTCCGTTCCAGCGACGTTTTGCACAAAGGGCCAAAATGCGTCTGAAGTCCATGCCCAGCTTCTGGCCAGCTGAGACGTCCAAAACGATTGAGGGAAATCGAGCTCGAGACCGACTGTCGCCCTCCGTCGCTTTTGCACCACGCCACCTGTTTCCAGGGCCCAGGGGAAAGCGGTGCAGGAGCCGGGGAGGGGGAGGAGGACAGCGGCGGCGACGGCGGCGGCGGCGGCTGCGTGGGAGGAAAGACCGGAGGGGCGACACGCGGCACCCTGCCGTTGCTGTACGCCACGAAAACGAAGCCGCCACATGTAGCTGGCGGAAGCAACAAACTGAAGCTATACATGCAGGTGAGCCAGTTTAAAGAGAGTTATGCAAAAATAGCAGCAACCAGATACGATCAAAATGCACGATCAAGAGATATGGCTGACAAGCACAAGCTGGTTGATGAAAAACGTTTCCATTTCTACTGCAAGGACGAAGAGCTGTTGCCGCAGATACACGAGTTGCCGTGAAATGGATTTTCATGACTTTTCCAGGAAATTCAGTCCAAAACTGCCATGAAAGTTGTGAGAAAATTATCCTCGTGCGATTCCCACACATTTCGGGCGACGTGCCTTGCAAACTGAACGCTGCGAATCGATCCGAGTTTCCCGCCGCCCGCCGCCGCCGCGGGAGCCGCCGCGGCGCCCGCACGGTGCCCGCGGTGCACGCATCCCTGGGACGGGAGGGGGCGGGCGCGGGCCCGGGGAGGGCACCAGATCCAGGGGCCGCGCCGCCACGCGAACAATCAATAGCGAGAACATGCAGTTAGATCTACACGCTTCCAGAACATGCACGCGCGTCGTGCCAGCCTGTGCAACAACCCTCATCACTCGAAGCTCAGCTTCAAATCCTATTCGCACAAATTAGTCTCGCAAATTGTGCAGATTTGGTTCAGAACTTTAGGTGCATAGAAAAGTGAACTGACATTCAATCGGTGTCAATTTTCCCCACATGATTTTGCAGACATCCAGCAGACGTGAGAAAGCATTGTCTCAAGCCTCAAGGACCAATTCTCAGCTTCTGCAGACAAAAAGCTCCTTTCCTTTCTGTTCCCTGCCTTTTGTTCAAAATGTCACTTGCACCACACCACACCAAAGCTCGCAGCACTTCCACTGGAACAATGAAGCATTTTCACATCGAGGGTCTAATGTTTAATTTAGAAGCCTCACAGTAGAAATTTTCCAGGAAAATTAGATTTTCCATTTGCATAAGAGACATTTGTGCCGAATGTGGGGACGAATAACAGTCGCGGGCGGCTGGCTGCTTGGCTGGATGGGAACTGCAGCTCGTGAGTGAGTGAACACCAGGGCTCTCTCTCTCACTCTGCACGCAGGAGTCTCGTTAACACGCAGGTCTGGGGGACATGACCGGGAGAAATGAATTACTCACTTTCTCCATGTCAATCACATGCTGCTCACTGACTGACGGGGGGGGGGCTTCATTCATGACCTGCAGCTTTTGTTCGACACGCAGTGCAGAGGCAGACTCCAGTCACAATGCTGGATGGCAGCATGCAATCTCAGGTTTGCACCCAGCAAGGCTTTGCCAGCGAATTTCTCTTCTCTTCGACAAAGCCAAGAATGGTGCGCGGAAGTTCGCACAGATTTGCGCAGCTGAGCTAAACATTTGCATCGAACATCAAACGCAGCAGAAGATAGCTTCGAACTCCACAATCACAGTCTACAAACCACTGTATGAAGAAGCAATGGCAGAAACATCTCCACTCTGTGCCCTGTCATAACCAGCTTCTCCCCAACCTGCTCCCCAAGCCCCTTTCCCTCCCCCCCCCCCACCAACTGCGCCGGCAGCTATTTTCAGCCCAAGGTGACGAGGCCCCTCGTCGCGTCGCATCACGTGACCCGTCGCCGGGGCGATTACGTAACAGGAAATTGCGTGTCGATGCGGCCTTTTCATCACGGCTCACGCCCAGGCCTCGGGTCCTGCTGGAGTCCCTGCAGGGACGTCACAAGCCCCACCAGGGAGGGTTGGAGACGTTTATCACAGACCACATTTGTCGCAGACGTGTGCCAAGAGTTTGATACTGTGGTCATTTTGATCCACCACTTACGGTGACCAAGAACCACAACAGATGAGGTCCACGCGCAAACAACTTGGTGCGTGTCACCAAGAAAAATTGCTGAGGCTTTTTTTTCTCGGGGAATCTCTCCTGCCTTCCTTTTCCATCACACTGTCTGAGAAAGGCTCACGGCCGTGGAAGAGGAGTGGGAAGAAGGATGTGTTGGGCGTCGGGGAGAGCGGCGTTCCCCCGCGATGTAATCCCTCAGTCTGGGAGAGACTGGTAAACACAGCGCGACGACGCAAACCCTCTCAAACAACGGGCACTAAAATAGAACCTGTCGTTCAGGTTTTTACACGCGTTTTTCAATTGTGCAAAATGTACAGAATCGGTGACCTCTGCGAGAAAATGCGACTCCTGGTTTGCAGCGTGAACTGTTCGTTCAAAGAAAACACCAGTGCACAAATTTACCTTCACTTCAGTCTTTGTTGAGCTGTTCACTAACAAGGGCGACGTCAAACACAACGTTCGAAGCTGTCGTCAGGGTGGCGGGGGTGGTTACCACCAAAACACGTGCCCTGGATCCGCTGTCCCGTGGATCTGTCTCCACCTAAAACCACGTGGTCTGGACCTGCACTGCGCACGCAGCTCTGACAGCGTCTTTTCGTCGTGTCTCGCAGACGCGTCTCGCCTCGACGTCTCTGCCTCTGTTTGCGCCCATGTCTAATGTTTCTACAGAGACGCACTAACGACGACACAGCTTTCTTCCTCATGAGCACCGAGCACTCGCGCTGGGTTCACGCTGCATCAGTTCGTAGGAGAGCAGGACCAAAACTTCCCCAGGCACCGACACACACAGACGTGGAATACGAGATTTGTCGATGTTCAATCCGGCAAAGATGTTCACGTCAAAATAGTACGCATGAATGCGCAAGTCAACGACCCAAGCGTGAAGAAAAATTGCGTGAGACATGTAGGTCTGAGTATGTGGATCTAAGTTCTGCAAAAGTACAAAACAAACGTTCCCAACTTAGGCACTCGCCACACACAACCCCTTCAGACCCCGGAAGACTACATGCGTGAGAAATTGTATTGCTTTTGCCCTTTTCACTTTTTCATTGCCAGGAATGTAATCTCAACAAAGGCTTACGTGGGTTGAGTCCCCACAATGCAACAAAATTCTCTTTTTGTCAGGCAAACACGACATGGACACATTTTAGCACAAACTTTCACTGAAAACTGGCTTCACGCACACCCTCATGGCCCACGGTTTGAACCCCAAGAGATTCCTGCTGCCACCCCAATTGGCCAGTGCGGCTGCAGCAAGATCTCCGTGAGTTGAATTCCTGCAGTTCACAGTTGACCAAAAGGAGTTTTCTTTGCTGCACCATTGCAACGAGGCAGACCCGAAAAGTCTAACCTCACCGACACAATGGAGGCAGTTACAGCCTTGACTTGGCCCTCACGACGCTTACACGAGATACATTGTCACCATATTTCGAGGATGTGTTTTGCACGCCGTGTCCTGGGCCCGGGCAGGTCGCCAGTGTTTATGTTGTTGTCCCTCTCAAGTGCACGACACGATACACCGTTACACATGAGTCGCTCGGGCAACACGAACCAAAAGCCTCAAATGTGTCTTCTCCCTTTTTTGCGGATCCGAATACCCTGTGAAAGCGAACTCTTGACATGGGATATTCATTTGTCGTCAAAAGGCTAGCCACAGCGCAAGTGCTCAATTTGGTGTTGCATCTTTGTGCAGATGTGACTGTCTCGTCAGGTCATGAATATCACAACAGTGAGGAATCTTGTGTTGAAAGCCCAAGGCTTTTTGATAGAAAGAACTGGACGAGCATCGTGTGCTCTTTCTTGACAGAGCTCTTTTCGTTCACCTTTGCAGTGTTCAATTTTCACTGTTCCTTTCGGTACTAAATGCCACAGGCCCGATGGCAAACAATAGAAGCACTTCAAATATTCTGGAAATATTTCTCACGCGGTGAAAGCACCGTGACGAAAACATTGCATGAATGGCAGGGTTGTCATTGGATGATTCACTGAAGGACAATGTGCTTGAGAGCGTGAATGTCGCACGCAAGTTTTCGTGATGCGAAGGGAGGTGCTGAAGACACGAGAACACGATGGGTCTGCCCGTGCTCGATGTGGTTTGGCGTGAACGTTGTGCGACCACTTGTTGATGAGTACTTGCAAAAGTCTAGAAACCAGCGAAAAGGCAATGGAATTGCAGGAAACAGGTCTGACAAAAGGGGGGTCGCGAAACATGGTGGTCCTTCAAGGGAGAGGTCGTAAAAGACGGACAATCCAAACAGCTTGTGTATTGGTGGCGCTTTTGTATGTCAAGCCCTTGCTGCCGTCAACTCACCACAAAATCCCTCGCCATACAAATCTCTCCTCACGACCCTGATGAAAAGCGACAGTGACAAGAAGACGTCAACAATACACGTCTCAAGCACCACCCAACCCATTGTGCCTCCGACTTGATCCCGCGCTGAAGTCGTGACTGGAGAAACGAACGAGTGTACAAGGGGCTCAAAAAAGCCACCCGTCTGCTCCAGCCAACATAGCATGATTAATGCTTAATATTCCACCCTACATCTTATTGCTAATGCGTCTGTGACAGGTAACCTGAAGACTACCTCAAACACCAACCAACTTTGAAGTCGCATCACAGAGACAAACGCTGGATCCTGTGGCCCTGTGTGTGTACGCACTCGAGATGCGAGCACGGATGTAGATCCGACGGTCCGTGTCGATGACCGAACGGGCACACACACACACACACACACACACACACACACACACACACACATCAATTCTCGTTCATCGCTGTACCTGTTTGGGCAATACCACAGGTCTACCTCAAGCACGCACGTAAGGATCACTCACCACATCGCAAAAACTGCACCGAAAAAAACAGGTTGGAACAGTCAGTTTGTTTGAGAACCTGACTCACCGATTCTCAAGAAACTACGTCAACCAGCCAGAAACGATCTTCGTGTTTTACCTCTGTGGAAACGATACAATGGTGGATGTACCTGTGAGGATCCACTGTCAGACGATCATACCGACTCCTTTGTTGTTTCGCCGCGAAAGGGATACCTCAGGCTCCCTCCTCTCCTTGTGAAAATAAAAGCACCAAGCCACCCAAAACTGACGTTCTTTGACTTTCCTTTGGTTGTTTCTCGCACTTGAAAAATTCTCACTGATTCTGGGCTGTTGACACTGAAAAGGGACAAACATGACCCGCATGCGAACGCAACGTGCAAATTAGTCTAATTCGCAACTTGATCTGACATACGCTCGCAGTTGGGCATTTGGGTGACACAGGCATCAACACACACACACACACACACACACACACACACACACACACACACAGAGGAGGAGTGAAAAGAAACCGACACAGACAGCAGAGAGAGAGAGAGAGAGAGAGAGAGAGAGAGAGACAGACAGACAGACAGACAGACAGACAGACAGACAGACAGACAGACAAGCACACACACACACACACACGCACACGCAAATCCAGGGCATCACAAGAAACGTTTGCCTCGAGCGGCCCGACTTCGTACAGTGCAGAACACCTGTTAGCACTAGAAGTATCGTCTCCTTCAGGTGTTCTACCCAATCGTAAACAACAGGAGGATCCTTGTCAGTCTCTGTCTTCAGGCTGGGGAAGTGTGTGAGGATCAGCCCGCGCCACCGTGTGGTTTCTGTGGGACTCGCCGCACAAAACCTTGCTGATGTGAATTGTGGTGTCGCACACCTGTGACTCGGTCAGTGCATTTCACCCAACTTCGTTTGTTTCACTTCGTCCCATCAACGCCTTCAACATCAGTCCCCTGGTCATGTCCGTCTGTGTTCAACTACGAGTATGAGGTGTCCACCCATCGGCACTGGAATTCGGTACCCAAAATCATTGTTCTCCCCAGGTCAAGCTCCAAAACGAACGCAAGACTGCTCCGCAGGTTTAAATTCGCCTCCCATGTTCTTTTCACCACAGAAGCACACAGCGTGGAACTTACGCGAGGCATACCCTGCCATTCCAGTGCATACCTTGGAGATCACATCACTCGCATCCCGAGAAAAACATCATCTCGGTGTTGAGATGCGACGACGAGCCTGCCATGCAGCCCACATTGTGACCCAGTAAATCTTCAGCAGCATATTTGGGCTCCTCGTAATGCCCAAAAGAGGCTCTGCGCATCTGATGAATTGCGTTAGAGAGGGGTACAAAATGCCACTGTGATGACAACCAGGCAATTTGTGACACTGAAAGTTTAATGTTTGAAACCAACTCGAGACTTCATCGACCACAAAACTTTGCCAGTGCGTTGTTCCTGAATCGTGTTTTCGTTGAAAAAGTGCAGATCTTCGAGCATGTACCACAGTCAGGATTGTCATGAGGTGTGCTCGCGCAACGCACGGTGCATAAATGCTTCATCTGCATTTCCCTATTGTTTTCCCACTTCGGTGTCGGTGAACGTGGATGGGCTGCTTTGGTGACACGCTGTATGTCATTACTCCCACGCACACATGCATAACACAACACACACGCACTGTCAAACCTGTACAGCTTTTCATCCAAACTGAATGGATTCTGGAATGGTTGGCAACACCTCCCCGCCAGTCAATTCTTCCCGGATACTTCACCCATCGGGCTCCAATGGATTCGCACGAGACCCACTGACTTGCTACCTTTCCAGGTGACATCAAACAGCCCTTGATCATTGGCGCCTTGTCGCATGCAAGACACTGCTGGCACCTGAATCTCGAACCTCAGCCAAGGCCCAACAAACGAGCGTTGAAAATGAACTTCAGACACGCATTAGGAGAGAGTCGAGGCTGAGGAGGGGCACGCATGCATTATTGACAGTGTTACATGGAGAGGACTCTCTCGGTGGATCCAGGATTGGCGTGGGGCACGACCCTGAACGACAAACATTTCAAACTCACTCAGGTCACCAGCGATCTTGATTGCACACATCTCGAGAACAGCGCGCTTTCACAGTTTGCACGGACACGTCGACACACAAACCAAACCAAGAGGAAATTCTTCCCCAATCACGAATGGACGCGTCAAAATAGGGGAAGTACCGAAGAAGTACATGCACGGGCAGGAACACAAAATACCGCGCTCGCTGCACTCAACACAGCCGTTGGTGATAATCAATGTTTTCCACCGTAAGTTTCCGTGTGCTACGCAGCAAAAATATGTTCCGGTTGCAAGGCATTGAGAACGTCCAAAGCCAAAAATCTATCGTGGACAACAGAGCCCTGGCACCACAATGGACTTTCAAATTAAATTGCGAGCTGTTGAGCCAGCACCTGAAATTTGTGAAGCTGGTGCGTAAATTTTCTGTTTGGCTCTAGCACTCAGAGCAACCAAAATCAAATTGACACCTGAATCTCACAACAAAAGGCAGCGGAAACAAGGACCCTGGCAACCATTACTCTATCGCGTTCGATGACGCAACCAGAAGGAATCGAACCAGGGTCACTGAGTACCACTCTCAGCCCTGTCTTCACTACTCGTTAAAAAGAGATGAATTGACTTTGCACACTTTTTGTACCTCCAGCCCTCGTTCGTGCTACCTGTCAATATCTTCGCTTTTTTTCTGGAGGAAATAGCAAGCAAAGCCTTGCATGGAGCTTCAGACAGGTCTCTCCGAGGTGACAAACGGCTTTTTTATCTGCAAGTGCTTGTGTCACAGCGGAAATGGCAAATCTCTCTCTGTTTGTGTGCAGTGTTTTAGCGCAATCAAGATTGCGCTTGGAGATTGCGCAAGTCGTCCAAACCGTCGCCGCCCCTGGCGAAACATCGCATCTCCGGCGCTTTTGTGTTCTGATTCTGAACCAACGTAACACTTTTCGAGACACACCCACGAACTTCAGGTTTGATGAAGAACAGATAAGAAAACTGACCTGCAACAGGCGAGAGTTTGCGAATTGCGCACCAACGTTGTTTCCACTGCAAAAAGAAAGTGAAAGTTCGAGCTTTCTTCAGGCAGGTTAGACCAGTCCCGTTGACAACAGAGGAGAGGAGTTGGTTGAAAAGCAAACCAGGGGTTGCATGCCCTTCGAGTTGGGGACGGAGTGACAAAATTCCACCCCCACCCCCGTGGGTTTCGAGGAAAACTCGTTCTGCTTGTCAATGCGAAAACACCAAACTTTCTGGCTTTATTTTATTTTTTCAAATATGGGGTCCGAGGGTCTTTATCTGGCTGCCCCCTCCCCCCCCCCACTTTCTTGCAGACTACACTCGCTGTTTTCTGGAAAGCCTTCACTCTTGAGAGCTTTCACCAATGTTCATACATCAATCTGCCTGCTGTTCCCAGGCCAGCAAGATGATTAAATCTAATTAAACTTTCCAGACAAATTTGGATCGCTTCCAAAAGTGGCAAGAAAATGCAATTTCTGCGAGGCTCCACCATTGCGCTGATAAAAGTTCCAAGAACTGCTAATTTCGCCAAATGAACCCAACTTCCGAGAACACGTCTTTATCTTCCAGGTACACAAGACATAAAACCAGACTGGAACTTTTTGTCATGCAATATAGTAATTGCATGCAATGGGCTCAAGGCAGACAACAAACACTCTCCCACACATTCTAGCCCGTCCCGTAACCTTTTGTCCCCCACCCACACAAAAACGTGCACCTGACTGGACACGCACAAGTGCAACCACGATATGCAATGTCAATTTTGAATGTTGCAACATTCTAGCTTGCAAATTTGTGAGTTTTCTCGTCGTCAGACAACGCTGAGCTTCTTGGCAAACAACACACCCAAACATGTGCCTGTCAACTGGCAACACAACAACCGTGTCAACAAAACCAAATCGCGTTTTTTGCTCCAACAACAGAGTCAAGCAATAAAATGATATACTCAGCCTGTGCCCCAACACTTTAACTAAATTCCATCATTTATAGGTATCCGAATAAAACACTATTTACCTTCTTTCCCTCTCTGAATTTAAGGGACCCTTCCAAAATGATGTTCAAGTCAGCCATGTTGGGTCCCCATCTGAAGACAGAATTTCCAGCACATAATTTAGTGTGAGTCGTTCCGACAGAGGCGCTTTTGTCCAGGGGCCACAGAATTCCCGCTTTGTGATGTGTGCGACGACTGAGCAGATGTCTTCCACGAGTGAACTTTGAAAAATGTTGAACATTTTGCGAATTGCAACAAACTTACCGCTTACGAAATCTGAAACAACCAATGGAAACAATTGTTGCAGCCACGTGCAGATTTGCCCCATCCGGGAAATCGTGCACGGTTCAGTGATCATGCAGCAGTCACGTTTGTTTCTGCGAGCGCAAGTTTTCACTTTTTCTGCGAAAAGCTGAAGCCAAACCAACAAACAACTCAACGTGTGAGAACCTGTCGTTCAAATGTCAATAAGGGTTTTCACGGTGGTGACGCGCGGTTGGGCGGCATCAGAATTTTTGACGTGCGCATCAAAATTCAACAAGATGCCCAATGGAGCACTTTGACGCGGGCATCAATTTTTTGACGCGCGCGTCACCAACGTGAAAACCCCTAATCGCGTTGTTTCGTCTACCACTCGATCATCCTGGTGCAAGTCTGCCGGTCCAGGAAAAGGACAGGGCCTGGGAGGCCTGGATTTCCATTAGTGTGCACACCTCTGGTGGAAGAAGGGGATTTCTGAAGGGGTCTGGGTCCCCCGACCCTCCCTGTTTGCACCTGAATTGTTGGGGTCACACCCTTTCGATCCTTACTTCTCCATCACTGTCCAAATCAGCAGGTGTAGTGTTCGAAAGTGAACAAAAAGATAGATTGGAAATGTGGGTACACGTGGTACACGTGGCAGAAGTTTGAACTTGAATATCAAAAAAATTGAGCCGCAAAGAACATTTTGACAAAACAAAGAAAACTGTGTGTGTGTGTGTGTGTGTGTGTGTGTGTGTGTGTGTGTGTGTGTGTGAAGCTTGCGTGTTCATGTAGTCCCGTGAACGAAAAGTGTTGCAGGGGTCCTTCAAATGATGGACAGGATATGTGCCGGTGCATTGCACGAATATCTTCACCTGCAGCGCACAATTGACTTCCCTTGTCTGCCCCTTTTTATCCGCCGCTGCAGCGCCGTGCTTGCATCGTGAGGTCCGCAACAAGTCTGCTTTATCCTGACTTGCATTTCACGATAGACTGGGGTTTATGTTTGCCGCGTCTCGTACAAACACATTCACTAAACGAACAAAGCAAGAGCATGAACTTGTATGCTGCAAGGACGGCGCTGCAGCTTCTGTGCGCAAACGGCTGCACCCAGTGTGCCACGGTAGTGAACGCAGAGCCATAAAGTGCCGTAAAACACAGACTGCCGCTCTCTTCATCAGCTTCCCATTTTCTGGGCAAAAAGGGAGGGATTCCCGCCACGGTGGATCTGTGACAGCAGCCCCAGGTCGAATCACACCTGCGTGCTGCACCAGCACCAAGCTGAAATTTGTTCCAGTTATTTTTCTCAAAGACGAAAAGTGTCCCAGTCGACTTTGAAAAAAAGCTCAGACCACGAATCAAGAGAGAGTTTGAACTTCCTTGGGTCACTCGGGACCCTGGATCCGCGAGAGTTCCCGGAAAACGCAATGCAGAATCCGCCCAGGAAAGGATTAGATTTCAATGGTTCTTGAGTTTCGATGCTGCAGGAGTGCTCACGATCGAGATGAATACAAGCTGTCTCACGACTCGAAAACACAGAGACGACTGGACCGCGATCATTGAAATCACCTCCCAACAACAAACAACAAACAGCAAACAAGAAAGCGCTTGTTTGTGCACGTGTACGAGTATTTGCCAGTTTGTTCTGGAATCAGTGTGCACTGCACTGCAGAACTGAAACAGGAAGACTTCTCACTGCGAGACGTGAGTGCTTGGTCGTCTGATTCACGCTGCAGAAGAGAATGCAGTGTCGTCTGCCGAGCCGAGAGAATATCCTGTTGACCCGACCCGACCCAGATCAGGGGCAGATCCTCCTCCATCTTGGATCCTTCAAAGTCACGTGATCAGCTGAGGTGGAGCCTGCGGTTTGAGCCCAGAGGGCCTCGCAGGGGGGGGGGGTCATCGCGAACTCCTCCCAAACCTGCAGAATTTTGAAGTGAACACGATCCCAACCAGGTTCCCAAAAAAGGACAATGGCCCTTCCTTTGGACTGAAGTCATGCCCGTGTCCATCGATGTCGTGAGGGTCAACCAAACTGCTGCGTGCGGCAAGGACCTTGCTAAGCTGGACAAAACCACAAGTGATGCGCTTCCGTGTTTCTTTCGGAAGGTCAAGTGAATGGTGCTGCATGCACGGGGGCGCGCTGCAGACACAGATCTGGTGGTTCTGGCGATGCGTCAAATTTCTGCACATTATTTTTTCGTCAAATATTGCTTCGCACCATAACATCTGAAGGGCCGTGGTTCTTTCGCAAGGTGTGTGGGCAAAGTGGATCCCCCAGTCTGAACCCCTCGCCTGCAGTGCACCAGGTACTCACCCACCCTCATTTGCATCGCTGAGTAACAAACACTGCCACGTGCTCGAGTGTTCGATCCCACTCGAGGCAAAATACTCGATCCAATTTCTACAAAGGGTCCGCAAAATGTTTCATTCGAACTCATTTTTTGTGGTGAAATGTTGAATTCTGATATAGTTCTGGATTTTTGACGTTTTTCGTCTGGGAAAACTCAGCGCAGGCGAAAATGGGTCACGACCCAGTTCTGGGATCGAGGGGTCCTCCAAATATGGCGAGTAGTCTCGCAGCTCGGGCGAGGCTTGGGCCTGCTATACTTTTAAGGGTGTTGGGAGTCCCCGGCGCGCGGCATCCATGCTGCAGGCCCAGGCTTCAGCCTATGCCGGCTCCCAGGCCGGTGTCGCGCCCCTTTATAAACCTCCGACACCCGTTGTCCGCTTCCACAGTTTTTCTGGACGAGCACAGTTTGCCACGCGCAGCATTTTTCTCTCGACTTTTCGCGTGCTTCTAGCGAACTTCAACCGCCAATATGTGTGACGACGACGTTGCGGCTCTCGTTGTGGACAATGGCTCCGGCATGTGCAAGGCCGGGTTCGCCGGAGACGACGCCCCCAGGGCCGTGTTCCCCTCCATCGTGGGACGCCCCAGGCATCAGGTACGTGCGCGCACGTTCATAAAATTTTTTCAAAAAATTTTGAATAAAAAATGAAGTCTTTTTTGCAAGTTGTAAAACTGTGGTAGTGCCTTTGGCTTTGGTGAGGCAGATGCAAGAAACTCGAGCTTGGGCATTGGTCACTCGGACCGTCGTTCAGAGAGGTGATTTTAGGAGGTCAGAAGGACAGTCGCAGAAGGCTGGACCAATGAAAAGCAGGACGCCTGCACATCGTTGGGTTATTAGCTGCAGGAAACTGAGAACCTGAATCCCCTGTGACCAAGTCTGTTGAATGGGAGTGAAACAACGATTCAAACTTGAATAGCAGGTTATTCAGTGGACATTGCCTTTTTCGGAATTGGCGCACGACTGGGGGGGGGGGAGATTCACATTGTGCGCGGCATCGAAGAGAGGTTCGGGGCTATGAACAATTGGTCGTGAACAATTATCACTCAGAATTTGATCTGAAAGGCCGACATGTTCCATGCAATGTGAAAGTCTTGCACAGAAGCAAATCTTGCTGAACTGATGTGCTGAACGAATGAAACTGAGCTTGAATGTTTTTGTGGCACCAATAGAGTGGATCAACTTCGGACGGACTTCAGAAAAAAACTCGAAACTTTAAGAGGCAGGATTGATTGATTGACTCGAATTCACAAACGTGAAGTTTTAATTGACGTTGAGGGGCGCCAAATTTCACACTTGCCACTGAATATTCGACACCACTTTGTCTAAAACGTGTCCTTGCCTTTGAAATCGTACTGTTGTTTCTCCAAAGCTTTCAAGATTGTCAAACTTCAGTTTTCATCAAATTTGGGCCTGTGATCAGGGAGGGCCGCAGTTCACACGTGGCGAGACGCGCTGTTTTGACGGGGCGCAACGAATGAGCAGCTTCATCATAGATCAACCCTCCGCTCGCTCACTCACTCACTCGGTGGTTATTGTTCAGCGGTGGTTGGGATCCGAGCCAACAGCCTCATTACCTATGCAGCCTTAAATGGTCACCATGGCGCGTTGCTAGGCAGCCATTACCCACGTGATGAGTACTCGTAGTAGTCGGGAGTAGTGAGTACACAGAGGCGGGATTTCCCGGGGCATCGTGGGAGGTCGGACATCCCCCGATCTTGATCAAGTATCAGATGAAGGCAATTGATTGTGGTGCACTTTTTCACAACCGAAAACAATGCAATGTTTACCTGTGATGGCAAAACAAACAAACGTTTTTCTTTCACCTTTGGTAATCTTTGTGTGTGTTGTGAAAAAAGTAAAAAGCCAAAGGAAAGACAAAACAAGCACAATAAATTTGGTTTTGTTGTTTCAAATGAAACAGAATGTAACATTTGAAGAAAAATGTGCGATTTGGCTTTCAGACGATTCTGGCAATGAAAAAGTGATTTCGTGGACAATCGCAAATTCACAAGTTCCGCAAAACCATACAACAGAAGAAAAGCTCAAGAAAAAGTGCCGACAATAGACAAAAAGTCCCCTGGATGTGTCAGCAGCTGCCGACTCGACTCACACCAGACGCTCACACTTCACTCGAGAGATTCACACTGCTGCGAAATAGCAGACGCGCTGACGCAAAACTCATAAAGCAGACATAAAGACCCCGAACACTCTGAAAACTGTTTTCAACTCTGCAAGGCGTTGACTTTCAATTTCTTCAAAAGTAACAAACAAATTCAGTTGAAGGCTGAGGGCGTCAATTGTTCCAACTTGTTTGTCGGATGACATGAGTTTTCGCACAGGCCTGAAAAATTTTGACTTTCACTTCAACTTTGCGATGTTCTTTCACAGTGCCGGACGCGCCGTGTAAACTGTTGAATCCTGAGCCGGGTAAGGGGTCTATTCTTACCTGTGTGGGCCGCTATTTATGTTTTCTACGGCGGACAGACAGGGTTTTACACTCGGGGGTTTTTGCCCCCCTGAGCCACGGTACGGTTGCTGCGTGGTACTTGACTCGGGAGCTCTCCTGTGCTGTTGTTATGAGGTGCAGAGTCGACAAAATTGGCGCGAGATGCGCTGAGAGAAGTGAACGCGGCCGTCTGGGTGTTGGGTGGGTTTGTCGACGGCCAGGTGAGCCAGGCGGTGAAGTATTCTGCCAGACATCATGCACACACACACACATCACCAGTGTGCGTGCGTGTGTGTGTGCGTGCTCCATGTGGACGCGAGATCCAGCGATTGAGGTTGTCTTTCTGCAGAAAGACTGACTTATGAAGCCCGTGCACCACGATAAAATTGTCAAGAAACACGACTTTGTGGTGCCTCACCGCCAAAAATGCATTCAGTCTCTGTCCTTGGAATTCTGGATCTGAAAGGCCCGATTCCTCCGAAAACCCTGGAAGTGCTGCTGCAGAACACAAAGTGCGATTTCTTAGAATTGCATCACTTACTGAAAGAGATGCAAGAATGCACGAAGCGCGTCTGCTGTGAAGCCAAGAAACAAGAGAATGCCAAAATCTATTCTTAATAGTGTGAAACTCGACACTGCAGTCCTGTACTGTTTATGCCCAGGAACATTCTTGCACGCAAAGTGATTCAGGTGAACTGCTGAAGAGCCGCCACACACAACATATGGGAAAACGTTCCGACTTCTTTGATCAAGACGCACGGTAAATTACCCCACATTGTTGTGTAGTTTTGCTGACGATATCTCTGTGTTCTGTCTCCTCCAGGGTGTGATGGTGGGTATGGGTCAGAAGGACGCCTACGTGGGTGACGAGGCCCAGTCCAAGCGTGGTATCCTCACCCTGAAGTACCCCATCGAGCACGGTGAGTACCAGGGAGTGTGCCCGACCACCCAACCTGCAACAGAGGCGGACCCCCAGGATTGCGGGGTCCAACAGCTCCAGCGGGTCCAGGGGCCCCGGTGTCACAGGTCCCCTGACCCTGAATGTTTCAGAAAACCACCCCAATTTTGGGCTTTCCGAGGATTGGGTACCGGTCGAGACAAAAGTCGTCGTCCCCGCCTGCCCCAAGTCTGGATCTGGCTGGAGAGAACAGTGCAGACCTACGAATAACCCCTTTTTGGTAGAAGTCAGAGCCAAGGGGTTCGGGGGGGGGGGTCACCTTCACCAAAATTTGCGTCCGCCTCCGCAGTTGGCTTGTCTCCTCGTATTTCTCGAAATATACCCCCATTGTGTCTCGGTCTCTCTTTCCTTCTCTGTGTGCAATAAATGTACGTTGGGTGTCTCCACGTAAACGTCAAAGTGCGCTGTGTCAACAAAACAACGCACTGTCCGAAAACTAATTTGTTAGAGACCCAACAAAACCCTCCCCACACTGACCGTGGTCCTTCTCTCTCCCCAGGCATCGTGACTAACTGGGACGACATGGAGAAGATCTGGCACCACACCTTCTACAACGAGCTGCGTGTCGCCCCCGAGGAGCATCCCGTCCTGCTCACCGAGGCCCCGCTCAACCCCAAGGCCAACAGGGAGAAGATGACCCAGGTACGTGCAGAGCCGCGCGAAAAGAGAAGGGCCCTAGTGACAAGAGGAAATTTATGCTGGCTTTGGCAAAATTTCACCAGAAAATGTTAACTTCCCCAAAAGGAACTCCCCCCCCCCAATATTTACAGTCTGTTCTGTGCAAAATCTTTGTTTTCTGGACCAAAGCAAATTCTGCCGGAGGACCCAGAACTCGGGCTAACAAAGCGGGAAAATTCTCCGAGCCCAAGCCTCTGGCGTTGCTGGTGATTTGTGTTGCAAATTCGTAAAATCGATCTGGCCTTCCCGCGAAAGACACTTGTTGGGATCCTCCAGTTCTTGTGGGTACTTGCGCCGGCTGACACTTTGTCGTTTCGACGACCTTGGAGGTCCGGCTGCCAACATCTGCTTGTCGACCCTCTCCATGTTTGGCAATGTTGGTGCCGTCTGTTTTGTCATTTGAATCTGTCGCCAGAAACCAGAATTTGCCGCGTGCGTAAGGCCGCTGTGTCACTTGTACAGTCTTGCCACAACTACCGTCACTCAACGTCACAATTTCTCTGCATTTCAGATCATGTTCGAGACCTTCAACGCGCCCGCCATGTACGTGGCGATCCAGGCCGTGCTGTCCCTGTACGCGTCCGGCCGTACCACCGGCATCGTGCTCGACTCGGGCGACGGCGTCACCCACACCGTCCCCATCTACGAGGGGTACGCTCTGCCCCACGCCATCCTGCGTCTTGACTTGGCCGGACGTGATCTCACTGACTACCTCATGAAGGTGAGTGCTGCGCAATGTCAAAAGATAGGGTGAAGGTCTGTATCTGGGGTCTCTGGAAAAGCACAGTGTGAGAATGCCGCAGTTGCGTCTGTGTGTTGAACTGCTGGGCGCACGGGGTGGGGGAGCTGTTCCTGACAACACAAGAGGACAACAGCGAATTCAGAAACTGACCTTGGCCAGCGCAATTTGGGGCTGGTGCCATTCTGTCAAGATTTGCCCAAAAACAGCAGAAACACACGCACATTTCTGAGCCTTGTGCTCCATAACCTGTTTCACACTTGTAAGTTTTACGCATTTGCGTTGGACGAAGCCCACAGGCGAAGCCCGAGGAAAACCACACGTGCAACATGTGTCCCTTGTGTGAAATACTCAAAGCTCTGAGCCCTACCACCGGAGACGTGTCCTCACCCTTGACACCCTCACCCACAGATCCTCACCGAGCGTGGCTACTCGTTCACGACGACGGCTGAGCGTGAGATCGTGCGCGACATCAAGGAGAAGCTCTGCTACGTCGCCCTGGACTTCGACCAGGAGATGGCGACGGCCGCTTCCTCCTCCTCCCTCGAGAAGAGCTACGAGCTGCCCGACGGACAGGTCATCACCATCGGAAACGAGCGCTTCAGGTGCCCCGAGGCCCTCTTCCAGCCTTCCTTCCTGGGTAGGTACCACTGTCGTGCACTGAGGTAGTGCCCTGTCAAGTCCGTAGACGCTGTGGCAAGGTCTTCAAGACGTAGAATCCAATGACTTGTGTGGATGCAACGCAAAATGGACATATACACCCACAATAACGTGATCGAAAAATCTCTTCGTGTTCAATCAGTTGGGCCTTGAACCGTGCCGCGTTGGTCAGACCAGTCTGTCTTCGGTTTCTGGAAGTCAACCTTGGTGTCACTTTTCAGCGTGATCTGATGAAAGTTGCTCTCGCCCCCAGGTATGGAGTCGGCTGGTATCCATGAGACGACATACAACTCCATCATGAAGTGCGACGTCGACATCAGGAAGGACCTGTACGCCAACAACGTGCTGTCCGGAGGCACCACAATGTACCCGGGTACGTGCACTGTTGCCTGTTGTCATCTTTGCAACTTTTATTGGTTGTTTGTTTCGGCCCTTTCTGAGGTTCAGAATTTTGGCTTGAACCTTGGTCTTCTCTGAAGAACTTCAAAGCTCGACGTTAACAGTGCTCCACTTCTTTTTGCGAATCATCAACAAACTTATCAAACTTCTGTTTTCTCCTGGACAAATGAATGAAGCCACAACAAAACTCCAAAAACTTTCCATGTTGTGGAGGAAACGGAACGATGTACAGAACTTGAGATATATAAAATGGAACGATGTACCGGACTTGAGATTGCCATGACAACCGGAAGTGACCTGATTCCCAATGGGTCTTGCTCTCACAGGTATCGCCGACAGGATGCAGAAGGAGATCACTGCCCTGGCCCCGAGCACCATGAAGATCAAGATCATCGCTCCCCCGGAGAGGAAGTACTCCGTATGGATCGGTGGCTCCATCCTGGCCTCGCTCTCCACCTTCCAGCAGATGTGGATCTCCAAGCAGGAGTACGACGAGTCGGGCCCGTCCATCGTCCACAGGAAGTGCTTCTAAGCGCCACGTGGTCTTTTTGCGCGTGCGCACTGTGCTCGTGGTCACTGCGGCGCATCACGTGACGTCCTTGTTGCTGTGGTAACCCTCACCAGGGGGCTGCTGCGGCGCGGGGATGGTCGCGGGAAGGTTCGGCCGCCACTGACCCGAGAGGACGCGACCTTCTACCAGAAAAAATGGCTGTCATTTGTTTCATTTGACAAAAAACATCTCTGTTGTTACTGTTTGGGACAAAAAGTGGTTTCGACTCGTTTTCTCCATCAGTGTTGTAAGTTTGTTGGAAGTTTTTTCTGTCTCTTTCTACATGTGTAGTGTTACTCGTTCAGGGGACTGACTGGCATACTTGAGAACTGTTGAGACGTGAGAGAAGAAGAAGAAGAATATGTGATACTTAGAAACTTTTATACTTTGAATATGACGACGGTTTGAATCATCAGTCTAGTTAGGTGCAGTGCAAGCTGTAGTGAATGGAAGAGATAAGCGTAGCTCATATCATTTCGTTGGCAAGCAGCTGAATAGTATTTGTTGATTGTTAAGATCGTTACAACTTGAAGGTTGAGTTCTTTGGTGGATCAACTGGTGAAAGGCGAAGGGGGCGTTTGCGTTCAAGATGCAGAAAGAACCATGCAGCAACTACACAAAAAATAAAAACGGTCACTTCTGTTGCCATGGCTACAAGATTGGAACATCGAACAAAAGGAACCTTTTCTGTCTTTCATCGTTGATGTTTGGTTGTTTGATGTTGGACATCTCAGAAAGAGTTCGAACTGAGAACAGGGACTTACATCTTACACAAACGATGATGTTTTACATGCATACGATACGTTGATACATGCAGCACTAACTGTCGCTGTTTTTTACGATGGGATATCATTTGCTGTACTTTTATGAATCTTTTGAAAATAAAAATGACACCCCATGGTATTTTTGTTGTGCGTGAGTCTTTGGTAGACGCGACGGAAATACGAAAAACGAAGTAATCGGACCTGATGTGCGACGCTGAGAACTTCCGTTTGTGCGAAATTCAAGAAATATGAACACGAATGAAACGAAACTGTGGCTTCTTACAGAAAGAAAGGGGAAAGACAAACGACCAGAAAATGAACTCAAAACAAAATTCGGTCGACGAGTGGAGAACATCGTTCCTCCTTTGAGCTGCTCTCAGTGGTGACTTCAACGACAAAATAAATTTTGCAAACTTGTCCAGATGAATCGGGTCAAATCGGTGTGAAATTTTTGGGAAAGTCCATTTCGTTTTACTCTCAAGTGAGTTTCAGGTTGGTGGGGAATCTTTGGAAATCAAGCATTTTTTATCGGATTGTCATTTTCAGTCAGGAGGAGTCGATTACGTTTGCGATGGGCTCCTTTTTGCTACAATGTGAAGAAGATACCACTGCTGTGCCCAGTCCTGCGTACGAGCATGTTTGTGTGTGTGTGTGTGTGTGTGTGTGTGTGTGTGTGTGTGTGTGTTGTGTTCTGTTCACACAGTAACAACGAGTATGTCTGGAGCAAAATCTTGTTTTCGCCCAACGACAACAACCAGCTGCATTGCGTTGTCATCAGACACTCGTCAAGTTGTGCGGTCGCATTTCCCAAAGATGTTTTCTGCACACACGTATTTGCCAAATGTAAAAGGCAAAAACAAATTTGGAGCCTTTTTTCAAAAAAAAAAATGCAAGAAAAACGGAAACGGCTGAAAGTCGTAACTTCAGAAGATCCGAGCTTGAAGTTTTTCAAAAATTTGACTTGGAAAACTGTTTTTAATTTTTAACCTTTAACAACGATAACCACACATCAAATTAAATCACAAATCAGTGGGTGGGTGGGCAGCGCCGGTTCTGAGTGATTTTCCCACAAGACGCGGGTACCGCGGTGACAACCACCGGTTGAGTTATCTCCCGCCGACCCTCCTCCTCCCTCGGGACCCTCCGCCTGCGGATCTAGGCAGGAAGCAGGGACTGGTCATTGGGGATGGGGATGTGGATGTAGGGGAACCAGGGACCCTTTCCCTCTGGAAGCTCCAGAGCGGATCCAATGGGGTTCGGAGACTGGGTACATCTCCTTGGGTTGCTCACCATGTTGGGTTTGGGGAGAACTGAGGACCATCTCCCTCCCTGGAGACAACCCTCCCCTCGGTGGACAGGGGGTCGCAGAGACTGGGATGCAACCCCGGCAGGCCCAGAGAGGACCTTCCAAACTCAAGTTTTGCCGACCTTTGTTCTCACAGGTGATCACCAGGCTCCAAAATGAAGAGTCGGTCCAGTCAGAATTTGTTCCCCCTGGATTCAAGACACAGGCCACAAATTTCAGGGGCAGAGTGCTTTGGAGAAGACAAGTTTACACGTACTTCATTTTCATTTTGCTCAAATCTCATGGAAACAATAATCACCTCGAAGAAATCCAATTCCATCTCAGGACAAACACCACAGCCAAAGATCACACGAGCAAACCCAAAACGGGTCTGCATGCACATTGAAGCTCGATCTCATTCTGGCCTTTTTTCCCTGTCCAAATAAATACGGCAAGCAGAGTAGCTACTTGTACACAAACTGAGAACCTAAACTTCAACATTCAAGTCTTTTTAGGCAAGCATTTGAAAAGGAAACAAAGATTGCATACGTCTGGTGTAAGCCTTACCTAATATGGTATCAAACCCCGATACCCGAGCCTGTGGGGCAAATGTGCAGCATATGTAAAAGTGTAACATCAGTAGCTCAGAGCATCGGGCGCCTGTTCAACTGCACCAGTCAGGTCAACATTCTCCTTTA
>JAAUXT010077008.1_pt1 | contig 49959 bp, 48 predicted proteins | sample 7278171 | NCBI WGS metagenome assembly JAAUXT01 (sample SAMN14350112, study PRJNA611818) | marine sediment metagenome | isolation source: surface marine sediment (1.8m) | place: French Polynesia: Moorea | collected 2018-08
AAAGGAAAGAGAAAGAGAAGAGTTTTCAAAAATACTTTTGATTGAAACCTCCACTGTTATTGAACCTGAATGGTGTGTTGTTTGGAGTACCTCATATTGACCTTTTGACCCTGGTCTTGGGTAGTTTTCACTCGGACGATCATCCAAGTCAAAAGTGCACTGTACACTTTTGACAACCGGGGCATTCTGACACTCCGACACCGTACAGGACGCACCCGCACAATTGCCTTGATCATGTGGCACTGAGGTTCTCATACCCGTGGGGTTTTTTTTTGCGTATCCCTTCGTGTGATCTTCATTTTGGGGGCAAAAAGATGCGTCTTGCTCACAAAACTGCACGGCACGCACGTGTTTCAACACAACTGGATGTTGCAAGGTCGGAACCAAACCTTTTCACCCAGACCATTTTGCGTTGCACAAAACTTCCTTTAAGCGCCTGTTCGGAGCACAAAAGAAAGACAGATGACTTGGTACAGGAGACGCTTGAGTGTGCTTGAGAACATCAATTAATAACTCTCGAGATGAAGACATTTTATGGCATCATTGTTTCATCAATGCTTTCACGTCCTGTCCTTTTGGTTTGCTCACACAGTGAAAGTAAAGCCGCGAAATTCTTGCACGAGTGTGCTCGTCAACGAGAATACAGGAACGACAAACGAACTTTTATGCAGAATCACCGTTTTCATAATGCTGCTTGGTTTTCAGATGCAATTGTGCCAGAAATTTGTGATCACCCTGCGGTGCGAATTGCGGAAAGCCAATCGCTTGAATGATTTCATTGTGTCTTCACAAAGCTCAAGCCTCTGTCGCGAAAACTGGTCGTTGTTCCGATCCACGAAATCAGCGGTGCCTTCAGAAGGCGTTAGAATCCCGACTGCAGGGCAGCGCTACATCTGACTCGGTGGTGGCCGACGCCGCGCTGACGCCACTCAGGCTCGTAACGTGATTATTCCGCGGGGTATTGATACAGACAATACAGCAGCGCCGCTCGAGCGCTGATGGCTCGCAGTGTTGACGCTTCCTCTCAACGAGATAAACATCCTCCACGCCTCGATACACACGTTAGATCATGTTTCACTCAATTCTGGATATTTGAGCCGTAAAACTGGACGTCTGTATCCCAGTGATGAGCGGACACAAAATGTCCTGTGTCCATGCATCACCAGCCGAAGTTGCGCACACCACACTTTACAGCTTGTTGCAACACTCAGAGGTGCATCCAGGATCAGATCAAGAGCTTCCGACCCAACAGCCTTAGTCTTGACTGCAAAAATGAATTTGTTTGCACCTGTGATACAATCAGGTGAAGGCAACCTTTTCTCGGATCAGGAGAGGTCGGTCCCCTGGATATGGCTTGTGGCCCTGAGCACTGCCTTGGTGAAAGAACGGAAGTGATACCAGCGCAGTTGGTAAGACTGGTTGTGATCCGTGTCACCATCTGACAAGTAAAATGATCACATGATCGTCCACTGCTCTGTATTCTTTGCACAACATCAAACCAAGAAAATCACCTCCTCGAACTCAGGCAGAGATGAGCCGTCGTGTACCGGTGTCCATGGATCAGACATGACGTGGTGAACCAGCATCCTACAGGGTGGGACCAGACTGCGACAGAAGAGACTGCGACTGAAGGAATATTTTTGGGCTCAAACTGGATTCGGACCCACAAGTTGTCTAAAAGTTAGAACGAGCGCGTTTTGCTATCGAGTTCAAAATCTCACAGTAGTCTACAAGTCGCAGGCAAACAGGTGTGTGGCTCACGTTCTGTTATCGTGGAGGTCGACCGTAGTGCACCACATCCAGGATAATGATCCTGATAGGCTTTGAGACATCTTTTTCATTGATGCAAAATTCAATATACCATTGATTCGGACTTTAGAGAGCACATTAAGTGTTTCAAAGATGCAGGCAATTAATTTATTTCTCATTCTATGATGAACAGAGAGAGCGAGTAAAGAGCAGGAACCTTCTCTTCGCAGACGGGCACATTGACAATGGATGGCAACCTTGGCCTCGCCTCCTGAAAAGACCCATTTGCTCTCGGTTAGTTCCACAGCCCTTGCCTTCAGTGAGCATCAATTTGGTGTGTTATTGATATTGTATTTTTGATACAGTTCGTTCCAGACCGCTCAAGAAGAACCGTTTCCTTTCCTTGTTTGCCTGTTTAAAAAGGCAAACGACTCTCACTGGCGATTCACCATTTTGATGATGACCACTAAAGGCTGCGTTTGTCATTCTTGACTACTTTGCCAACAGAAACATCGTCAGCAGAGACAGATCCACATTTGTACCGAAAGGGACCCAGGCACCCTGTGTAGTACAATAGTATTGAGTTGCACTTGGGTGCATGGGGGCGTGCATGATGAAATGTGACACCAGATGGGTGCATCTGTTCCTTCAATTGATTCCAAACAGCTCTTCATGAACGCACGTTTAACACCACTTTGGAACACCACCCCGGGGTGTGTGCGTGATTTTGGTTCAAAGACAGTTCTTCTCTGTCCTTTTGTTCAGTGGGTTTTCCAAGGCAACAACAACCTGTCCACCGCAACACCACCTGATATCACGACCCACGCGCCTCAACACTCCCGGGAGATTCTTCCGTATCTGACGCTCACTGTGACAGCTTGTTACCAAAACGAGCGAAGCAAATGAAAGGAGGATCAACGAGACATTTGCAGTGTTTTGATTCACACAGCACTTTCAAGCTTCCTATCTCCCCTTTCTCCCCAAAACCGTCAGAATTCAGCAAAAAGAACAGTGCACCAAGCTGCATTGGCAAATTAGGCATTGCGTGTTGCGGGTTCCCCATCACATCATCGCATAAATCTGCAGCAATAAATTTTACATCAGTCGAGATTAGAACTGTTGCATTTTGACAACTTATTTCCTTTACTGTCATGCAATCAGCCTTTGATGGTATTGGAAGCAAGGGGCGGGAGCAACCGACGTTCTGATCAATGGCGCGGTTGAGACACCAAAACGCGGAAAAATAATGGCCATGGTTGACAGTCAGATTTTTTGAGATGGGAGCCGTGCCAAAGGTTCTCGAAAACTGCGGGTCAGTGTTGAACTGACACATGTATCCTGTGGAATCACAACGGAGACGAGGAATTCTTCTGTCACAATGATTTAGTTTGCTGATTATAGTTAACATCCCAAGTCTCATCATGATCAATTTCTCTTCACTCTTCACTCTTTCGTTTGTGCAGCATTATATCCACGCAAGATGCGGGTCTGACACGGAGCACTTCCTCCATGTTCTTTATCATGCACAAAAAAGTGTAAGCAACCTGCAATTCGTCGCTTATTCTGAACAAATCACAATGGGCAACAAGACTCGTCCACTGCAAGCAAGACAGACAATATTCTGCCACAAAAGGGAAGGAGAAAGAATCACGGAAGAAGGCCGAGCCCGCGCTGCGGAGACTCTCCTGGGATTGATGCAGGAGTCTGACCCTGAATCCTGCGCATCAAGTCAATCAGCCCACGGCGAACACAAACAGGCAGATTACAGCCGTCCGTCCACCCACAAAACAAATCCGTCTCCATCGGCGCCAGGAACAGGCTTTTCTCGTGAGGAGGACCCAGAAAGAAGCGAATATGATGACTTGAGAGGGTGTGGAAGTCTCAGAGTGGGTCGGTGCGGGGAATGGGCCCTGACCCCCCAATAGATTGGATCTTAATTCAATTTGTGAACTCTGACTCTGGCAGCCTCAAGTTTGGTGAGCAGATGGGAGGGAAGAAGTCTGGACGGAGGACACACGGCTGATCCAGATGGAAGGCGTGAAGTGATTCAGGAGAAATGAACTGAGAGGAACACCACAAATGTTGGGCTGTGATCTCTATCGGTGGAGAAGGGCCAGCAGTCTCAGAGGATCCGAGTGTGACTTCGTCGTTGGGCAATGTAGAAACAGAAAGTTGTGATACTCGTACAACACGGGAAAGATGTGTTCAAACTCATACATCAAGCGCTGAGGGTTTCCATGTGGGTTTCCAAAAATGTTTGAATTTTTTCAGATCTGGTTGGTGAGAACTGAACGAGCCACAGAGGACGACGGGTTTGAGGATTTGGGAGACAAACCTGGGTTTTGCACCGAAATGACAGACCCGTGTTTTGCAGAGAACGCCAAGTCGAGTTCAAGCCGTTGTTCTTGGCCTTCTGTACGGCTTGTCCAGAACCAAGTGCGTTGTGACAAGCAAACAGAAAAGCCACGGACCAAGTGAGACTTAGATTTTGGCGCGTACCACATGCGGTGAAATTCACCAAAGCTGAAACTACCTGCTGGACTGTTTCCTGGTTGCTCCATGTTCCACAGAACCCCTCCCGACCCCTTCCTTTCTTATTGAATCAGCGATGGTCTTGTCCTTCTGATCACACTGTGATTCCTCGAGTAAATTCGGTTTTTGAAGAGGTCTGCTTCCCTCGTAATGGGTCAATCCAGATGCCTCATCCAGATCCGAGTACCCAAGATTCAATCATCTCGCTTTCTTCTTCGAGGAATATTCCTCCCTCACGATATGGTTCCAGTGCTGCGCTTCGTATCATGTTCTGGGTTTTCTGAGTCAACTTGTGGGAACATTTGCCCCTGGAATATCGACTTTCCGTGTTGGTTGCAGATCCATCTTGAAATGTGTCAGACTTGGGTATTGCTGAGTTGCACGAACGATGTTCTTCTTTCGCATTGATGCTCTCACAACGTCTCCTTTGGGAAGTTTCGTTTGGGACAGACAAACTGCAAACGCTTCTTTGTCCAAACGTCTTGTGACCTCATGTCACTTGATCTGAGCCCCAATATGTCTGAGACAGATTTCTTCCAGAGGAAGTTAATCCCGTATCGAGAGGTCGCAGCTTTAGCGGGAAGACGGCTGACTTGGTTGGGACCCCGCGGGGATGAACGAGCCATGATGAACAGGCGCTGTGCGCTGGACATTGATCCTACAGGGTAATAGAATTAGTCGCGAGCAGCTTCTTACAGGCAATAGGGCACTGTGAAGGGGCCCTCCTAACAATGTCCACACACACTGTGAAATCAGGCTTTTGTTCCTTTTCGAGCACACCTTGACAAGAGTGTTTTTGTTTTGGGGTTTTCGCGCCCAGGCCACTTGCAGTCTGGTAAACTTCAGTCACAGCTTCACGGACCTGGGGTCTGGGGACGGGCCTACTCAGCAAGGAAAATAAGCCTCACTGAAGAATTTTGACACCAGACAAACTCGAAAGACTGAAAAAATAGTGACGGGCTTTCCGTGGAGTTGCCCCCGGCTCGACTCATCCAAATCGTCTCTTGATTGAGGTTCAGACACTGCAGAAAAATTTAGTTGCTGTCAAATCGGAAAGCCGTTTGAAAACCACGAGGAGACTGTTTGTATCAAGGCTCTGATGGAACAAAACCACCAAAAGCTTGCGATTCTTTCTTTCCTGTCGGGATTTTGTCTTGCAATACCGAGCTGTCATTGGTCACCATCTCTCACTTGTCACTCGCGTCCACAAGAATCTGTGCGTTTTTGTATCTGTTTGCTGCTTGTTCCAAATGTTGTAATGCTGGGGGCAATTCCTTTCACTTTGTGAGCGTTCACATGGTCGTTTCTTCGGATTTGAGCAAAGTGAAATTTGATCTTTTTGAAGCCTCGAAATGGTTTCAAAGTTGAAAACTAAGGGCCAAGTGCTGGGTTCGTGGGTGAAATTGACGGTACGTTCAAAAGTGGAGCAGCCATGGTCGGCGTCCTTCTAGCTTTCACAGCGTGGAGACTACAACAATGTCCAGAGCGCCCATCAAATGGATGAGACTGTCAGTCCGGATTCCCTGCTCGAGAAGTTAAAGAGAAGGCTCGGTCTCCGAAGACTTGACAACGGACGAAGAAGAATCTTGGGCTTTTAGACATCAAAAGAAGAATGAAATATAAATGTGGTCACAAAAGACAAAATGGAAATAATTCCACTGAAATGAGTCAAGAACGAGTTGATATTCTGAAGACGGTGTGTCGCCCATGACTCACAATCTCGGGCTCGTTTTGAACAAGGTAACACTGGACCAGAACTTTGACAGTAAAACACCCTTCTGTGCACGCAGGTGGATAATTTTTGTGTGTTGTCTTGTCTCCACAGAAATTTCATACCAAAGCATAAGACACACCCTGCTTTGGGTGTAAGATTTCAGGGCAAACAGTTGCGGCGGCCAAAAGAAACAGGGTTTCCGCGCAACTAAAAATCTCCATCTGTGGAAACTGCCCAACATATGGTACTCGCACTACTCGTTTCACTGCGCTGGCCAGATCGTCCGTTCTCGTTAGTAAGATGACAGACTGACGACCACTCAGGACATGGAGTTTCCTCGGCTGGTGACAGGCTCTGATTACACGAGGACAAATGATGATGATTCAGACAGATGTCCTGGTCCCAAACCTCAAAGTGAGAAACTCATTGTAAGCACGAACAACGCTGCCTGGTACGGTTCTCTGGCAAGCACAACTGTATAACCGAATGTCTGATGCCTTGATCACTGACAAAAAGTTCCAAAATTCACACCCTCACACAAAAATGAGTGTCTGTGAAACAGGGTAACAATTCATTTCTCACATCAAGCAACAGGTCAGGTATGTTTCACAAGTATAATGTTGGACGGAAAAGGAAAGCGCCATGTCTGTGCTGTTGTGGAGAAGACATAGACGCAGCCACTGAGCAGCTTTGTTGTCCCTGCCTCTTCTTGAGATCCTTCCCGCTTCCTACATCTCCGGTCCTGCCCGAGCCCCTCCGCGGCCACTCACCCAACTCACATCGCCCATAAACCCAGGTTCCTCACATACAGCTCAGTTTGTGTCCCCTTACTGCCGCCCCGGGATCGTCTATTTGCTTTGTTTCTCCTCCATAGAGGATGGTCCCGGCACAGTGCGCTGGTTAACAGGCTGCAGGACACGTACTCATGGTCTCATTAACAGCCCCATTACTCACACACACCTCCGACAAAGACTCAGAACTCTCAAACTACAGTCGCCTGCCAGTTCTCTTCAAGGAACCGATATCTTTGTGTCAAAGAACACTGTTGTCTATGAAGTTGTCGTGTGTGATAATTCTTTGAAAGATTCACTGCTGGACAGCAAACACCTAATTCAATTCTTGATCAACTTTTTGCACGCGCACAAACAAATTCACGCACGTACACCAGTCCTCAGAGGAAGCAACAGGATTCAATATACGAGCACATTGCTGTGCGTCAAAGTTGTTCAGATGGTGGGGCATCCAAAACACAACTGCCGTGGGACGGAGGCCTGAGCACAATTTTTTCACGCAGTTGCAGAGATGTCACGCTGCAACAAATGTCAGCGCCTCTGTAAAGGAAACAGAGTGAAGACACGGCTCAGATTTATCCTGGATTCGTAGATCAATGTTTTTTCTGTCTATTCACCTGCCAACTCCAGCTTGATCACAACACGACACCCATTCAGTCAATCACTGGATGCCGGTTCTGAGTTCATTGGTTCAGAAAGCTCACTTCCATCTTCCAGCATTGTTTGTGTGCTTTCAGACTTTGCAGGCCTTCGTGCTTGTCTTTCACAGTGTAGAACGTGTTATGTTCTCCCAATACAAAGGGGATTATTTTGCGACAACAAACAGGAGATGTTAGGTCCGCAGCAGAAGCAGTTCAATCTGTCTGAGACGTGTGTTGTGAGCAGATGCTGCTTTTCTCTGTGCAGAATGGTCCTGCGGTGCGATGTCGGGGACAAGCAATTAAAGAAAGCAGATCCGTGGTATGTTCTTCGTCTTGATTCTTGCTTTTGGAAGAATACAGAGAAGGGAAATCTGGACAATATTTCTTTTTGTACAGCACCACAACGAGACATCAAAGGCAGTGGAACTTTTCACGAAGCATCACTTGAAAAGTTTGCCCAAACACTAATTTGGTCAGACAAATCGAACAAGGGAAGTTTCTTCGGAATGAGCTGAACGCCGGAAAACACAAAGACTTTAATGTACTTTTAATGCCCGCCCCAATTGTTCAGGAAACAGGGGCTTTTGACTGGCGAATTCGGAGACAGGATGTCTTGAGCCCCACACAGCAAATGACTCTGTGCTGCCAGACCTGCATCAGGAAAACCTGCACATCCGAATGAAGGAATGTTCTATCCATTTTGGGAAATTTGCACTGTTTGAAACAACACCTTGCCATTTTGTACATGCTTGGTCCTCTGCGAGTTCAGTGAAAGCAGCATCACGTTGTTCGTTTCGTAAATTTGAATTGGAAGTGTTCGAAGACCTGGACATCAGAACTTGAGCGAAACCCGACAAAAGACTTCTTGCTCCGAAGATGTCTTTTTGCCAAAAGCCCCAAAACATCTTTTATAGCGTCCGTGTGGCGTGGTTCTCGTACGGATTCTGATGTGTTCCAGGCACCCAGCACTTCGGGAAATCCGTCCGTGCAGTTGTGGAATCGGCAGACGCGGCCACACAAGGGAGAACCGACTGTCATTGCAAGGCACTTTGGACAAATCAGATTCTCTTTCCACAAATTTTCAGGCACCCACCAGAGGAGCCAACTCACTGGGACTAGAGGAACGAAGCATCCCGGTACAAAACTCTTGTCGCCCTCCAGGTTCTCAGCAAACGGGCCACACGAATCCAAAACTCTGCACCCCTCTCTCTGGGCTGCAAACTTGCCGGAAGCGTCCTCATGTTTTGACAGGGTCGGACTCTGTGAGGATCTGTGTGAGTAATTAGGAAGATGAAAGCGGAGAAAAGCCGCTCTTATCAGCAGGATTTACTTCTTCCCCTCAGATGCTCCATGAAATATTGAATGGAGAGATGAAGTGGGATAGAAGAAAGGCTTCAGATCCGGGATCTGTGGCTGTGACACGGGTTAGATCTGCCATTTGAGTCTTCAACTCTGCAGTCAGATGGACACAAGTTCAAATCAACTGTCTGTATCCCGAAGTGCAAATTGCGTTTCTTTTGTCTTTTCGGTCTGGATCATTGAGAGCTCAAGCAGAATTTCTCCCGCTGTCCAAATGACTAACGTCAGGTTCGATTTTGTATTTACTCCACGTGCAAGTAATTTACCTTCTGCTATTTATACGCGTTTCCCTTCAGCTTCTGTTTGCTGAATCACAAGTCAAAGTTTCTCACAAAGCTTCTCCTCTTCTGCAACAATCCACCTGGACGCAATAATTGGGAGTTGATGTGGTTCTTTCTTGCGTTCCAGCGAACGAAACGGTTCTTCAACTCTGGCCGTCCTCAACTGAACACTTCCTGACATTCAGTCCAGCAAAAACCTTTTTTCCTTCAAGGCCAAGATGTTGTCATGGCTCTGCTCAGCGAATATTCGGACAGAAGAAGAGAACTTCAAGTTGTTCTTTGTAAGTTGACCACTTCCTGAGTGCAACCTCATCCATGGTGACTGTGGATTCATTTCACCACCTTTTGTTCTCCCTTGTGTCCAGATATTTGCGTCAATGCTGAGATCAATGGCTGAAAGGCCGTTGTTTCCAGTGGTGATGGTCAAATTCACCCTCAGACACCAAAAAGGAAAGATTTCGAACCTCACCAACTGGAACCCAAGGTGCAGAACAATGTCCTTCCTGACCGAAGTCTCAGACACCTTCCAACACTCATTCTGCCTTCGAACTGTTGCACAGCGCCACGATCCGCCATACTTACCACAATGCTCCAGGACCCCGGCTCCCTTCTGAGTACGAAATGGTCGTCCTTCTGCGTCGCTGCTTCCGTCTGCCCATCCTTTCCTTCTTCCTTCTTTCCTCCCTTCATTTCAGTTTTCATGCTTCACTCATCTGAAAGCAGAACCATTTATGAGGATGAGGGACGCAAACAATTACGGAACCAGAAGTGCAGTTGTACGCAGGTGAATCTGCACAATACTGTTGTTGACAGGTGCAACGTCCCCGATATTCAAAGGCCAATGCTGCAAAAAAACACCCGCAGAGACCAACGCACCTGAACAGCGCGTGTGATGGAACGTTCTGCCCTTTGAAACGATGAGACACTGAACAAGATCCACTTCGTGTAGACTCTGTTCCGTTGCCTGTAAGAAGCTGCTGGCGACTAATTCTATTACCCTGTGGGATCAATGTCCAGCGCACAGCGCCTGTTCATCACGGCCCATTCATCCCATTCAGAGCAAATCAACTCGTTCCGCAGTCCGCGAACATTATGGCCCAGTCACAATTGAAACCAGTCGAATCAAATTTCCGGGGAATTGAGCGTTTGGAATTATGAAAGTATGGGCGTCGAAGTCACTCTGGGAAAATTTTGTCAAACGCAATTGTCCCTTCGGGCTCCTCAAGTGATCTGAACGAAAAAAGAGCGCTGAACATGAACGTGCAGAAATCTTGTGGAGCGCAGCACTCGCTCCGATCAGCACGTAATTGAAGAGAGCTCACTCGTGCACGAGACTCAACTTTTTACAACGCAAATGTTTGTTCAAGGCATTGCAGAAGATGAAGTCGATTCGATTTTGATTTGCTCGTCATTCCAATAACACCTGAACACGCCTGAATTCGCGTTTTGCACATTGTTCTTCCTGTCCCAGGCATTTCCTGGCTGAATTTGAGAAGCGAAACGAAAACCAAAAGAATTATGACTGCTTGAAGCGAAAGGGAGACAAAGACCAAAACTTGACAACAAATGCCCAGGCAAACCACCCTGGCGTTTTTATTTTTTTCGCAAGTCTCGCGACACATTGTGAAGCTGAGGGAGTTTGGGAAAAAAGTTGCCAGGAGGAACGGACCAATTGCCTGTCAAGATTGATGGGTTTAATTCGAACTGCTGTTTCTCCTCAGGTCGCTAATTAATTTCTTCATTCCTGCACTCTGCCTCGAGCCAAAGCAAATCCATTTGAGATCAGCATGAATTTAACTTAGTCGAAGTCCATTTGCTGGCCCACGATGGTTGAGTGAAACATTGCAAGGTTAGTCGTGCACCTGGTCACAACGGATGATTCCAAATTCCCGAGCGCACGTACTTCCACTGCAGAATACGTCTGCACATCACTGCGATCACACACGTGTCATTGTTTCCCTTGGCCTTTGCTGTTGTCTGTTCACAGTCAAACGAACAGCTGAATTTCACTGCATTCATGCAGTAACCCAAACCCCAGAAAAGTCTGAATCTTCAGCTTGCACAGATTCGCAGACCTCATCCTCGCAGTGACCATTTCCGGGAGGTAATGTGCACGGATTGCTGCCTGAATTCTATCTGACGGACATTTGCGTCGCATAATCTGTACATTCCAATTTTCTTCATGTAAAGAGGCTTTCGTATGAAGTATCTTCGTCCGTACATTCTTTATTAGGGTTATATTCCTTTTATACGTCCATCATTTCACACACAGAAATGTCTGTTTCAGAGCTTTTCTTGCAGCGTTCTGTTGGAGCGCAACAACACCAATTCGCAAGAGAATGAACGCCGTGAAGGGACTGCAGGTTTCAGAGCGCAGTATCGTCAATTTGCCAGCGGAAGAATGGGCCCAATGAATACCACTTATCCTTATCACAGCACGGGCTGAATGGCCTCGCATGCTTCCTTCCCCTTCCTATCTCTTCCAAGATGCGCCCACCCTTCGTACACCAGAGCTGAGAGGTGTAACAGAAACACTTGAGAGTCGCTTGGAACGTGACTTCAGCACTGACTTCTGCTTATGTAAACGTGCCAATAGCGCATAAGGTTCTGACAGTGCCAACCAAACTCAAGGGAAAAGGCATTCAACTTTTTCAGTCCATGCTCAATCAATTGCAAACAAAAGTCGCCTTGTCTAAAAAGACTGTTGCGACTTCAGCAAAGGATCTCCATCGTGAACAGCCATCATGGATACTTGAGGTTCGGCTTCCACAGCCCGCTTACATCCTCCGGGATCAAGATCACCCCAAAGAGCATGTACATGGGTGCATTAAGATCTTGTCTTCTCAGAATAAATAGCGAAATCAACCGCAGATGAGCCCTCTTCTAAATTTGGTTGATAGACTCCATGTGTAAGGCTTCTTCTGCTGCAACCTTAAAGCTCTGAGTATTCATATCTAATAACACAGGGGGAAGCTCTTCCGAACCAAGCTTCTTCTGATGTCCCTTTTGCTGCAGTATAAATTGGCAGAGACAGGCCTTTTATGATTCTACAGGAGCTTGTGTACAGGCCAAGTCCGTCTATCAAGGAAAAAAAACATTTCTCTTGCTCAACTTTACAGAAGTTTGTTCTTCATCAATGAAACGTTCAGAGTGAGAAAAACAAAATGTTTGACATTGCACTGGTATCTGTGTACCACAGCATCACCGTGTCGAAACGAGCATTTGGTTTTGTCACAAACAAACAAGAACGTGTCTGAAGGTACAGAAAGTTTTTTTCAAAGCTGCAACACCTAAATAAGAGTCTCAAGTCATTTCAAGCTCTTCACAACTTCAAACAGGCTTCATCCTGCAGGAGATAAAACCTCGTGTCAAAGAAACAAACACGGCTTCTCCGAATGGCAGAATTTGTTCTTACCAGTGCCAGACGAAGACTTTCTGTGCAGTTTGAGTGAACAGTTTTCTGTGTACATAATGCACAGGAACATTCCCACTCTTGCTCACAGATTTGACATTTTGCCTTTTGGTGAAGAGGCAAACAACGCTGCACGCCGCGAAGCAAAATCGTTAGCCCTGTTTCACCGCTATTGATCCGATCTATTCACTGCATGTATCCATTGACATGTCACATACTGCAATTTTAATCCTCTGTCAAGGGTTTGTTCGCATGTAGAAATCATTTGCAAATGTGCGTGTTTCAAATCTGCTTTTCTTTGACAGAAAGAAATTCCCCCGAGTGCGTCGCACTTCTGCCGTTGCTCTGCAGAAACACCACTGATGTGTCCAGAACACAGAGTGACTCAAAAGATCAAACCCAAGTAGACATGTCTCTTCCAGAAACTCGACCGTGTACATCATTCGTTCCGAAAGAAAGATTTATTCTGGACAGCGTCCACGTAAGTACCTGCGTCGTATTCATGCCGTTGGTCCTGTGGTGCGGAAGATCATTCAGGAAGTGGCAGAGAACGCGCGGTCTTTCTCACCTTTGTATAAACAACACCGTCACCACTTGCCTGTTCTGAAGTGATCTTTATAGAATGTGGCCATTCCGGGCCCGAGGGGAGGCCGCTCAACATGATGCTCCTCGTGTCCAGCGCGAGGAAAGGAGGCAGCCAGCACAACTCGTTGCCTCATGCAACCCAAACAGAATGCACATGTCACGAACTCGGTGAAGTCAGTGTGTTGAGATTGTTGGCTGTCAAAGTACCGTAATTTTATCGAATTGGAATTTTCATTTCATAAACTTTCAACACAACTCAAGGTTGGCAGTGAGAGAACGCAGAACAGCACAATGACCTGTTCTCGCTGTTCTTCGTCTTTTTCTGAGTTCGCGAACTTCCACTCAGATTTCCTCAAAAGCAAAAACAACAGGTTTTGGATTTCCGATTCCATTAACATTGAGAGATGCTTCTGAAGATCGGGGAATCTCGAGTGCAGCTTTCAGCAAGGAAGGTACGAAGGTCACACCTTTGTAATCGTTCCTCTGATCTTCGTCCAAGAATGGTAACAAGCCAGACGTTGCAGGAACACGGAGCGTTTTTTCTTCCCGAAAAGACGGAGGTTCAGTCCGCTCCTCTTTTGTCGTGCTCCTGGTGCAAAGTCAGTGGCATACCGGCAGATGCTGTTTGGTCGCTTGTCATTTGCTGTCGGCGATAATTTAGTTGTCTGTGCCTGGACGATAGGGGCACCGCACGTACAAGAAATTCAGGCTGTGCTAAACTGTGGATCTTTCCGCAGTTGAAGATATTGCGCGCCATCATCTTCAGAATGAAAACCAAGAAACGAAGTGAGATAACCAACCTTGGGGTGAAAGAGCGCGGTCTGCGCCTCCTGTTTCGAATCCATTGCATCCGACGCTCATATCAGACAGATTAGCTTTGATTAATTAAGCTTCATTAATTAGCAAAGTCTCTGCGACTCGCTCCTTATCCACTCATCTCCAATTAACATTGCGCTGCTCGAAACGTAAATTTCCGGCTTTGGTCGAACGTGGTTGTTGCAGTTTTCTTGACACCTTCACAAAAAGCAAGTCACTTTGCTCTACATGCAAAATCAGTCCCTCACTAAGGAACTGACAATGACAGGTTTTAAGTTTGTTCTCATGTCAACAAAAACGAACCCGACCCGTGTGCTGATGCGGGAGTGAACAAGTCCGTACATGACAGCATGTCAAGACAGGATCAGCGCGAGATGCTTGTTGCCGTGCACATGGATGTTGGGCTCAGAAGCCCATGCAGTCTGACACTTGCTGACATCACCTAAAAGACGAGCTATTCTTGACTGAGCACCACAGCTAAACTGTGTTTTGCGTGAGAAGATCTTATTTTCTCGCGCAGGTCCAGAGATTGCAGTTGCAGGGTCAAGCTCGGATTCGGAGAAACGCGAAATTACATCAACTGGAGATGAAATGCAATCGACTGCAGGTCACAAACCACAGTCATCAGCCAGCATATTCCCTTTTCAGTGCGTGATTGCGCACAATTTTCCTCTCAGTGCTCGATTTTAGAACATTTTGTTCAATCGTTACGAAGGCCTCAGCATCAGAAATCGCATAGCTCTTGGGTTGATTGCACTGCGGTGAAGCTCCTCCACACAAACCGTGGCCAGTGGTTCTTTCTGCACGGTCTAGCACGATTTTCGATTTGATAATCAACCTGCACAGTATTTGTGTGCGTTGTCTGAAGGTCCATAAATATTCTGAAGCACGACCAGGTTTGGCAGTGCTTTGTATTCAAACATGTCCCATGCATGCCTCTGACATCTCATTCAATTGAGGTGTCGAATGCTTGTTTCAAAGACGCCATTGGCCAGAACAGACAAAACACCGCGAAAGAATAAAACAATGTGCCATGGTGGAGACTGTATCATATTGTTTTTGAAAAGGCAAAGACGATCGAAGTCAAAAATTTGCAGGAAAATGGTTGAGCCTTTGTGTGGCAGTGCTGTCATTTGTTTCGTGCCTCAACTGCAGCATAAAGAATCAAACCAACACCGAGCATGGTTTGTGTTGGGTTTCAACAAAAAGTCGTGGTGTGTGGCTTCAACATGCATTGTGGGTCGTGTAAAGGAAATGGCTTCGATTCTTCCCGACACCTCATGTGTGTCACAAGTTGTGTTCGTGTGCACAGTTACAGGAAAATTTTGTTGAATTTTGTCATCAAGAAGCATCTTTTTCTTCTTGTTCTTTCCTTCAACAAAGTGTTGAAACCACACTGTTCTCAGTTGAGGAACCCACGTTGGCAGAGAAACAAACCTGGTGATCATTTTTAACGAAACCCCTTTTCACAGCCAAAACCACGAAATTGACAAATCAACGTCAAATCATATCAGAGGGTGCGTGTCGATGACGATAAAGTCCCCAGTCACGGAGCAAATTGACATCGTGAGAATAAAAAATTGTACTCACCAGCCTTAGCACTTCAAGCTGCAGATTGAAACACGTAAGACAATCAAATTGCACAACGTGTGTGCAATTTCTCTCCCGGAAACACACAGGCCATCAGGCCATCAGGACATTTATTCTCCAAATGGTGCGTTCCGAAGGCCACACACATGCGGAATCAAGGATCTACCCAAGCTTGTGCACCGTACTCCTTCCAGTGACAGTCTGTTGACAAGTTGTAAATGTCACGCAGATTACATCCTCACTTTGTGTCATCAAATCTTCGCGTTGGGAAATCAGTGAAGCATCACGTGCGGGACCACGCTGCAACCAGAGGAGGCCACAACGAGGCAGGTTGAATATTGAAAGGAGGCCCGAGTGACGTGGTGGTGAGTGACGCACTTCGGTGAGACGTGTGTTTGCGTTTTCTGGTCAGAAAAGTTCTCAATTCACAATTGCAAATATGTTGTGGTGAGGTCGGCTGGAGGAATTTTGAAGTTGATCTTTTGATGCGGGTGTGGTTTGGAAACGTAAGGCCCGTGGCGCGTTCAGGGGCGACACAGTTGACAATGAAAAAGATCTGGTATGTTCAAGTTTGCAGCTGATGAGAAAAATTACTCACAAAAAACACCCCAAAACAATCGTCCAAAAACGTGTGCAGAAGAAGGTTGGTTCCTGAGGACAGGCCTCACAAACTTTGTTGGTATGTTCGGATACCGTGACGGAAGGCACCTGGGTCCTCGGATTGCAGCCGCCTGTTGGCGGGTGCACAGGGAGCCGGGTCTCCACGACAAGATTCTTTTGCGATGCCCGTACGCAACAGCCTTTCTCAATTCTGGACCCTCGGACGGAACCTCTGATGGTCAAACCGAGTGAGAAAAGGTTGAGTGAGCTTTGTTGCCTGGGCAAATTCGGGAGGAACCTGGCCTGACCTCTTGTAGACTCCAAAAAAAGGTGCCAGGGTCAAACAGGGCGGGGAACAAAGGCAACATCGAAAACCAACCACGAACATCATTCCACTCAAAAAGGGGCTCAGCTCAACCAGTCAAAACTGCTGCTCGATAACCGCAGCAGACTGCGTGGAATTTTTCTGTTGTGCTTGTGAAATCTTGTATTACGGCTCCCCGGAAGCAAAATAGAGCCCCGTGCTGTAGGTACGGGAGATATGAAGCTGATGCATCACAAAAAGGCACCTGCGGCGGCTTTCATCCTCCGCACCGAACCTCAGGAACCTCGGCGGGACTCAGAGGAATGTGAAGTCCTTTGGAACTGTTGGTGGTGCAGACGAAGAAATGAGGTCAAAGATCCTGTAACCTTGCCGAACGTTCAGGGAAAATCACGGGTGAACAATGAAGCTGAAACAAGAAGGAGCAGTCAAAGACACCTAGTGGTTGTAATTCACTTGTGGGAAGTCTATCATTGTATTGTTGTGTCCCTCAAACAACTTGGGAATCTGGATTCAAGGGTGATGATCAGACGAAATCGAGACAAAGACCTCATAGTCTCCTTTGGTTGGAGGGGCTGGGAAGGTGACGGGGAAGACTTGACACGTAGTTTTCTCAGTTTTCGTGGTGTTTTGGTGTCAGACCAGAGCGTTTTCAGTTTGATGAAGGCGACACACTCAACAGCGTTTCACCCTTGGAACCTGGTCCGTTGGTCACAAACAGGACAGAACAGGTAATGTCAAACACTCCAGATTGAGTGTGCTCAATGCCAAAAACAGTCCAGTGTCCAAAACGCATTTTGGGCCCTCATTCAAGTGTGTGTACATGCACAATTTGAGGCCACGACTTGTGTGATCTGCCAATCCCTTGGTGGCAACAGCCATTTGGAATATTAATGTCTCTAATGCTTCTGATAGAGTGCGGAGATAAAAAGCAATGAGCTCCAATTTCATTACGAACTCAGTCTGCTCACTCATCAATTACGAACAACATGCCAAAAAATTGACTTGGAATTAAAATTCTATTGCTCTGAAAGTTTCCCTATATTTGAAAAAAGGCGCCACGGTGCACAACTATATCTGTATTTCACATGAATCCCTTTTTTCTCGTCACTGTGTTTGAGAAAACATGATCCGTTTTCCACATGGACATCACCGACACGGGAGCATTGCAAATTACTGCAGAGAAAATGCTTTTCGTGACACTTCGACATGTACGAGTACGCGAGGAAACAATTCAATTTCCAAAACCTTTGAACGTTGTGCTTCGCACTGTCAAGAACTCCCGATAAAGATTGGAATGCGGGAAATCAATGCTTCAACACCATCTGTTGTACGCTCGAGCGCGATCATCATGGCACGATCCTTGCTCACGAGCCACGTTTGTTCCCTGCATGAAAAGGTTCCTGTTTCGGATATTCACAAATTTGAAAACAGAATGTCTCACTGTGCTGGCAATACTGGTCCGTGGTCTTCGGTCCGTGACTCTGAAAATGCAACCGCCTCCCAGGTTTGCTCTTTTTCTATTCAAATGTCAAAGTGGAATGTCCTTTGATCAGAAAAGGGTTCACAAAATTTGTGTGTCTGCTTGCTGCAAACAATCATAAGGACAGGCCAAATGTTTCAGGGCTGTGCCTGAACATTCCGGTGGTGGAAATGTTTCACAGTGTCATTGCAAACTCAACTGGACAAACAGCAGAGCCTCGTGTGGGATTTGTGTTGAACAGGTGGCATCAAGTGCGGCTTCAGGTACATCAGCGCAATCTGTCTGATAATCCTGAACCACACGACAACATGTCAGAGTTTGTAAGCGATTTCCCGTCATGTAATTCGTGTCTTCTTCACGGAGAAACGTGCATAAGAATCTTGAATCTGAGGACAAAACAAGTTTGAGAACCGTCCCTTGTTTCCTGTGACGAGAAAACTGCCCGAAAACGGCACCAACAACACAATGATTCTTGATTCTCTTCCAATTGCACAAATTTCCTGCATTTCAAGTGAAGTCAGACTTCGCGTACTCTCTTCCGCCGCCCTGCACTTCGCACCTGGCAGTGCACGAGTAACTTGCACAACGAAAGATCAGGACTAATGATCGGACGGGCTCTTGGTCTATCGCTTTATCCTTCAGGCAATTAGTCACACTCTGATTGTCTTGCTGGGTGGGAGCCAGGCAGATGTGGAGAGCCAGCAGAGAAGTCAGAACATCTGCTGGCAACGAGGGCTCAGTCAAAACAAGGTGACACAGCCACATTTGTGTTGAGCTGTTTTCGCAATGTTGCTTTGAAATGCGCTCTCTCATTGAATCTGACTTCACATGCAAAGGCGTCAATGATAGAATTGCGTGAGCCTTTCAACTGTTGCCAACATGAGACAAATAAATGGACAGTCGTGGGAAACACAAACTGGCAAAACGTTTCGAAGCTAATTTTACCTCCAAGAAGCGTCGCCTGAAGCTGGTCAGCTTTCAGGACGTGTGGCCCCGGAACATCGACCAACTTCCTGCAAAAGGGTCAACTTCATCAAACTCATCTCACACAAGAAAATGTACCGGTCTTTCATACAATCTAAACAGTGAGTCAGAACGTCATTCAGGCAAATTTTTTCTGAATAAAGAAGGGAATAGCTTGGCAGAGAAATCCGCTGGGAAGGTTTGGCGATACGTTATCGTGCGCGGGCATACCTGGGCGTCTCTTCTCGAACTAATGATGAGGCATCGCTGACGAGTCCGAGGTGAGACGAGCTCTCCATGCGGAAAGCTACCCTCGGTGCACCACCGACACACTCCCAAAACATCGTGGAACCACCGAAGAAGTGCGTGGCTTCATTCAGCCCAGTTTCAGTCTGAGTTGCATGGACCTCAACCAACGAATGTGTTTTCAGCATGCACAAGGAAGACTGTGGCTGAAACAAGAATTCCCTGCAGTTTCCCCATGGGATGGTTGATTTGCGATTCGCTTTTCACACGTCCTTTTTTGCGTTGCAAGCAAAGTTTCACATTCGAGCCCCCAGGTTCATCTGGTGTTCGATGCAGCTTTTGACGCTGAACAAAGCTTTTCGGAAAGCGTGACGTTTGATTGCGCGGGCAACACCTGATTCGGATTATCCGTCAGCTGGCTTACGTTCGCAAACTTCGCTGGCGATTTGTTTGGTCTGTCGACAGAAAAGGCTCCTCAAATGCAACTCAATCTCTTGCCGACGCACGAGCTAAATCATTGCGGTATGTTATTTTTCTGCATGAGCAAAAAGTACTGAGTCTTTGGTGGAAATCGCAACCTCCGACACGAATCTCCCTCTTGACCAGAAAACGAGGGATGGTCATTGGAAAACTGTTCAGGCGACAACAAGTGGAAGACTTGTGCAGGCACGACGTCAGGGGCAACCTTTGTTCTTGACAGGAGATTCATCACAAGTAAACAACATTTGTGAGCAAAGCGGTTTGACACTTACCAGTGCACTTTGGTTGCCCTGACTTGTGCCTTACAACAATAAACAATAAAAGACAGCGGGAGATAAATTTAATCCTCTGCTTCGCCTCAGAGTCATTATCTCCTGATCATCTGTTGATTACCAATACCATCTCCGTTGTTTTTCAAAGTCCTCACACGACACTCACAGCGGTGTCAACCATCGTTTGCTCTCTGTCACATTTCCGATTCAGAAATGCCTCGATGCAACGTTGCAACCGAAAAACGACGCAGAATCTGCAGTGGGAGCTCGTGGTTTGTAAAGTCCGCTTCACTTCCCACACTCAAGGACAAGAATCCTGCAACAATCAAGTTTCTCCTTCCTGCACACGAAACGTGACTTTCCTATTCCCAGAAATCTTTTGTGTGCCATGATGCTGAGTCAAATTTGATTGAACCAGACAACAACAAGATGCAGCTTGTGGGATTTGTCACGAATTCACAAGCCCAGCATCAAACCAGAGATCACGAATGCAAGAAGATCCCAAGCGACACTAATTGCTTTGTAATTGCAGTGTGCTGAACAATCAGTGGGAGATGGTACGAGATGCATTCAAATCCTTATGGTTTTCAACCATAATTTCGCTCTGAGTGCAGCTTAAGTGCTGAAGCTCAGATATTTTGATGGATCATTGTCGGGCTCAACGAGGCATCATCTGCGATCGGGCCAATGGGTCAAGTATTTCACCTGCGATGCAGGTTATGCGTGGACGAGAGTGTAGATAGAGAGTCGGCCTCTTCAGAAGCACAACTGCAGGGCAAATTCCGGATGTGAACTTGATACAGATTCCTCTGGCCTCCACAACTGCACCACCCATGCAGCAGAATCTGCGTTTTCACAGGTGGGCGGTTTGCGAGGATACAATCGGAAACCGACGAAGCGTCAGGCGATTCAGCAGTGGATCAAGCAGAAGATCCACGGTGCTGTTTTCCGAATGCTGTTTTACTTCGGAACTTCTTTTCCCTTCTCAAGAAACGCAAACGAATGAAACAAGAAATTCAAAGCCACATTCCCACCTTGATTCGTCGCACACGCGTGGATGATCACGTTCTGTAAAAGGCAACGGTCTGAGGGAAATTTCGTCGAAGAGGTGTTCTGCAGGTTTGACCCTGATGTTGAAAGCGCACATTTTGTCACGTCATCGTGTTGGGCTGTCCTTTGGCCATTCCCTGTTTCGAAAAACTTGTGATGTTGGGGTTCGCAGACATGATACTGCACCAAATAAAGGCTGGTCTTAACGTCAACGCCATGCAAAGGCCAGTTCTGAATATCACATCGCAAGCAAGTTGGTGTCGAGGGGCATTCGTACCGTATCCAACCGACCAGAGATGTTGGTCTTGGAGGAACTCAAGAAAAACAGCAGGCTGGCTTCCGCCTTGTGGTCTCAGTGCACGACAAGGCTTTTTCAGCGCATGTTGCTCACACAGCAGAACATGGAGGTTTCAAAACTCCCGCATCCGCTTTAAAGAGCGGTATTTTTTGTCTCCATTAAATATTGACGAAGGAATCGATGTCGCACCCAGTGTCAAAAGCGCAGTTGCTCCTTTTGCGGAGTTGGTGCCAACTGCAAATAGATCTGCGTGTGCAGTGTGTACGTACATTCTCTTCTTGTGCTTGCGCAAAAGAGAAAAACAGATATATGGACGCACCAATGGCTCAGTTTCAATTAGGAAGTGCACTGAACACAACTTCACCTGTTTAGAGATTTGAACGCTTTCCGTTGGCAGTTTGTGCAACACCGACATCTCAGTCCGGCCCCGACAGGAAGGTCATCCTTCGCCCTGTGAATCTGAAGGGTCTCTCACCAGTTGCTCTCTTTCACTTGGAAAAAACTTGTGCCCATTGCACCAGCGCCGTTCAGTCCTCCAAATCTTTGCAGTCGTGCATAAATCAGGAAAGCTTCTTAGAAACGCATTTCGACTTCAGACACCATTCAATTGAATGAGATTTTACACGCACATCACGCAACACCAACAGAGGAGCCGCCACCGTTGCTCTGCAGAAGCCGTCGCCAAATGATTTGTTGGGAGCCTCGCGCCACGCGAGTCACGCAAACACGTTTTGAAAGCTGTGAAACCTTATCTTCCGCAAAGACAAAGCAACCACCCTGGATGCAACAGAAATATGAGTCGAGATTGTCTTTTGTCCAATCTTTTGATAAACGTTTTGTCATCAGTTTTCTGCTGTGTTTGCGCTTCATGCAGACGTGTACATGAAAACTTTCGTTGTTGTTGTGATCAAGACTCGGCAATTGTTGAACAGATACTCTGGTACAATACTGTCAATGATCATTTTCGGAAATCAATTGAACAGCTCTGAGTGGAAAGTCAATCCTGTTCAGACTGACATTGCGTTCGGATGTCGCCTTTGTTCCCTTGATGTCGACCTTCTGCACCTGCGGCACGAAGGTCTCCAGTCTCTCGGAGGCACCTGCACTGCTCACGTCTCCACATCCACAAACAACCAGAGAGAATCATTTATGGATCGTCAGCACCGATACAGTTCCGTTCGGGTTGTTTGCGGGTCGTGACTGAACCTGAAGTGATATTTCTGTCCAGGTCAGTTCTGTGAGGTCTCAGTGTTCGGGGTGAAACTTCAACGAGTTCAATGTCCTCAACAAATGAAGAGATTCTTTGCACGCGAAGGCCGAAATTAATGTGGGTATCAGTCACATCTGCCACAGTCAAAGTGTACGAGTTATACCGTACTTGAAGACAGACTTTCAAACCGGTGCCAGAGGACACGGAACACGCTACGTGGCGTGGCTGCACCGTGTCTCGCAACTCTTTCTTCTGATTCTAAGATCAAAGCTGCAAAGTCAAAAGTAAACGTCAACGCTACACTCGTTGAAGGATTCAATTTTCAAGACAGCCCAGTTGTTCAGTGCAATGTTTCTCGGCTTTCAGATGATGACTTTTCCTCCGCTGTGGCAAAGCAACAAATTGGAAACTGAGTCTGCACTTGTCCGAACCTTGATTTGTCGAGTCGAAATGGAGCTTTGTCACGGAATCTATGGGCCTGTGGTCAATACGACGTAAAGTGGGATCCGGGACTGGTTGGTCCCGTGTTTGTTTGTGTTAGTGTAAGTTTCAGAACAAAGGAAAAATGTAGCTTGTGTCAGTGACCGAGTCAGTTCTCAGGTTCTCAGGCCAGAAACGCACTGGTGGTCACAGTATCCATCAGCGAAGAATATGGGAGTGGTCTCGAGGCGAAACGGTTTTCACATTCCAAAAGCTTCAACGACAAAACGGGATTCATTTGTCCCACTGACTCCTTGATACAGACACCAAAAGAGGAAATCGACAGTCTAAAGTGGTTTGTTTTTGACGGGGTTTCTGCCAAACGAGAGCGAGTAGAAAATTGAACACAACTTCGTCGGAACCTCTGGCAGCTCTGCGCGCGATTCAACGATACATCAACAGTGAAGCTGTAATTAATTAACTTTTTCTCCAGTCATGAACACCTGGCTTTTTCAACATTGTTGTCCTGTATGTCACTGGCTCGATTTCCGCGTTAGCTTGGATTGTGAGCCAGAAACTTGTCACAAAACTACAACAAATAGACAACCAACAATCCCGTAGAGGTGGTTCCAAACCACAATGCGTGTTGCGTGGTTCCAAGGCAATTCTCTTTCTATCTTTGGAAAAAGACGGGAAGATGAATGCCTTGGTAAACAAATTACTCTTGTAATGTGGATGTATTCTACGCCATGAATATTTAATCCAAACTGATCGCTGTTGTATCCACCCGAGGGATCTGCCTTATTGCATTACACAATGCACGATTATCTGCGTGCACTGCTCAAAGCCAAATTTGCTCCCTGTGAAAGCATTCAGGGCACCGGAACATTCTTCCTGCAAGCTGATACGTCCATCAGTACGAGTACATGTTTGGTAGATCAGCATGTACTCCTCATGCACAAAACAGGAAACATATTCCTCGTTCTTGACCACTGCCTGGAACACACGCAAAGTCAGTTCGACAGGAAGTACTTTTCATCAACTTTCACAAAGTGCAACGTGAAACTTACCTGGTGCGTCAGAAACAAAACGGGTAATTCATCAATGAGGTGTCCAAGTTAGGAGTTGCATGATACAGTCATATCCAGGTGCAGTGATACTAAGTCCACAGCAAAGGCGTCACTCAATGAAGCAGTTTGAAACGAACTGACGACGGGTCTGACTCTCACCAGCTTCAAATACCTGAGGGCAACAGCTTTATGAACCAACTCAACAGCGCTGTGGAGCGAAAATGCGACTGTTCTTTGGCAATTTGCAATTTTCGAGTCCGCTTTTCTTGTACAAAGAATAAACCTTTACAAATCTTGCCACGACCAGCACGGGGGAGGGGGAGGGGTAACTGGTGGATATCACAGGGTCAGAACCAAACGAACAGTCACTGAAGTCCGATGTTTTGTTGCACGCTCTGAGAAGCTGTGGTTGCAAAAACTCTGTCAGCCTTCAAAAGTGGGATCAAAGAATGAAACGATTTCCTTGGGTTTGTTCTGTTCTTGGTCCGAAGCTACTATTTATTTACTGAAGTCCAGAACCAAACGGAAAAATTGGAAAAATTCAAAAGTGGTCCAACACCGCCTGATTGGCCGAGGTGCAAACCTGCCTTGATTGCCCGTTCACATGCACAAACTCAAAGAACAACGCACAGACATCGTAGTCGCAGTTTACGAACATGTATCTGTCGCCAACCCCTGTGGGGGACGGGACAGTCACACGCAGTCGTCACACCCGTGCAGGTTTCTCCTGCGTTTGGTCCACTGACAACACACTTTGGAGAACACAACAGGCGCATGCATGTCCAAAATCATGTCGAAAGAGAAACTCGATTGTGTGTGATTTTGCACACATGGAAAACCTGTGGACGTTGGCAAATTTCACACCCACGCAAAATGGTGCACAAAAACGCAACTTTTCAACCACTTTAGCAAATATCTTCAATTTTTCGGGCCCGGTTTTTCGTCAAAGGCGTCACCTCGTTGTGCGTGTACAAAAACCTCCAAATCTTGGAGCTCTGCACGCAGACCTGCAGACTCTCCTTGAGAGTCGCGAGTCCCTGGCTAACTGCAGGTTTTACCTGTATTTCTGCCACTGCGGTGCTTTTGATATTCTTTTGATGTCTTACCTTTCAATCATACCTGGACCAAAGCGTAATCATCTTGTAGAGTCTCGAGACCTTCAGAGAAAAGAGCGTTTTGCGCAGACAGCTGCAGGACGTCAATGTTCGTGGCAGGTTTCATGTTCCCGTCCTTTGTCCTCCACTGATCTGCTGCCCACACCTCCGAGCACGCAAAAGGAAACCAAGCCGAAGACGAGGTTTGTTCTGTCTCACGTTTCCGAAGCAGCGGAAACAAGTGGAGTCCAAGCGAGTTGGAGAAGAATCTGTTCTTTGTACGACAGACTGTGAGAAAAGATTCTTTTGGAACAAAACAAAAACGTCCACGCTTTAACGACATAAAACCGTTTCTCCTTTTCTGCGCGACGAATTTTTCATTCTTTGATGTTCTTCTCAAAGAACTCAGAGTAACAACGATCCACACTCAAAGCAGCGCTCAGTGAAGAGCTGGTGTCGACTTGTGTGGCCTGCTTTGCGGAAAGTAACGTTTGAGAGAACAACGCTCACCTTTTCTCCCGCAGACAAGAAAACAATTAAATTTCCCCTTTGCAGACACAACCAATTGACTCTACCCCCTTCAGTTGTCAACAGGTTGTCCTGCAGCAGAGGCTGCCCCCTTCAAAAAAAAACCGTCTCGTTCCCAGCGACCCAAACAGTTCGAAGCCAAACACAGTCACCGGTTCTTTCAGGAATTTCATGGCAAACATCTGGAAAAAGCGTCAAAGACGGCTTTTCTCGGACCGACATACGCAAATCGTTTTTTGACAGCCAAACGCTATCAATTGACTCGCTCTGCACGCTTCCTTTTTAAAATTTTTATTTCATGTGAAAACGACATTGTTCAAGAACAGCAGTTGAAACTCAACGAACTGCAGCACTGGTTTGTATGTACAGGACGAATGCCACACAACAGATGATGCAACAGCTAAACATTCGAACACACGCACAGTGAAGAGACAAAAGCACTGTTCTCTGCACAAGTGATCCCAACACTTTTCCTGGTGCAAACTCTAGCTGAACAATTTTGAAAGGCCATTCAAATTTGGGCACATATCATACGGATGGACAGCTTTGTGAAGGCACAGTTCATTTGCAGCTTTTCCGACGAATGGACGGTGGCTTCCCCCCAATGTGGAGAAGCCTTCTGAAGGGACCAGTGAGGTACGTGGCCCCTGAAACTGACGTTTTGGACCGAAAAGCAAACGAAAGTGTTGCACAAACACTCTCAGACAACGATGGCATCTCACTGCTTCTGTTGAGGCCAAGTTCACCAAAACAATGATCACAGAAAACCGTGGTCTGGGAACTGGACCATTTCGACAGAAGGATCTCGCACACCCCGTCACTGAAAAGTTTGCACGTTTTGTGCACAAGTTGATTGCAGTACAAAAAGCGTCCCCTTCTCTGAAAATTTGTTATTGCCCGTTTCCTTCCCAGATGTTTGATTTGGCGTTTGTACTTCCTGGTTGGTAGGTGTGTCACTGTTTCAATTGCAAAGAAGGAGACACAGCACAGAAAAGGGCACGGGTGCAAAGGAGAACATCGCTCAGAGTATTTGAAAGATTTGTTCGTTACACGCGTTATGTTGCACATGTATGTGTGAAGAAAACCTTTGGCAATGTATTGCACTTTAATCCTACACAAAAGTGCAGCTCTATAGTGAATTAAAAATCGCAGTTTACATTCATACTTGCTGCTACAATGATTTAACAGGTGTGTTATGGTGTCAGGTAAAATGCAAATATTAGCACCACGATATGCTCGGAGAATGCCTTGCGCAGGCGGACGAGACAAGTGGTCGCACACAAATTGCTCCAACGGCAAACCAGCGTCTCCAACCCTCACGACGGAACCAGTCGGGTTGCACCGTCCACACATTTGCAGATTCCCTCGTCGGAACTCGATGAGAACCGTTTGCGAAATTTCTGAAGCCGTCTCGAATCTCTGGCGCCAAAGCAAACGTGCGGCTGAGCCTGAATGCTCCCAACTTGCCCGTGTAACTCGACTCAGATATACAAATAACGTTACCAAGCTTACTTACAAGATGGCTGTACAAAAATACTTATCTTTTCCCACTCATTCGTTTTGGTGCAAATGTTTGAGACGGAGCTCACTACCCTTCCAGAGTGACACACTCAACGAATCGAAACTCCTGGTATTTGCTGTTGGACTTGCAACAGCTTTTTCGAATATTTTGCTTCAAGTGGAGCGTTTGGTGGTTGACTGGCACATTTTGGTAACTCCGCATGACCGATAAGTACTGACTCACAAACTGGCCCTCGATCAGCACACGACATTTTCACCCTTCTGCACACCATCTTCAACGATTTTGACAACGTTCACAGATCACACTCCCCGTCCTTGTCCACCTCGAGTTCGCAAACCGACTCATCATCATCCTTACCGCGCACACCTTCACCAAATCTTTCTTCCCACAGCTTGCAAACCAAATTTGCAAACTGAACTTGTTTCACTTCAAAATGGGTCAGTTCCAGTGTTTAGAAATGATGAGCAGAAGGTTGGCAGAGACGGAGATTGCATTTCACAGCACAAGTCAAGTTGGTTCTTGGTGTGAAAACGCGCAAATGTAGCACCACAAATGCAGGCTTACAAGATCAGTTTCCAGGTGTGGCGAACTTAGCCAGGGTGTCCCGAAACCGGTCAACATGGGACGAAGTCTTCTTCACTAAAGTGCGCAACCACTACTCCTGTGTTGACAGTTTTGTGGGATTGATCAGTTTGTTGAGCACGTTAACTGTGCAGGTAGCAGATTCATCAGATTAAGTTCGTTAGGGTCAGAAGGCCTTTTGTGTCTTTTGACTTGCGGTTTTGTCGATCGATCCTTCACGCCCGTGTTCGACTGCCGCACAACTGAGCACCCAAACCCTCAACACTGGGGTCTGTAATGGCTTGGTATTCCAGCTGTGTGCGATGCCAGGCGGCACCCACGAGTCTCGTTCAGTGTTCCGGACGAGTTCAAACCCTGGCTGCCTCCGACACGGTGCTCGACTGGCTGCGTCCGGCGGCGCGCCGCGGAAGGGACCCGAACTGCGCGCTGCTGCTGTCGGCGCCGTACGCTCCCTGCCGCTGCTGGGACGCCGCCAGCCGCTGGTCGTCGTACGCCATGAAGTCGAGTGAGTAGGAATGCTGCGAGGCGTGCAACGGGGGCAGGTGCGGTGGTAAGTAGCTGACCTGGCTCAGTGGGGTTTGGAGGGCTGAGGTGCTGCTGCTGCCGCGGGCGGCGGGAGAGGAAGAGCGGCCCGGCGGTCGCGACAACAGTCGCCCGGAGCCGCCCCCGGGTCTGGGTGACGCTCGACCAGTGGACGTGGCTTCGTGCGGGAGGCTCGGAGTCAGGCTCCGCGGCTGGGTGCTGGGCACAGCCAACATGTGGTGGTGCCTGAGGTCGTTCCAATTGCCCCTGGGCTCTGTAGCAGGGTACGCCCGGTGATCTGGGTACCCTCTTTCACCATAATTTCTTTGCGAGAGATGTGGGTGGAAGTCTGAGGGTTGGCGGGGAGGCAGCGGGGGTGGGCCCAGCAGCTGAGAGGCGGACAGCGAGCCGTGATGGTGGGCGTGTGGGTGCGGAGGTGCGCGCGCTGACTGCGACATCGCCGCCATCTGCTGGTGATGCGCGTGAGCCTGTGCAGCGAGGTACTGCTGATAGCGTTGCTGGTAATACTCGTGCCTGGCCAGTTGTGCCTGGATTTCCTGAAGGTTTTGATAGTGGGAGTAGCGGTCTTCATGGCTGCTGCTGCCGAAGCGACCGTCTCCATAGCGATCCAAGTCGGCAGGGTGATATCCATGGTGATGGGGCCCGGGGTCCGCGTATCCGAGGCGACTGCCAGGCCTGCAAGGGCAAAGGACTTAGATGTAAGTGCGACTTATAGACGAAGCGCAAGGTCAGTCAGTTCCCGTTTCCGCGAGGCAGCGAGACGTATGTTACAGAGGGACCGAGAGCACAGCGCGCGAGAATATGCAGACACAGCAAAAGTCTGGAGAACTCGTTCCAGACTTTCACTTGGAATGCAGCTGCGATGCATTTCTTTGGTTTGACAAGCAGTAATATGCACTCGAAAGGCGACATGTATTTTGGCCCACGAAACACAAAACATCTTTCCTGTCGTTGAGCACAATGTTCGTCCGGTACATTTCACAAACAAGAACCAATTGACAGAACACACTGTCACTTGCAATCCGAAACTATCCCTTCTACAGTTAGTCGTGTAAACTCTTCCTCTCCTGGAACAAAACAATGTTACGGAGTGTGTAAGGTTCATTACTGTAGCTCTTCTCTAGTTCTAGTCGTAGTCAACTAAATTATAGGTGCATTTTTCAATTCTACCGGTCCTTAGCTTTCTGGATTTCACCTTTTCGAGACAAACAACAAACAACCAAATTCATCTTCAAGTTTGTGGAAAAGTACCCAATGAAGTAAGAAATTTGATCTGAACGTTCAGCAACGACTTTCCGTGATGAAGTCGCCTTCACATTCACGACGACAAACCACAAGACGTGACAGCATTCACAGACATCCAGACAGTTTGAGATGTTGACCTTTCTTTCTTTTGCAAACAAGCACAGACGTTAAAAGATCCTCCATGCAATGGCAGGACATATGGACAATGCTTGTGTGCCGCATGCCACTTTGAAACTACCAAGAACAATCGAATATTTCGTTGGAATCGTGTGAAAGCGCAAACAGAAGGCACACAACGGGCACAGGAACAAAACTGCATGCTGAGCTTCACGCGCTCGTGCCAGGAACGCAGTGCACGATGTGACCACATGCCAGTGGAGTTCTCTCGCTCCTTACTCGTGCACCGAGCACCAACCTTTGCTGCGAGTCTGAATACGTGTAATAGCGCCACAGGTAGTGGGAAGAGGCGTATCCAGGGACGCGACCGTCGTCACTATGGTAACAAGCACACCACACCGTTTCGTTAATCCAACAGTACAACCCTGGTTTTCGTGAAGCGGGAGCGTCATTCGATTTGCGGAAACTCGTCAAAACGAAACACAACACTTGTGCGCTCAGTGAGAAATTAACACTGCAAAAGCGACACGCAGGAAAGAATGACTTTTTGACTGACGTTGAACGACAACACTCAATCGCACGCCAAGCCAGACAGATCGAACTCACGCCGTTACACCTTCTCCGACGACAAAGATTTTGGCCAAAAACTCAAAATATACAAGACGCCCCTTGTCTGTTGAAATAAACTCATTTGAAAAGCTCGACTCGTAGCTTTGAATTCAATCTGATCCTGCGAACGGCAGAACCCACCGGACTCTGCGCAACAGTGCCACCTCCGCGTGAGATCCCGCGCGGTCCAGTTTACCTCGTTTGCAACAGAAACTGTTTCGTGCGAAGTTTCGCAAAGAAGTGCTGTATTTGGCTGCAGTTTTTGCAGTTGGCCATGGATCGAATTGTTCCGAACAAGCATTCCGTTGCAAACGAACTCATACTGCTGTTACACCGCAACCTGAAGGTAAATCGTGGCTTTGTTTACAGCTTGCTCCTGGAGGTAGAAATTGGCGGTTTCCTGGTGTTTCGTGTTTCCGTTCCTTTCGCAGTTTCGCCGTCATTCGTCGAATCCTTGTGCTCTTTGTTCAGTTCTGAACTGCTGTGAACGAGTTGCAGTTTGGGTCACCTGTTTGACAGCATACTTTTGGGACGCTTACTGTCAGGTGTCCTTCGGCGCACAATTGCAAGAATCACACACGCACGTTTACCCCCGATGAACGACATCACACACTGAACCCCCCAAAAGTTTCATCACACTAACATCTCGAAAGACGACTCTTCCCAATTTCCTTGTCATCACAGACAACGCATCACAGACAACAAAGTTGATTTTGCGCTCCAAAGACAACCTCAATATCACAGCATCGACAACAAAACCGAAGATGAAGAAAATTGACTTCGTTGCACAAGAAACACAGTGCAGTGCGATGGCACCATCATAATTTCGTGCAGTGACTGCGCCGGTGAACGTGAGGGCGAGGCCACAACAACCCTGAGAAGTGAACACTGGGCGGGGGTGAGTGGTGGCGGAAGTACCTATCGTACGCCTCGGCGCCAGGAGGCGCTGACGGTCGCCTCGGGAAGTCGCCCGCTCCGCCCGAACCGGTGCTGTAGTACCCTTCGATCGTAGCCGCCCTCTGTGAAGAAAGTGGATGATGTCAGGTTTCACCGAGACAGAAAGAGACACGAAAGCGATGAATCAGAATAGAGCCAGCAACCCAACCCCCGTTTCTATCCTTCAGCTGAAGCAGGTCGGACTCTCACCTGTTGCTCGAGCTGCTGGAGCCGCTGCTCGTACAGCTCGTCCTGCCGCTCGCTCGGGTACTGTCCCTGCCGCTCCCGGTGGCGGCGCTGGTGCTCCGTGCGCAGCTGCTGGATCCGCTCCGCGCGGGAGGGCGGCGGGCCCAGCGCGGGGGCGGCGCCGGCCGGGGAGGCGGGGCGGCCCGCCGGGGAGGCGGGGCGGCCCGCCGGGGACGGAGACGAGCGGCGCCCCGCGTCCGCGCCCCGGTCCAGCTCCTGCTGTTTCTCCTGCAGCTTCCGGTACTGCTCTTGGATCCTGCGGCAAAAAACAAAAGCCTTGCTCCTTCTGTCGCCAGTTTCGCTCGATCACATCGCTTGCAACAAAATGGATTTCTTGTTCTGTCACAAGTGTATTGATTCTGAACAATTTGCTTCACCTCCTCGAGTCATTCCTTCTTCCTTTTCATTTGAGGCCATCCGAATGAGACATCGTCGAGACCAGTAAAAGTGGGTCCACAGAAACTTCGTGTCACAAAATGTCGGATTGAAGAGGACATTGCTTTCGTTGAAACAAAGTGACTATTTCCTGACAGAATCTCACTTTTCATGCTCTTCGCGCGCCACCCTCTTGGCTTTGCTCTCCTTGCCCCGCCCGTCTCCTCCCGCCTGGCTCCCGGGACGCTCCCGCGACGCCGCCCGCGAGTCCGCTGATCGCTCGCGCGACGAGTGGCGCGACTCGCCTCCCTCCTCCTCGCCCTTTCCTCGATGCTTCCCAAACCTTTCAAAGAAATAAAGCAACCGTGGACAACAAATTCCGTGATTTTCGAGGTAGATGGCCAGTTCTGACGAAAATGTTGACCCGTTGGGACAAGTAGACAGATGGGTGCATCAAAGTCAAGAAGAAAAATTTTGTACCTGAACATGTGTCCGAGCCCCTTGAAGATTCCGCTGCCTTTGTCCTTGTCTTTCTTGGATCCCTTCTTCTTGCCGCCCTTTCTGTCTTCTTCCAGCTCTGCAGGCTGTTGCGCTTGGGAGGCGTCGCTCGCGACCGAAGACTTGGAAGATCTGTGTGAACAAATTGTTTTCGGAATAAAAACGATCCCTTGTGTTTTGCTCAACATCACACGAAGAGCTGTTTGCAGCAATGCTCTCGTTGTTGTTCACTAGGCTGATTCTGCTCACCTCGTGTCGGCTGCGCTGTCGGCCATGCCCGGGGCTGCGGCGGGCACAGCTGCACGGATTGACCCTTTCGCACTCGTTGACCCTGTTTCGCTCGATTCCTCCTCCACTGCAATTTTACGTGCACGTCCAGCTGACGTAGCAACAATGTTTCGGTTAAAACACGTTCGTGATATCGCAGGACGAAAACTGGTGGTCAGCTAAATTGTTGAAGCATGTGCAGTGAACGCAAACTTTCTGTCTACAAACATGCAAAACAACAGAGGTGCAATTCTTGCAGATTTCCACCAAAAGAAGTTCGGTGCAAAAATGGCATCAATTGTGCAACCGTGCAAAGAGACACTGAAAACGTCGCTCAAGAACGGCGGAACAAGAACACCGTTCAGGACGTCAGCCACCTCGGATGTGACAACGGGTTCACGCACCGGAGGAGGGCATCATCCAGGGTTTGTTCTGGTTTCTTTGGAAAATAAAATTCTGCAACGACGTGCACACAATCCAGGACAACCATTCCTATCAAGTTTAGCGAGGCGATGAGATCAAAACATCAACTGTTGGGTGGGGGGGGGGGGAAGAAGCTTTGGCTCAGAACAGCATGTCAAAATTGAGACTTTGCAAAGTCTACCAGAAGAGAAAAAGTTTGAATTGCTTCTTGCTCCTTGTCAGAAACAAATCTCTGAAACAAAAGCCTGAGCTAAAACTCACAAGTCACTCATCGAGGTATGTCTTCCAAAAAGACATCAAACTACAACACAATGAACGCGAATTTAGCTGACCACCAGACCTTCCACCAAGAGGCTCAAGCGCAAACACAATCTCCACGTCGGTATCCACGGAGACCGTCCCTGGATACGACGTGCACCAACAGCAACCGACGTGTCACACAGCTGCAACAATTTCTTCGCAGCAACAAACTGAACGAAACAAATTTCAACAGACACCCGTGTCAGCGGGGATTCGACAGGACACGACACACAAGAACAATGCTTGTTTCCATTTCTCTCAAATTCGAACACTTCAGTTTGAATGATTCGAAGACAAACACATGTGATACTCACGAGTTTCCATGGTTTCCGCCTCGTTGTTGGGATCGTCGTAGGAGCGATCGACGGCTGCGCGGAACGAGTCGTTGCAGCCGCGGCCGCGCACCATGCCTCGGTTCGGCGCCGACCGCAGCTGGTTCGCTTCGCCTGAAACACGGGACATCAAAACGTGTCAACACAAATCACGAGAACCAGTGTACAAATGTCACATTTCTACGTTCAACAGCGAGATGAACTCAATACTGGTGTCGCTAGGTTGACTGACCATCATCGAGCGTGGCGTCCTGCACCGCCGTCTGCAGACTCTCGAGCGAACTGGACTTCTTCAGCCCGAGCGTCGGACCCACGTCGTTCGAGTTCCGTTTGTCTGCAAAGTAAACTGGGCATACATTGTGTGTCACGTCTACACTCTGACGTTGGTCACTGTTGTCCAAAATAATCGTCTCAATACGCCAACTGACAACTGAGATGTAAACTGGTGGGTCAAACATGTTTCCTGGCAGCAAAACAACCACGCTCGGGTTTCGCGTGGTCGCCTCATTGGGCTTTGATTGAATTGCAATTTATTTTTAAGATTCATAGAAAACTCAAGTTTGGTTTTCAACAATGAAAGGCATGATTTTTACCAAAGTTAAAATGAAGCATGCTGCACGAAAAATTTACTGTGCAATAAACCGTGCAAAAACACCTGAATATTCCCACCATCTCCACGAATAAAAGCGAGACATTGAATGGCAAAGCTGAAGAGCAGATCTACCTTTATCCACCTGACCAACACTTCCTGGTGCTATTTTTTTTAGATCACAGAAGAAAGAGAAACAAAACAAGGATCCAATCGAACCTCTTTCAAAGTCACGAAAAATGGTTAAAAGCAAGTGCGTGCCAGCAACTACGTCAATCGACTTCCAGATGAAATTTCCTGACTCAAAGAAAAACTCAACAAAGGGACCAGTAGTGTTCGAATGCGTTGATAAAATGGTCATTGGTTTTCTCAATGGTGTGTGCAATCGAACACTTCCGATCACAACAAAATCTGAAATCAAACATGAACTGACGAAAACAAATTCTACAAGACACCAGTCATCAACAACCACAGTTCCAGAAACACAACAACTGAACGCCGCGTTTACAATTTGCTGATTTGATGATCGACAATGTTCATTGGTGCATTTTTGGTCGAAGTGCGCCATTCAGATGTGAGCACAGCGAAACTGGGTCGTGATGTGACAACAAACGCCGGGTTCTCAAGACGTCAAAGCTTCACAACCAGTGACGTCATACATACACTTGTTAATCACGTGAAGATCACGTGGATCATGCGCGAGGTGGTGCGAGTTGTTAGTGGCGCTGAGCAGGGACTCTGCCGAGCCCGCGCGCCGCATCGCCGAGCCGTCTGAAATCAACACACGAGGGCGCCACGACGTTAGTCTGAGACGAGTTTCTGCGCGGAGCGGGGAGTGGCGAGGATGCCGGGAATTTCCGGTCATTGAGTGGGAAATTGCCCGCTGGTAAACGCACTCAAGCTGCAGACTGCAGCGTTCTCCTTGTGCGCGAATCCTGAATTTTTCTTCCCAATTTGACAAACATCGAAACATTTTTGAAGCATTTCGCAAAAACAGCAAGCCAAAGAAAATTCAAGCACAGTCGTTGAAAACTAAGACCAAATAGAACCAAACAAAAGCACTGGCCATTTTTTGATACAGGAAAGCTTGACTGAACATCTCACACAAAAAAGTTCGGGTTTACCAAGCGAACATAACGCAACCAAAATGAAAGCGATTCTTCTGGTGTCTGCGAATGGTCCTGGCGTCTGACCACAACTTGAGCCGTTGTGACGCTTCCGGACCAACAGTGAATGGGGAATTCATCTGTCATCTGCAGCAGCAGGTTGACAAAGCGACCAAACGGCAGGACGCAGATGAACAGGGCACAGAGAACTGGGGTGACGGTCTTGGGGGCTCCAATCTAAGGCGTCTACTGGTGAAACATGCATCGTTAGTTGAAGCGGCAGCGTGTCAGTTCATCCCGTGTTGCGCCTGCAAAACCCTTCTATTTTTTCGACTGTTAGTTGGTCTACTCCGCTGAGGGCCACCATGCCGAGAAAATTTGACTGACTGACTGGCCAACACACAATCAGGCCGACAGTTTACCTTCTCTGACAGAGGCAGACTTTTTACGCTCCCAAGTAGCTGGGACAGCAAAAGAACATGAAATCAAATTAAAACACCACCACAAAACAAAACACAGAGCAGTGAACCAAGTTGGAGTGGATAGAAGATATCCACATTATTTTGCCAAATCTTGACACTCCAACTTTGGTTCAAGCAACATCACATTCTACACTGGCCTTGTGTTGGACAATTAAATATCTTGCAAATGAAATGAAATTTGAAAGTAAGGCCCAAAAGAACAACATCCAAAGCGATTCATGTGGCCTGTACACAACTAATGAACTCGATCAAATAAAGCACTGACAGGGAATTCAATTGCCGCAACATCTTGCACATAATTGTACACTGAACACAATGATAAGGCTCAGAGGATGAGTCAATGGGCAGCTGGGAAAGGGACAATTGGGGCGAGATGTCGACTTTTGGCGAAAACTGGATGAAGACACGAGTTGAGCGCCATTCACAATAGCAGTCAGCGGTGAAACAGAGACATCCAGCTCAAGTCGTATCTGATCACACACTGGAGTGCACCTTTTCGGGGCACCTTACGAACATGACTGAACAACCCTCGTGAACATCCGCAATGACGAGTCGATCCTTGTCACTCGCTGCGAGAGAAATGTGTGAACGAACGCACGTGCACAGCAGTCTGGCTACGCACCTGAGGAGTAGGGCTGGCCGCGCGCCTCCTTCAGCTTCTTGTAGAACTCGGAGATGCGCGGGTCGAGGTGGCCGTGCCGCTTTTCAGACATGCTCTGCCGCCCCAACGCGTCGCGCGCAAACGGAATCTGCTGGTCCGTCGGGCTCCTTGTGAAGAAATGCGACCAAGATGTAACAAGGCTATTATCGGCTGGTCGGAAGCTCAACTGACCACACTGGCCAGCCTGAGAGCGTTGTCGCAACGATTCCCTTCGAAATAGACCGCAGTTTCCAGGAAGCTGATTCTTTTGACAAAGACACCTTTCACCGCAACAAGAAGTTCCGCTGGCTCACAACATCCGAATGGTGAGGGAAACACAAGCACACGCCTTGAACTTTTCAGGAAAAAGAAAACAATTTTCGAACTCAAGAATACCCCACGCCCGCCCCAACAGGAGTCAAGAGCTCGATGTTTTCCACTCACAGTTCGCTGCTGGAGCTGTTTCGTTGCTTGTCCCACTCGACGAGCCAGTCCGGGGGCTGCGGGGCCCCGCTGCCCGCCGCCTGGCTCCCGGGCGCTGCGCCCGCGCGCGACGACGTCGTCACGTCCATGGCGCTCTGACTAAAGCCGATCGTTGAGGCTGGTCGCAACTTCCCACCCGTCGGCACAGTTCCCCTCTGCAGGGAAATGAGGGCCAGATAATTCCTGCTGACCAGAACCAGTGCAGATTGATGAGGGTGCTGATAATGTTCACTGGTGCAACCCAAGCATTAACGCAGGTCTATCTGTACAGTGTGAGTAGTTTGTTCTACGCTACCGGTACTTGTTGGCAGATCAAACGCCAATCAACACGGGGGAATTCGGGGGTCAAATGTGATCAGGGCGAGTTTGGCAATTTGATGATTTGCGAGTTGCAACTTTCACCTCAAATACTGTGAAAATAAATTTGAAACGAACAAATCAACCTTTATCTGAACGACAATCCTGGGTTTGACTCTGATCTGAAAGAGATCACGTGGTGTCTCAATCACAATCACCAACAACAGAAAATCAGACCGTTGCACCATTCTAATCGTATTGTGTTGTTTTTCTTTCACTACCGACCGTTTCAAGACCGTATTGCACAATGCCAAAATGAAACAAAAGTTTTTCATTCAGCTTGATGTCTTGAAACTTCTCGGCTTGAGTGAGTTTCGCCCATTGTACGCTTTGTGCACATTACCTCTCACCCTGTGCGAGTCCGAGTGTTGTGCTGCCGTTGGGAAGATCCAAGTGAAAATGTTTCGGTGGTCATTTTCGTCTGACGTCACAAGAACGTGCAGTCACCACTCATTCTCACACTGTGAAAGGTAATCCACACAAAGTGGCTCAAAACTAGAAATATGAAACAGCTTAGTGAAGCACCGCTGCCCCGTGCTGTGTAACGTAGATACCATTTTAACCTGGTACGTTGTCGTTTCATCGATCTGGATGACGTCACCCGTCGTGATTTCTGATGACGTCAGCTGAGCGGAGGAACCGAAAGAGTTCAGCACTGAGGTGGAGGCGGGTGTGGAGGTCAAAGGTTTCTTTGGCACGTTGGTAAAAGCGGACGTGGGTGTGTCGTTGGAGTCCTGTTTGCTCTGCGGAGAGCCAGGTTCAGTGGCAAAGCTCTCGAGCATGCTGTCGTGCGTCGCGCGCATGTAGGAGAGGTTTCTGATGCCTCCACCGGCGTCGCCCGAGCCTGAGCTGACCCCGGCCACGCGGTCCAGCACCGGGTTGCGCGCCGGGGTCAACGTGTCACTGGCCGCTGCAGACTGGGTTTTGGTGGCACCAGAAGGGGCTGCATCGCCTCCCGCGGCGGATGGGGGGAGTCCTGCCGAGTCCGACACACTGATCCGGAGTTCCGCGCTGCCATCCTCCGGGGAGGCGGGAGCGTCACTGCCCGGGGTGCTTGGTGCGAGCCCCGGACGCCGCCCCACTACGACGCGGATAAACCCCGGGCGAGGCGCCCCAGCACCGCCACCTTCCCCGCTGCCGCGCTGCTGCATGGCGAGGCGCAGAGCTTCCATTGCGTCCGAGTTCGACTTTACTGACAAATTCACCCCGTTCACCTCCAGCAGCTGATCGTTCACGAACAACCTCCCGTCCTGGGTGGAGAACATGTGTTAGAAGTGGCTCACATTGACAACATAATAAGCTGGACTTAATCTTGATATTCACACCACCTTACAACTAACGTGTTAAGATCGCAACAGCTCGACGGCTACGCGCCGGGAGCATCTGAAAAGTTTCTCTGTCATGTGTTCGCAGTGCACCAATGCCGAAGAAACTCTACACTCCGTTTCCTCACCTTTGACGCTGCTCCTCCGGTGATGACCGATTTGATGAATATTCCCAGGTCGCTGGTGCCGCGGTCCGTGGTCGACGTTTTACCCTTGACGGAGACGCCGAGTCCTGCCGACCCGGTGTCGTTGAGCGGGATGTCCAGCTGCAGCACTTCGCGCCCCGCCGTGGACGAGAAGACCGAGTCGTCGGGCGGCACGCCCGCGCGCTCTCGCGGCTGCAAGGCAGGAGACGGGCCGCGGATGGTAATGGAGGGAACCACCGCGCCAGCACCGTCCCCACCAACCCGTTGCTGAAAGTTTCCAAGATGCCACCTGCCACTCTCAAGTCAGACTGTTTCGTTTCCAGTGTTTGCCTTTGAGTCACACAAACCAACACAAAATTGAAACAACTACACTTCCAAACCAAATCTACCGGTAAACCTGAGGTGAACGTTCAGGGAGAGTTCACTCTTTGCAATAGGGTCTGGTTGGCCAGACATGCCAGCATTTACATTTGTTTCATGAAGCTGAACCAAACATCCGCTGTCGGTACAAATCTGTCAAGCAAAATCAGCGTCTATTCATTGGTCATCAAATCAAAATCAATGCAGAACTGAAAACTGGCGATGGGTGAAAGTGGCAGGGAACAGTCTTGCAACGACTGATGGAACGGTGAGGGCGGGGTGGGTGACAAGCAAAATAGATGCAGCAATCAGAACTCTACGCTACGTGACGAAACGCAGAGACATGTGCCTTCATTTATCGGCCTGTATCTCCAAGCAAATCACATATATATGTGCAGCACTGTACACGATTCTAAGAAAATCCAAGTTCGCTCAACTCATTTTGAGACTTCATTGGTGCACGATTCAAACCCGGACAAAATCGAAGCAGAATGATCATTTCAATTTGTCTTGTTATCAGCACAGGGAGCACACTACGCACCAGTTCTCGCGGCACGGCGAACTGGTCGTCTTCCTCCGTCACCTGACGCGACACGACGATGGCGACGGTGGAGCCGAGCTTCGTGTTGCGAAGCACCGACACCGCCTCCGTCTGCGACTTGCCCGTCATCTCCACCCCGTTCACCTGCAACACAGCTCGACGTCAGTGTAATGTCGCAGGGAGCGGGCGAACAGCAACACTTCCATATCAAGAAGCTTCGACCGAATGTCTGTTTTTGATAAGGAGGCGAAAAATTTACATGGCGAAATCCACCGGGCAGAAACTTTGTTTGCAAGGGATGCCTGTGTATTTCGTCCTTTTGTGGACATATCACCACCAAAACCACAGTTCAAACGTGATTTCAGTCAACATGGCTCGCTGGGAAAAGTTTAAACCCCAGGTCCGGTGCACAAACCTCGAGCAGCCTGTCGCCTGACTTGAGCCTCCCGTCCTTGACGGCGGCACCCTTCGGCAGAATGTTCTTGATGTAAATGGGCGCGTTGCCTCCAGCCGGGTTGTCTCGCGTCGTGACGCTGAAACCGAGACCTTCCGGACCTGCGAATCAAAACATGCGAAACTGCAGGATTTGGGCAGGAGGCATGGTCAGTTCAACAATGCGAGAAAACTGGCTCCACGAACGTCTGACGAACCTTTGGTGAGATTGATGGATATTTTCTTCCCGATCTTGCGGGTGTTGGTGGGCGCGACGAGCTTGGGTTTTCCGTCGGAGCGGGCCCCGGGGATGGGCGGCGGCTGGCGGCGCGGCGGGGAGGTGGGCGGCGGCGTCCCGGGGGAGCCCGCGGAGAGCGTCGTGCTCGGGTGCCGCGCGGGGGGAACCGGCGGAACCTGCAGCGCACAAAGCAGAGGTGAAGCAGGCAGTCCGCACAAGTGGCACTTTTGCAAACGTTTCAGTGATGAATCTCACGATGTATCTGCGAATAACATCCAAAATCACAGGAGTAGACGTCAACAGAACAGTCAAAAATCACTTGTACGAGTCACAAGAGGACAGGAAATCCGTGTGAATTTCCGTCACAATCGATTTTTCTTGAATCACCATTTTCAATTGCAAGCACCGATTTTCTTTCGGAAAGATTTGCTCTTGTCCACCTGATCAGAAAAACTACTTCACAATCACCTGCAGAGTTTTTCGATTTTTCAGACCGAACATCACCACAAGAACAATCTCAGTGAACGGACAAACCCCCCAAATCATCACAAACAGTCCAACAGAAGACACGACTGACCTTTTTTGGTGACTTTTCTGGTTTAGTAGGACTGGCACTTGTTGCCTACAAACATGTACACGTGTATGCGCGAGCAAACTAAATGACCACGTCAAAAGCAACGTCCTCGGTCAGTGCATCCACATAAGGGACAGAATTTCATCACTTCCTTTCTGCGGCAGCCACGAAATCACCCGTGCGCGAAAATGCAGGTGGTCGAAGATGCACTGTGCAAGAACGCAAAATTCTCACCAGCAAACGAAGCAAAACCAGGGAAATTTTCGGTGAAGGTCACTTCGATGGGGAAAATTTTCACTGTTCGTTTATCTATTTTTTTTTGCACAACCGTCATGCCACAGCTGCAATACCAAGTTTCTAAATTCATATCAAAATGACCTTCACAAGGATAAAACGAACACCAAACATAATTTGAACTTGAAAGATGCGCGTTTGCAAAGTGAACACAACGCAAAACTTGTTATGTGAAGTGCAACACTTTGGCAAATGTACAGTGTGGCCACAAGCATGACGCTAAAATTATTATTGCGTTGAAAACCAGATGCAAACTATTCCATTGGTTGGTTGTCAACAGTTCAGTGCACAAACAAGCAGTCTTTGTCAAACAACAACAAAAGAAAGGCAATTTTGAGAAATAGTGACTTTCTCGTCACGGTCACGACACGCATCACCACATCTACATACCTCATTGGCTGGAGGATTCAAATCCTCCAATTTGATAGGACTAGAAGAGGGTTGTGCGGTGTTCTGCGAAAGGTCGAGGTTGCTCGGTTTTTTCGGCAGTAAGGGCGGCGGTTGCTTGGGCAGCGGCGGCGCAGCGGCACGAATCACGCGCAGCCGAATACGGTCCGTCTGCAGCGCCTGCTTGAATACTTCTTGGGCTCTGCAACGAAGGACACAACAAACTTGCTTCTTTCGATCGCCCCTCTCCAACAAGAACAATTGTGCGCGCGCACACACACACACACATACACACACCTGACTTCTCCCTTCGCACTGAAACACAAAGCCAGTCCGTTCAAATTGATTAAGCTGAACTGACGGTGCGACCAAACCACGACACGCGACTCACTTGTTGAACTCGACGTCGTCGAGGCTGGTGCCGTTGATCTCCGTGATACGGTCCTGCACCCTGAGGCGCCCGTCGCGGTAGATCCGACCCCCTGCCTCGATCCCCTGGATGACCAATCCCACCTCCCTGCAAGAAACATGCGCATCAGACAAGGATTGGCGCAAGGCGTTTTGGAGCCAAACAGAGGAGTCAAACACACGCTTGCAATTTCACACTGGACACGATAAAACGTTGGCAGAAATGAAGCCAACCGAAAAGGAAACCCTCACCCTGCCACAACACACAACACATTCACACCCATGGAACCCGATTTGTTGATTTGACAACAAAGACAGACGTACGATCAACTTTTCCAACTCTGCCCATTTTGCTGGGTGATCATGATTTGCAAACAGACGACGTCATAGTTGTAACGCACCTGCCAGACTCGTCATACTCGGGCACGACGTGGATGCCCAACGGCCCGCCCTCGTTCACCATTTCCAGTATCTCCCCCTGCAACCTGGAAAAAGAGACCAACGTCAAATCCAGGACAGGCCGCTGGAGTCGGTGTGATTCAACTGCCGTGTAGGTGCAACCGCCGCCGCCGTGCGACAGACTGTGGGAAAAAAAATCGTCCGAAATGATGAGCAGGAGCGTGCCAGCAATCAGCCACACGGAACTGCAGCTCACACCGTCGGGAAATGACGCTGGTACACAGTCCAAAGTAACATTGATGTTGTCTACCAAAGAAAACTGCGAGTCATTTTTCCGTTGCAGGTTTGTGGACAGTTTCATCACTTCAGACCGTCCGAGCATCTGCAAAGTGCTTCAAAACAGTAAGAAATGTAGTCTGGCTTCCATCTGTCCGCAGTGCACACAGACGCCTTGTGTAGTCCACTGAACCGGTGTTTCACAACAGTTAGTCCGGTGTCCTTGATCTGTGATCAGAACATCCCAACAAACGCAATCACAACGCCAGATCTATCCTGTACATTATCACTTTGAACAGCATCCCAGTGAACGTCCGAAGCACAGCTCCACAGGAATTCACAAAGAAATCTGCGAACAGGATCAACTGAAATGCGCAGTGTAACCCACCTGCTGATTTACCTTCAGTTGTTTCGCACAATTTACAAGGAAAGACACAATGTTCACGTAAAATCTCACCGATCTCTGACTTTGACACAGGACTGCTTTTCAATCTGGTACGCCGTGCCCCTCATTGCACTGTGTGTGTCATTCAACAAGTCCGTGCAAAACTCAAATTCTGACAATGCAATCTTCTAATTTTTTTCCGATCCAATTCTCACTCAGTGAACATGTTTCGGTGTTGACAAAACCAAAAATCATGATGGGATTATGGCTTCACGACTGTTTGCAATCATAGATAAAAGTGTTTGTGAGATCGTTTGCACAACGAGACAGATACAATTCTGAAGACACAACCTGGTTCATTCTGTGTTGAAACAAATGGCCCAATGTGTACGTGAGTCGGGGAACAGACGCTGACGATCAGCTCTACTTGTGGCGCCGGCATCAATCAAAGAACAGGACCAATTTTCAGAGGATGAGGGACCGGCACCTTTTCTTCATCTTTTTGCGTGAAGACAAAACAGCGTGCTTTCTTCGATAACCTTGCGCCGCGAACAGTTGACAGGTGTCCGGGTCGGCGAGTACCTGAGGGACGCGGAGTAGCTGTTGCGCAGCGTCCGGTTCTCCAGCACCGAGTCGACGAAAACCTGCGTCTCGTTCAGCGAGTAGCTGTCCTGCCAGCTGAAACTGAACCCGGGTGCGCCGCGCGCGTTAGTTCTCAATGACGCGCAGTGGAAAACTCCGCGCAGACACACAGGAGGCCACAACAGCAAGGCCAACACACCAAGTGAGGAGATTTCAAAACGCGTGACGTTTTGTGTTTGGTCGTAATCTGCACTGCTTTGGTGTCACCACTGTACGAGCTCTACAAGACAACATCAAAAGCCTTAACAATTATTTCAATTCTATCTGGAAGCAAGGTGTGATGGTCACATGACAACGTCCAAAGCAAACAGCAGATGATTTACCAAAGAAAATCAGGAAAAAGTGAATATCAACGAAACAAGACAACGGATTCACGAATGACGTCTACAAACAGAAAGTCGCTGAAAGTATTTCACCCCAACATTTTCACCGTTTTCACCAAAGAATTCTGCATTTGAGACAAGCTTCCTTCATGTTCGTTGCAGATCCAAACTGACTACACAGACACAACACCAAAAGTGGAGACGTAACCGAAGGAATATTCAATAACTTAGGAAAAAGAGCAACAGCGAAGCAGCGACAATTGGCCTCTGGCACAATTGTGCGGACGATCAGGTGAGCCACCGAAGCAGCTGTGGTGAGAAGTAGCGAAAAACGCCTCCAAGGAAAACAGGTGCAAACCATGTTTGCAACAAGACACCAACAAAAAGAGTGATCTCGTTGTGGCACAGTTTGACGCTGCCGGAAATATTTTCGCGAATGTTGCCGTGTTTTCCAAAGTTCGATCGCTGAGCGCTGTGTCAGTGCAATTCTGGTTCCTTGGTGAGCTTGGCGCACTCAGGTTTTACATCTGGTGCCCTTCCGTGCGGTGCGACACGCCGCATTTTGGAACACACCTTCGGTGCTTTTGAGCCGTTGGAGGGCAGCGTGTCACACAGCAAAATTTGTTACATCGGAATCTGGCGCATTCGTGCGACGAATTTTATTGGCAAAAGAAGCTTTCTCGCGATCCTCAGGCCACGGTGCACACTGCGTCACTTACCCCTCGGGTGAGTGCGGCGAACCCGGACTGCCGTACGAATCGTCGTCGCCATGTCCGCTGCCGCCGACAGGGTCCGCTCGACTCAACTGCAAGAGAATTTGGTTTGGTTTGGAAGGTCCGCGGAACACACGTCGTCAGTTGTTTCCTCAGATGTACTTCTTTTTTTCTCTCGGAACAGAACAATCAAAACAAGAGGCCTGTGCATTGTAACATATGCAGCTGATGAACACGTTATCAACAAAAGACACTGTAGCTATGCAAAACCACCCTACTTTTTTAAAAGCAGTTGCTATCTCTTCAAAACATTGATCACATTAACACACACTAATCAGAAGGAGTGCACAAATTTTCCCCTCAAGACAGCATCGCGTTGTGAATCCCTCCTTGTTGGTCAATTGATGTTTCCCTGCGCACACGATGCCAGCTTCTGTACCTGGAAGCTGTCCGCCTCTTCCTCTGCGCGCTGTTGCGCCTCCATCCAGCGGAACACGGCCGAGTTGTTGGACGCCAGCGACTGGCGCGCAGAGTCGCGCGCGAACCGCGACAGCGCAGCGCTACCGGAGCCGCGGGAGCCGGAGCCGGCGAGGCGCTGGAAGGGCGGCGGCAGGTCCTGCTCCGACCCGCCCGAATCCGAGCCGGCCGAGTCGCCCGCGCTCTGCTCGAGTCGACCGAGGGGGAGACGGTGCAGGTGGTTACGGGGTTGGGGTGGGGTTCGAAACACACACGTGATTCGCGGTGTTGACACGGGACGGATGTGTGTTGGCGTGGTGCGCCACAGAGCGAGCGCGGTGAAGCCAAAACGGGTCACAATGACGGGGGACAAGGTGTGCACGAGCAAGATGGCATACGGGGCAGGGGGTAATGTTGGTTAGGGAAAAGAAAAGAAAAAACAAACATGCCGGTCATCAACTTAAACGTAAAAATTCAACACATTATGAGAAAAATATGCGAGCATGACGACCGACTGAGCACGTGGACGCCAAAACCAGTCCCAACATTTCTGGTCTCAGGACAAAATGACAAAATTCCTGTTGCTCTGTTTAGCTCACGATTAACGAAGCAACAGAATCAAACGAATCGTAACAGCAAATTCAACAAGAAATTAGCTTGTAACGAACTCATTTCAATGCACTCCAATATAATCATTGTGGCACGCTTATCTAGTAAAACTTCATTCACAACGAAAGCTGGAAGGCAGAACACTGGACCGAGCACATTATCAACAAGATTTCGCGTGTGGCTGAGCGACACTCACCCGTGACCCTTTCGTCTCATCGATGGAGGCGATGGCGGACCACCGTTTGTTGGCTGCGGCGAAAGAGCGGGCAGGTTTCTCGCTCTGTGACTGGCTGAGGCTGTGCGGCGGTTTGGCGCCGCCGCCAACACCGCTTGTCCCCAAGTTGTTGAGCGCCGGTTCACTCCCCCGTCGCACGATCAGCGACGATCCTGTTCACGAAACAATGCTTTTCATTGTCAACGGATGCGTTGCACGAGAAAAGGCCCCAAAAGTCACCACGTCACCGTTGATACGTGTCACGCACGTTGAGTAACAACTCACCCATGGACAGGTCGTTGTGCGTGATGATGACGTCATTCTTGCCGTGTCTGCGCATGTAGGCAGCTCCCGGTGGCACGCCCTGGTGGTGCAGGTTCTTCTCGTTGTTGTTGTTGAGCAGCTCGGGTTGGAAGAGGTCCGGGCTCGAGGTGCCCGCCGAGGAGCTGGCGCTCGTGCCGTCGCCGCCGTTGTGCGGCACGGACGGCGCATCCTGCTCCTCGTAGATCGCGATCAGCTGAAACGTGAAGCACAAATTGACAGAAATGACGCTGCGACTGAAGTGAGCGTTCCTGCAGCTGATCAACCAGTTTTGGTACGGTCACCACATTAATTAAAGAAGCACTTTTTCGGTCAAGGCTTGTACTCGTAGAGTTTCTGGAGTGCTCAAGGTGCTCCATTTGCCTTTTGCCACCCAGCCAGATAAAAGTCCTGTCTGCGCGTCATTCCCCAGTTCTTTCCGTGCGTGAACGTCTGCTTCTTGTGCAATTCCAAACTCAGGAGAAGGTTGTAAGACCTTGGTTGGTAATCCTCAAACCTTTCCTTGCACCAGTTTCATTTTCTGTTCCACTCTCCAACCACAGTCAAATGTCGTCTCAGAAGTGCCATTTGGACAATGAAGGCAGAGAAGATGTCACAGTACGTAAGTAAACCAAATGGGGAATGGATTCAACAAAAGAAACAAGATTGTTTGACACATGCCTACATTTCTGTCGTTCTTAGCCTGTTCAATCACCTGAAGACGATCAATGAAACTTTATTTGCCTCAACATGTGGCCAAACACAAAAGGAGTGTGTGGGGCTCCGTTGCCGGGACGAAGACAATGCAGACCATTTGGAAGGAACATGCAAAATCCCATTTGTCCCTGTCTTGTGTTTCAACAATTCTGAGAGTTGTCAATTCACACAAGCAATTTCTTCCGTGCAGGAAAACCTGGTTTGGTGATTCAACGTTTTCTAGACGCGACAGACACGCTTATTTGTCAACAAATGAACCAACAGTGTGACTTTCGTGTTTGTTGATACACTCGCACAAAGAGTGTGGCTCGAGGCCAAATTCAGAGAAACCAACAGACAAGAAACACGCAAATCCAAGGAGGTTCGGCTGTACGTGCACACAGGTATGCATTGCCACAAGCGGCTGACAACAATTTGTTCCAACGCCGTGGAATTCCAGGCGACGCCGTTTCACACTGGTCAAGATTTGGTGTGGACTGTTTTTGGTTCGTGTCTGTCGCAGACAGAGTCCGCAGAAAGATCTGTCAAAAGTGAGACTCCATTCACTTGTTGTTTTGAAATTAATCCCACCAATTGCAAAGCTGTGCTTCACGCGAAAGACACTTGCGGTTGTTGGTGAGCCAAGCAACGGAAGGAATTTAAGTCGCAGGTTTTGGCATAAATCAAGACCCATGAGTACCCATATGCTCCTTTTCCCTGTCGGGGTCAAAATGCAAACCAACCCCCGAACAACCCACTTTGGCCCCCTGCGACTGATTTATGAATCTCTCTGAAAAGATGGAACCGTGCTCAAACCCACCAAAAGGGAAGCACCATGTAATTTGGATGTTGAGATTAGTCACACGATTTATGTCTCACCGGTTCATTTCTTCAGCTCGGGTGACCTCTTGTTTACTTTTCGTGTTTGCAAGATCTTCCTTCTCCATTTTCCAAATATTTGACTTTGTTATGAAAATCAGGACCTCTGGGCGCGTGTGTATAATTTAAGTGCAGCCATCTAGATCCATCCACTGTCGTTTTCGTGGAACCCTGTTGACTGTATTGTGCGCCAGACCCTGGGATATTCCTTCACTCCCAGCCTCAAAAAGCACCAAATTGCACTTGAGTGCCTTATCGAGGTGCAGACACAGAAATGTACTGTCACAGAAACTCAGGTTGAAAACGGCCCTGGGAAAGTACTTCAGTACTCCTCGGAAACAAGCATTTTTGGCCAAATCCAACAAAACAAGCATTGGGGCATTACAGCGATCATGAAGAAATTCTCACGTGCCACGAAGTGCACTGAACTTTTTGAGAAAGCAGTAGAATCCTTCCGAGTTGGTACTGTTCGCCTCAACATAACTTTGTAAGATATGGCATCAATGGCTGAATTCCATTTTTTTCATCTGCGGCACTCTTGGCATTTATCAGTTCAATCTCTGCACGCAACGTTTCAGATCTCCTCTATTTCTAGGGCAACTTGCTGTCGCCTGTCCCTTTTCTTGCCTCTTTCCGATAAAATGTTCTTTGCCCTTTTGTCACAGAAAATTTGAAAACCTTACCCCGGCAGGGATGCACCTGCTGCAACCTGTTTCGTGTTCCACAATGAACTCATTTGTGTAATTCCGCGCCCTTTCAACCTTGTCCCGCTTTCCCTGGCGCTTCGAGTCCGAAACAGGCATTTCAAACGGAGAAGGACAATGCAACTTCACAAAATCGCTCTTCGACCATTCGGAACTTGGAGAATCGTCTGCTGTCCGGACTTGGCTGCGATAGGGGTTGCCAACTGCCTCGGGTTCCAACCACGAACCGTCCACGGGGTCCATCAACAATCTGTGGGACAGGGGTTCCAACTGCCGGGAGAAGGGGCAAAGCAAAAATCTGGACGCGATGAAAAACACGTCCGTTTTGTCTGTACATATTTGTTGTGACTCATCGTTGCTGCTCCTGCGGCCAGCGTCTAAAACCTGCTTCCCGCAGCAAAACAAGAACACTGAGTGGAACGGGACGAAGCGTTGAAAGCTCAATCGGCATCACACGTGCGAAGACTGAGACCAGCCCAACAACGAAAATCCCCCCCTCCCCACCGCCGACGATCGAGTGTTTCACTAGATCCCACAAAACTTGTAACACACTGGTGTGTCACCTTTGAGGGAACAAAATGGACTCACAACGCTCTTTTTGCACAGTTTTGTGACCACCTGGAGAATCGTACAAGCGTTTCGTCGCAAAGCCAGGCCGTTCGAAAACAAACGATTTTCTTGTTTGAGAAAGAAGTTTGTTCAATTTCCCCCGAACAGAACATCCTTGGCAAAAGCGAGTGTGTGTGTACCTGCCAAGAAACGGACAGCATTGTGCCAAACAGGAAATAAACCAGAAATATTTCCTTTTGTCACCGCCATCGGAATGTGAAGTACCAAAAGTGAATATCCTAATTTGGAAGCAGTCCCTTCCCGTGAGTAACTGAGAAATGTCAGCAATCTCGCAGCAATGGAACTGACCCTGTGACCCCGGCAAAGTAACCGCCCCCGAAACTGAGGAGAAATACAGAAATTGTACGCTCTGATATCAATTTGGACTTTGAAATGAAATCTGGCTTGGGGAAATCATTCACGGTTGGCGTCTTTTCTTCGCGAGAAGGAAAGGAATTTGACAAACTTTTCACATTGGGTGGGACGGACTGAATGAGCAGGAGGTGAAGTTTGTTCACAAGAAATCTCCCTCATTTGAGCAAATCACTCAATAGCAAGATAAGCTTTGATGTGATTTTGCGAGAAGCAATTTGTCAGCGAGATGAGCAAGCTGTGTCACATTTTTTTCTCAAAATGAGTTTCCACCTTCTACCCACGAAGGGCAACATTCGGAGAAGTCCACCTGGGACCTGTAGAAAACCATGTTCACAGTGGACTTCGTGCGATCTTTGGCCGCGCACAAAAGTCAAGCTGGACTTTCAAGTGTTTTTCAGGGTTTTTGTATACAACGCCATCTCAGATGAACTTTCCAAGTTTCCTTTTCACTCAAAGGGAGCGGAGGGGGGGGGGGGGGGGTGAATGGGGTGTCTTACGTTACAAATTTACGAATTT
>JAAUXT010033623.1_pt1 | contig 49928 bp, 61 predicted proteins | sample 7278171 | NCBI WGS metagenome assembly JAAUXT01 (sample SAMN14350112, study PRJNA611818) | marine sediment metagenome | isolation source: surface marine sediment (1.8m) | place: French Polynesia: Moorea | collected 2018-08
AAACCTGAAAAATATGAACAATAAACGTGAAGTGTGCACCAAGTAACGGGCCCTAATACTACTTGTGTGTGTGTGTGTGTGTGTGTGTGTGTGTGTGTGTGTGTGTGTGTGTGTGTGCGTGTGTGTGCGTAAGTATGTGTGTGCGTGTGTTTGCACAAAGACAGAATGACATCGAGACAAACAAACACAAACCCAGCTGCGCGCCAGCAACATCGGCAGACGGGGTCATCCGCAGTCCAGCCTGCCAAACTTGGAAGGTCTCCAACTTTTCCAACCTTTGCACCTGGGGAAAGGGGGCAACCAGAGTCAGAAAAGTCAGAAAGTCAGAAAGTCTTAAGTGTCTGAAAAACTCACAAAGTCCAAGTTTTTTTGCAACCAGGAGGGGGTATAACTCCAGAAATGTTGGTAAACCTGGCAGCTCTGTTCGGCTGTCAAGTCCAACTTTTCGGGCTGGGTGGGGGTCAACCGAGAAAAGTCACAAAAGTCGGAAACTCATACGGTTTGAAAAACTGACAAAGTACATGCAAAGGAAGAAAACTTGGAAAGCCTGGATGGCCTGACAAACTGACGAAGTTTTTGCAACCAGGTTGGGGGCTGGGTGAGTGTAACCCAGAAAAGGAGGAAAAGTTGAAAACTCTGGAAGGCTAGAAAAACTGACAAAGTACAAGGGTGGTCACGCAGAAGCTTCCGATTTGGGGCTGACCCGGAAGTTATTCAACTTTTGCTACCAGGGTAGGGGAGGGAAAGGCGAGGCAAAACTCGAAAGTGCCAGTTCGCCACCCAGCCAAAAACAGGGGCAAACCAAGACTTTGCTGGCAGATGGTAAAAATGAACAAAAACCTTCGCGTTGTTCATGTTGGAAAGTGAAATGGTGTACCTTATCCTTTAATCCAGACAGCGCGGGGGGAAATCTCATTGATTTCCAAATCCTGGAGGAATTCGCTGAAATGTAGAAATCAGCAACTAAAGCTGCATCAGTGGGTTTCCTGTCATTCACAATCAAAATGTTGCAGTTCAAATCTCTTTGCTTCTGTATTTCCAACTGCGGATGGTCTGTAATGGGGTGGTATCCACTGTCTGGATGGTATCTGGTGAGCAATTTTGCTACTGGGACCATTGGAAAATTACCATTGCCAGTTTGCGCATTTACACAGAGATGCAGCACTCAAGTCGGAGCAACGAAGCCTACTCAGTTGATCCACAGGGAAATAAAGCCAGCACAAAGCCCGCTTCCACTTTGGGTGAAGAACACTGAAGTAACGTACGAAAACAGTTGTGCAAAGTGCGTGACTTGAGATCATTTGTGATCTTCTCTTTCCCCGCACACCATGAACACAAGTTTTCCCCAAATACGATGCTGAAGCTTTCATCACCAATTGATCGCCTGGTCCCGATTGTTCAGTTCATTCAAATTGGTTCAGCGTCTGGAGACCTTGATTCAATTTAGCAGCGAAGTGTCAAGAAACCTGGAGCGCGTCAGATGTGGTGTTCCTCAAAGACACTGATGTGGCATCCCTGAAAGACACCCTTCTCTTTGTACCCAAATCAAATTAATTTCATGTCCCGAAATAGATTCACGGGCAACGAAAGGAAGGTTCCGGCTCATTTCTACGGTATCTTGTGTCCAACGTTGTTGTTGCTCTTGTTGTTGTTGTTCGACTCTTCACGGGAAAGGATCGAAATGTCACTGTGCAAGAAGCTCTTTCTGTCTTTTCCCTATTGAACCTGTGAACAATCTCGTTGTTGGTTTGCCGTTGGAGGGACAATTGAGCGAAACACAAGCTTTTCACAAGGATGCCAGATTTCAATGTGTCTCCGAAACATTGTTCCAACCGCTTCGTGCCGGTGTTGGTCCCTTTGTCTGAAGAATCCATAGAAAACTTTCAGACATCACACAACACGCATTTCTCTTGAGGCTGTTTGTAAGTGAAATGGAAACCCTTCCGTGGACCTCTGAAGTGTGCGAAATCGAGAGATTCAAATGTTTGGTCTCCAGATCAGTGTTTGAGCAGCGAGAAATCTGGCATCTCGCAGGCTTCGCCGCACACAGATCGACTGCGGTTTTTTGAGGCCCCTTCAATCACGTGAGAAAAGCTCCGCGTCCAAATTAAATTGGAAAGCGATCAAACACAGAGGATAAGGATCTGCGAGAGTTGGTTCTTGTTTGCCTGTTGAAATAAGGGCAAGAAGCTTCATTCTTCCGAAGTGCGCAGCCCATGCAGTGTAAGAAGTGTTTGGTAGAGTGACAGGTTTCAAAGCTGCATCTGCACAAGAAGTTTGACAGAGAAATTTTGGTTTTGAACATTCGACCATTTGTGTTTGCACTGAACTTTATCTTTGTGACTTGAACTCTTGTTCACAAGTTGTTTCTTCCAGAGAAACCACGCAGTCATGAGCTCACAAACAGCAGAATGAAGCAGTTGGCCGTTTTTATATTGGTTTGCCTCGATGCAAGCAGCGTGGTGACTTTTTGATTGGAGCCTTTGCGAAGGAAAGCCTGTCAATTTGTCTTCTGCTTCCAACATTGAGATTTCCGCGCATTTGACAGAGTGAAACTCTGGGCTGACCAAGCACGTCCTGTGTCCGGATTCGTTGTCGGGGCCACATTTCTCACGCGCGAGCGAGTCAATTGTCCGGCCCACACAATGATAAATGCCTGCGAGGAACGGGGTCAAGATGTGAGTTTCACAGATCGTTGTTGTGTGGGGTCCCTAGTTGAAAAGAACTTGCACAAATGTGTGTGTGTGTGTGTGTGTGTGTGTGTGTGTGTGTGTGTGTGTGTGTGTGCGCGCGCACCTCAATGCGTGTGTGTGTCTCTTCTTGCATGAGCAGCGAAATTGAGCCGAGAGTGGTGTGTTTGAGTGTGCGCCGTTGTCTACAAAACACTGTCTGTCTGCACTGTGTGGAAGCAAGCAGCATGAAAAATCCACGCTGCAGTAGAACTGCATTCTGGTGAAAGCTCTCACATAATAGCGCAATCAAAGCGACTTTGAGAAGGCAACATCAGCAAAGGGAAATCCATGGGGATGCCCTCAAATGGGCTGAATGAATCCAAGCAGCAGAAGTGCCCAAACACACGCCGTACTTCCAACATTCTGTGTCTGATTCAGTCAGTCCTGCACAAGCAATGGACAGAACCAGAATCAACCAACTTGAGAAAGAACTTCACAGATTCACCTTTCGTCCACGAATTCGTTTTTGTTTGCAAAAGTGTGGGAACAGTTCCTTTGAGGATTTTTATGTGGACCTTCTTCGGGGACTTTTTCACTCAGCACGATGGCCTTTGTGATGTTTTTTTTTGCCTGTGTAGCGTGCATCACTGAACCTCTCTGTCATGCAGTACTTCCTGTTGTCCGTGTTTCACGCAACGAGGCCACGTCGCACCGAGGAAACGTCGGACCGAAGTCCCTTGGTCTTTTGTGGATCTTTCAATCTGCCTCATTTCAGAATGTGAACAGCCTCCAGTTTGTTCAACAAACAATGACCCAGTCTAAAACCAACTTCTCTGACTGTGTTCTTCGGAGCGAGCCTGTGTTGTGCACTAGTTTGTTTGTACCCTCCCTTCAAGTCAGGTCTCATGGGGGGCGGGTTGGGCCTGGGTACTTGGGTACCTACGCCCGAGACCTGCCTCGTTTTCAGGTGAATCCCACTGCGCTTGCAACGCGTCTCTGTTCAATGCTATGTTTTCATGCAATTTGAGGTCCCTCGTAGCACCTCTTCTTCTTTTGTTTCGGTTGGGGAAACAATAAAAATCAGTCCCCACGGGAACACAAGAGAAGTAGCACTGAGAATGAGTTTTTCTGCGCGCACAGCTACAACGGCAGCTGAAGCGAACTAATTGTAATGCTCATCGGTTCCCTCGGGTATTTCTTGTGCGGGAAACATTAGATCCAATGGAGAAATGTGCACATGTTTGGTGTGCAGCCAAAATACGTCTTGTGGGAAGATAGACCCAAGTGTCTTGGGTTTGGCTGTATTTTTACTGTGGCAAGTCCATAAAATGCAGTTGTTGGCTGAAATGGGTGCGCTGACTGAACACATTTGATGCCTTTGTTTGGCCTTTCCTTGTGCACTGTTCAAAGTTTTCTGCAACGACAGACGACAAGGTTGAAATCAAGACGAACCAATCCTTTTGCTTCCGAACAAGATTCAATACCAGTGAGGACAACAGTGCTCCCTCCGGCTCTGAACTGAAACCGTGCCAACAATGTCCGCCAGCTCTTTCCATTGTGAACGATTTTTTGGAGCAAAGGGATAGCCCAATGTAAAAATTTTGCCACCACATCAACCACGGAGCTCTGTTGCAATGCCCAATATCTTCAACCTTTCATCACATTATGTTGCAAGCAAAAGAAACGCGCTTTGCGCAATTCATCCTCTGATCATTGAGAAAACGATGTGTTTCCACTGCTCTCTATTCCAACACTTGTCACAACGACTGCCAAAACGATGAGCGGTGGTGAGTGGTGAGGAATGACAAACTTTCTGGAGCATGTTTGGTTGCTCAACATCAGTATTTCACTATTTTGCAGTGTGACCATCTTGAGGCAAGTGCGTTACAACCTGCCTGAACAAACATTAGAAACAGAGAAAGGATCCCCAGTCATGCACCCCAAGAATGACGTCCTGCCAAGACAGACCATGAGGGTCTCTGGTTTTCGACCACATATTTCACATCCTATCGATTGTGCAATGATTGCACACGTGCATGATGAGGCTCAATTCAATTTGACCATCACCCTGGATGCAGTTTCAGCAGCTGCTCCTGTGGGGACTTTCGGGTTCGCAGTTCTGGACTGCATCGCCTTGAAGATACAGACTCCGACCCGAGAACATTGATGTTCTATCGAGTTGGTTTGCTGAAAAACACTCCACTCATCACAGTCCAACAGCAGGCATGTTGTATTGCAGACGGTTCTGGGTCCACATTGGACATTCCTTTACATCGTCCACCATTCCGAAGGCCGATCTCGCATTTTCGAGGTTTAATGTGTGGGTTACGTGGTCCCAGTTGTACAATTTGAACGCTCAATCCACTCCAGCATGAAACCTGTGACATCACTGCAGAAGGAAGCACCAGAATACTCGTGTCAGCAGCAGAGTTGGGTGCAGAGATGCAGCCAGTTTTCTTTGAAATCCGAATCTGAATTCTGTCAAGATGCAAATTTTCAGGGCTCGCAGGCGAAAGCACAAATTGCAGCTCTGGAATTGGTGCGCAGCAGAATCCAGACAAAAACCGCACCACTCAAAGACGACAAGAGAAGCGCACGTCCGGACCTGCACTGCGATCGCCGATATTTTTGGAGTCAAGACCAAAACTGGCTCGTCCGATCGCTCTGTCGTGGACAACACTGCAAAATGAGATTGTCAAAGGTTTCAGAGGTCATGTTGTGCGATGTGGAGAAGCATGTTTGTCACAAGCTTTTCTGTGCGCTCAAACATTTGGACACAACAGCAAAAGAGGGAAAGATACCTCTCAGGTGTGTTGATGCGTCCACGCCATCCTCGAAAATTCGTGGGCGACAACACGTCTTTCGAGAAAATTACGACAGTGAGATCAGAACTCCTTGATGAACAATTAATTGCCACCTTCCAGCGAACAAAACCTAACGTGAGGAAAAGCCACATGAAGGTCTCAGAGCAGCTGCAAGATTCGCTGACGTCATCGTGGTCTGCTGGCCTTCATCCGCTTTGATATCGCTGTCAGGTGAATCCGGAACTCCCTGAAGGCGTTTGGATGAACTGTGACTTGTCGCAAACAGATCCCTTGATCATTTGAGTCGATTCTGCTCTTATTTTTGCAACATCCATCTATCGAAAACCAATGGCGTGACAGGAGGAGGCGTTTTGCATTGTGCTTGGTTTGAAATAAAGTTAAATATTTTGGCTTGATTGTGAACATTGACAACAGGTCCAACACAATTTTTTGCCAGCATCAGGTGTGTGCAAAGCGTCAGTTTGAAGTCAGACATCCGAACATCAGTCGAACTGAATCTGTCAAGGAGAATGCAGATTGCACAAAGCTGCTTCGTCTCAGGCTGCAGTGTCAGAGAAGAGGTTCGGCCCACTGGCAATCTGATCCGGAAATGTCTCTGTCAAATGTTCGCTTTACCAAAACACTCTGGGATTTGGATGCTGGAATCGGATCGTTTTCACTCTCATATCTCTCGTGTGCTTTCTCCAAGCGACGATGAAAGTGCCCAGCCAGTCTCTGTGTTCCAAAGGACAAGCTTGTTCTCCAATTACTTTCGCACAATTGCAACATTTGAGGACCAACATATCAACTCGTAACGCAAATGTCGTTTGGGTCGAAAAACCTGAATGTTACGTTTGACCTCAAAATTGAATTCCGAGGGTGACCCATTGAGGCTCTTGAGTTCGGAGCTTGTGTGAGCCGCAGACGTGCTGATTTGCCTCGTGGGATCTTAGTGCTCTTGCAAAATAATTTTCAGGTTGTTCATTCAAGGCCTTTGTTGTCACTGGTTCACTTCCTGACTGGCTTTGATGAGCTGTTCGATCATCCGCGTTCGTTCTGGTACTGCAAGCAGGAATTTGAGAAATGTGGGTCGTCAATGATACAAAAACCACGGCGCACATAGACCGGAACGCTCCGAAAACAGCAGCTTTCAGGCCAAAGTGTGGGAATTGGGGGGAAACCAACTTCTGGTTTTCTCCTCCAGGATTCATCCCAGCAGGCAGACCATTGGGGCCCAAGATTCAGCGGAGCAAGGGAATGAGGAAGGAGGTTCCTGAGAAAAGCTTCTGGATGGTGGGTCTGTGGGTCTGCAGGGAGGTACTTGGTTCCACTTTCAGCTGGTTTTTGCCTTTGAGAGCAACTTACCTTCAACGACAAGACTTGATGCAATCATTTCTCACAGGAGCACAGCCAATTTTCGAAACCGACTGCAGATGCCTGATGTGCTTGACGCGGGGCCGGCGCTGTCGCGTGTCTGAGAACTGCGGAGCCAAAACGAAGCTCGTTCCGTCGCGGACAGCGGCACTAAAAAGCTGAGTTGCGACTCCAACAAAAACAGAGTCACATATGCAGTTCAGTTTCTTTCGCAGTTCCTCCTTTCATTGCCCGTGTACGAGAAACACACGGTGCAGAGAGGATAAAATGTCACCCCGGATACTTCGGGTTACGTGACCCAATCAACCAGACCTTTCATGTTCTGGGCTGTTTACGGAGTAATTGTTCACAAATGTTGATGCTGTTTGGGAAAACAGTCTTTTTTTCGCCAATATATTTGATTGTCCCGTGAGATACTTTGTCAGATTCGGATGTTCACGGTGGAAGGACAGAGGTTCTGCATGCCTGACAACAGAGCTGACTATTGCCATGAGTGGAATTTAGCACAGTTGGACTCAACACTCGTCAGCCTCCCTCTTCAGTATGCAGCTCAGACAGAACCCTGTGTGTAAGCCGACGATTGCACAGAAAGAAACCTCACACTGCTCCATTGCTGCAGGGAAAACCCTTCACCCAACACGAGTGCGACAATAAGATGCTGCGTTGATCAATTCATCACCCTGGACACTCGAGGGGAGAGTCTCGTTCCGTGTAGTTCTGGTGCCACGTCGCCGTTTCTCAGTGAAGCAGGAAGCTCCACGATGAGAATCTCCTGTCACAGGTTCCAGAATTTCCCTCAATGGGTGTCAGCGAGTTTGTGCTTTGTGTTCGAGGACGCTGCTCTGCTCACGCACAGCCAGAGTTCGGGCACACTACAAGTTTCAGGCTCGTGTCATTCTGCAGCCTTGATATTTCGTGTCTTCAGACACCACAAAAGAGATGCAAGTTCCTGAGACTCGGACCACTTTTTCTCACATCTCATGGCTCTCATGCTCATTCGGTCTTGAGTGCGCACACTATTCCGAAAACCACAGAGACAATTGTAGACAGCAGACAGCCGTCCAGCTTGAATTCACAACAAGACCGTTTTCATGATGTTTTGTAATGAGCAAAAAGGTGCTACAACCAACAAGGTCGTCAGAAAATGTGATGTTTGCACTGACCAGGCGAAAGGAGAGTTTTCAAACTGAAACTGCACTTCTGTCAAGGCAGCAGCCTTGACCCACACCCCGAGGCGTCAGACAAACAGAAACCAACTCATTCGGTCACCGACCACTGTTCGACGGATATTTTCTTCGGACGACACCCGCAGTGTGCATGAACCTTTCGTTTTGCCATGAACACTGAAACAGGGAAAACAGAACCGCCTTGGGTCTCTGATGGCTTGCATTTTTTTGCATTGAATATTGATCTGACATAAAGCATTGGCTAAGGCGAGATAGGGGGTGCATTAAAGTGATTGGACTGCAAATGGGAAATCAGTCAGTGAGACGGACATGGCGGACGTGGTCAGCATCTTTCCCTCTTTCGAAACAATGATTTTCCTTTGTGGGACGCAAATTACACCCGACACGAACACTTCACTTCGGTCAATTGTGTCCAAATAGCAGTCCAAACATGTACATGTGCAAAGCAAAATTTTAGGGATCCGATGCCACAAACAAAACAACACAACGAATCCACACCTTTCCAAGAAAATTTTGAAAACAAGGGTCCCATTGTCGTGAGATTCGCTGAATTATCCAGAATGACTGAGTCCTCATTTTATTGCAAGTGTGAAGATCTTCTTCGTGCTGATGTTGAAACTGGAAGACAAACAGAGTCAACTTGCTTCAGTCTTGAGAAATGGGGTTCGATAAAAATCCTGATCAAAAGGATGCCAGTGGACGAAGGAGCGTTTCGTGGTGTCCAGCCGGGACTCCACGGTTCCGTCTGACTCTGTTGAGCAGGGCAATGTTCGGTGGAGTCGACAATGAAATCTGTGATGAATTACGAAAACAAAACTCAACCTGTGCACAACAATAAGAGAGAAATAACTGGCGGAACAGCCAGTCTATTCTTGCCTGTTGTCATCCGATGTTTCAGTGCTTTGAGTTTCAAGTCGCAGAGGGCTTTCATTCCCAGCACACTGTCCACGAACTCAAAGAGGGAAGCCAACAAAATTCTTTGTATTTGAGTTTTAATTCACAGCTCTGTTGCATTTTGTGTACTTACAGGATGAACTTGAAGCGGAGAAGGCTCCCCCGTCAGAGAATCATCTGCTGCCGCGGCCCAAAATCGTGAAGCTCACCCGCAAGGAGGTGAGTACTGCTGTGTCTCCACCACACCCGCACAGACGTGGAAAAAGGTTTTCAGACAGGCATCTTCGTTGACGCGATCGAAGTGCGTGATCCTGCAAAATTTCGTTTTGAAGAATTAATTTGGTGTGACCGAGATTTTGATGACAATGCTCGAGTTGCCTGAATGGGACCTTCGTTCATCCTGCAGACGAAATGAATTGCATTTGCTCGGGGGCAGACGCATGACATGGAAATTGTGGAATCAATGTCATCACGCAACCCATAATGCAGCGATGAATATACAGCGGGCGGACACATCAAGCTGTAAAACAGAGGCGGCGTGGTTCCTACCAACACCAACGTGGTGCAAACAACGGGAAGCAATTTGGACAGGGCCCAGCAATGCTGGACCATGTTTGAAGTGAGGCCAACACACGCTCAAAAGAGACCTCAGTTCGCCTCGTCCCACATCTGCGCCACGTGGATTTATGCGCGTGTTTTCTTCAGCCATCCAAATTACGAAGAAGAGATTGCACTGTAGTGACCTATAAAACACAAAAAGCGCAGCTTTTCACCAGGCGAGTTCCTCTTTGAAGAGGCTGTGCGCAGCGCTGTAGATTCGGGTGGAATCCCGCCGCTCGCGCCTGACGACGCTGCAGACGAAGCGAGGCACGCCCACGCGCCCTCTTGTGCTGCCCAGCGGAGCCAGGCGGCGCCGGAGCCTCGCTGACAATGTACCATTGGGCACAAAATGTCACGTCTTGGAAGCGAAAACTTTCAGAGAAAGGCACTCAAGTTGCCCGGGACCAACGGAGTCGGATTCCCCTTGATCCATAATATCCGCGTTGTATCTGGACACCCTTAGGAAGAGCGTGCCTTCACAATCTTGTTTCTCTGCAAGGATGTCGAACACTCGTAAGGTTGGCTGGGTCATCTGTCAAGATGTTTTGAACAAGCCTCGTAAAGGAGCCAAAACGCGAGAAGTCCGGGGCCTGTTTCACACGAGCTGTCTCTGTGGTGCTCAAGACAAATCGACGGACGACACGACTCACGTTGTTTTGTTTGCTCTACGCTTCAGTTCGAGCTGCTGTACATCGAAGTGTTGTACACGATCAAGCACAAGATCGGGACGACGAGCGGCAGCCACCTGCCATTCATCCAGGACCTCTACCTGTACGCGCGGGAGGCGTTCGGCGTCACGCCCGAGGACCACGCCCGACTCCTCGCCAGGGCCAGCCAGGAAAAGGTACGTCTGCACAAGTCCTGGTCTTTGAGCTGTTTGGAAAAAAACAATTGAGGATGGAGTAGAAAGCACATCGGTGCGGACGTCCAGAGTGGAGCATTTGATGGCTTTGTTCGGGTTGGAAGACACTGTCTGGACTGGCAAGAGTGTGCGGATACTTTGTTCTTGTGTTGAACATCTGTGTTGCCATTCTTGGGGCAGTTCTCTCCGCATGAAAACTGCAGCACTTCTTGTTGGCAGCCATCTCAATGCGCCAAGAAGCCGGTCAAATGGGAATTGGAATTGCCATTTGACCGTCCGTCTGCAGTCTTCCTGTCCTTGTTTGAAAGCGCCGCACAAGAGCTTATGTTCCTCACAGGTTGAGGGGATGATCTGTCCAACTTCAAACAATTCTTGCTCTGATTCTGGAGCGTGGACATGATACCTGCTCTGCGTGGTGTGTGAGTGGGTGGGGCTGAGCTGCTGCCGTCGCTTGATGAGCTGCAGCAGAGACTCTGTTCATTATCCCGACGTGAGCATCAGAGCGAGAGGAAGAGATTAATAAAAACGACACGATGAGTCTCCATATTAACTGTTCGCTCTGTGGACAAACAGGAAATGAATCTCGCTTGTCAGCATGGAAACTGGGCGGCCAGAGTTGATGAGCAAATATGTTGAAGAGAATCATTCACTCACATTGATAACCGGCATTCACAAGACGGCAAATATGTTCAGCTAAAGCATGAGAAATTGTGAGTGATTTGTGACTTTCCCAGCAACAGCACAACAATTTACTCCTTGATAACTTTGGATTTGTGTCATTTTCTTGCAGCCCCCGATTCTCGTTCTGCAGGCGACGGTGGTCGAGGCGAGGAATCTGGAAGCGAAAGATGCTGATGGTGAGTCAACCGTGCGGGTTCTGACACACAATTCCAGCGCTCTCTTCGTGCGCGTTGTTGGAGTGTCAGAATGCCCCGGTTGTCAGAAGTACCCATGGGGCCTTTTGACTCGGACAATCATCTGAGTGAAAACTACCCAAAGATCAGGGTCAAAAGGTCAACATGAGGTACTCCAAACAACACACTATTCAGGTTCAATGACAGTAAAAACTGCCATATCTGAGGTACTCCAAATAGCGCCATAGCAAGAGAGTTTTCAAATTTTATGTTATTTCAAACAAGGATTTTGTACAAATAAAAGACAAGATCTGTACAGTTCTAAAGAGTTTTCAAAAATCTACCTTTGATTGAAACATCCACTGTCATTGATCCTGAATGGTGTGTTGTTTGGAGTACCTCATATTTACCTTTTGACCCTGGTCTTTGGGTAGTTTTTACTTGGATGATCGTCCAGTGGAAAGTATACAGTTACGAGGTCCATCTCAAAAGTATCCGTTATGAGGATCAAATGAACTGAAAATTATCTTCAAAATTCTTATAAACAATTCTTGTGACAGAGCTACTTTCCTCCTACAATATGCAGTTGTAAAACTTTATTTTTTTCACAACACAAATTGCCTTATTGACAAATTATGCTTTCTATCAAGTTCTGACTATTTTTTTCCAGTATAAATTTCAAAAATTACCCCAAAACAAGGTTCTTTTAGATAAAGTATGGCTTGACACCAAAAGCAGACTCTTTCCCTTGACTTTGTTCTTGGCCAACCTTTCAATTATTCACAAAATAACCCCAACTACTTTCCTTACTTTGCAAAGAAGTTTCCAATTATACCTTTCTAAAAGAATCTCTAGCATAGAAAAGGACAAAATAAATGTAGTGTATTTCATACAATTTATTTTTGGGTAGTAGAACGCAACTTTCAAACTATTTGACGGACACTTATGAGATGGGCCTCGTACATTTCCACACCGGGTACTTCTGACCCGCCAACAACGTGTCAGTCTGTTCTTGAAAACCCTCATTGTTCCTCTACAGGTGTGTGTGTGTGTGTGTGTGCGTGTGTGTGTGTGTGAAAAATTTATCTCGGTTCAGTTTGTTGTACGCTATTTTGTGTGCGTTGTTTCAGGCTTCAGCGATCCGTACTGCATGTTGGGGATCGTGCCCGGCAGCCGGTCCCGCGACCGCCAGATCGACGGCAGTGTGTCCTCGGACGAAGAGTGTCCCTCCCCAAAACCTCGCCGAGACCGAAGTGCCCTCAAGAAATTCTCTCAGGCAAGTCAAGTTTGAGTTTTATGAAGGACAAGAGGAAGCAGTTTTGTTTCCGTTTACTTGTCGCCCGTGCAGGTTCTTGCAGATTTGTCTGCTGCAAGCAAAGGTTTGAGTTGAAACCTTCTCGGCACCCAAACTTTCTTATTCATCCAAATTTGTCAAACCTTTTCATGGATTTTTCTTGCAAGGAACCTTGAGTACGCATCCACGCAACCTTCTGCTTCTTCGTTGTGTTGCTGCGATTACGATTTGTTCTGCTTGTAATCATCTTATGAGTGTTTTCCTCAATGCAGAGTTTCAAGAAAAAGCGGGATAAGACTGCCCGGGACCTGATCCCCGCCAAGTATATCCGCAGCACGTCCGTCAAACCCAACACGCTCGACCCGGTGTGGAATGAGAAGTTCAGATTGTAAGCATCCCTACTCGACTGGAATGAATTCACCTGATGCTGCATGACAACCTGATGAACCTATTTCCTGTCCGTAACGAGAAATATTTGAGGCTGATTCTGTCGTTGCAGTGACTTGGAAGATGGAAACAGTGATACACTCCATCTCGACATCTGGTAAGTTTGTTGGAATTGAAGAGCACAAGTTCAGCTTCGTTTTTGTGACGGCTTTCGAAAAGAACTGCTTTCAACTTGGCCTTGTGTGTCGAATTTTGACTGTAAATGCAGAGCCTTGCGTTACTCTTGTGCTTATGTCTCAAGATCCAGCATTCACCAATGCTCGCTTCAACCTGTTCTGGCGATTTCTTTCAGGGACCATGATGAGGAATTTTCAGTGGTGGACGCAGCGAAAAAGCTCAACGAAGTGCAGGGTTTCAAGGGCCTGGGGCGCTACTTCAAACAAGTGGCCCAGTCAGCGCGAACGAGCAGCAAAGGCAACGTGGACGACTTCCTCGGCAGCCTCAACATCGGCGTCAACGTGAGTTCCCTTCTTCTTGTGACACGCGTTGTGGTCCGTCTCCACCAACATCTGAGCCGCGGTCTCTGGTTGGTTTTGAGACAGGAACGCAAAATTGTCACAGACTCAACAGCCTGGATTTTTTTTCAGGGGGCATGGAAAACCTGTTGCGTGTGAAGCGTGACTGGTTGGTCTGAGCTGCGATGATCTTTATTGTCACGAAAAGGGCAAAAACAAATCGTAACGCCTCGCCGTCGCTCACTGAGAGGGAGTGTTCGAGTGGCCAACACAACACACCCTCAGCAAAAAAACTCCAGAGAACAGACAAGCTGAAGCGCTGTCACATTTTCAAGACCAGGAACACAAAAATCCTTTCTGTGCAGGATTGTGAACAGAAATGATTCAGTGTGCCAATTTGCCGTGGAATCAACTCCATTTTGGATGTGTCTCTTTGTGAGCGACGATGCAGCGTGAGTTACTGTACTTCAGGTTCGAGAAAAGGCTATTTCTGTCATTTATCCCCGATCACTCGAGACGTGTGGTTCCTCTACAAGGAGCTTAGCGAGGCCCACGGACCAGGAGAGAGTCTCGAGTGTTCTCTGCTTCATCTGGGCAACTTGCGACCAAAACCTCGCTGAACTGAGCTTTTTGTGCTGGGAATATCGAAGATTAGCCTGACAAGTGCATTGACACGGCGATTTCTTGACTGGTGTTGTGCTTTTGTTTGAAGCAGCACACGCCATGCCAGATGATACAGGGAATGCGGGGGTGGCAGACAGAAATCAGAGCGCACCAAGTCGCGTGTGGGGTTTGTGAATTATGATCAGGTGTCAGCCCACACAGACTGCACACAACAGATGTGCTCTTCATTTGGGATCAGGGGCGAGTTTTGGGCCAAGTTCTAGTTGAGAAAGGTACAATTTAAACGAAGACGAACGACAAAGAGAGGAAAACCATCCAGCGTTCCTCGAAACGACGCAGACAAACAGAAAACACTCGTCTGAAACAGAACGTCTTCAGACCAATCAAGGCCTGTCTGGACAAATTCAGGACTGCAAATCCTGAAACGCGAAATGCCACGACAGGCTGAAGGTGAGAGGACGTGATTAGCTGTATCGGTGTTTTGTCTGCCCACGAGGTTTTGTTCGTGTGCAGTTTCTGTGAACTCAAAGGGACCCAAAATAGACAGAGGCTCAAAACAAAAACAGGAACTTCTCTCCGCCCGTAGACCCTGTGTTCTTGAGCGGTTGTCCCTTTCTCAAGCGTGAGCAGGTAGTCTACGGAAATCTGCGTTGCTCGCTGCAGCGGATCCAGGATTGAGATCATGAAGGCCCGCACCTTGTCGGGGCCAAATTTTCACCGTGGAAGAATTGGACAATGAATACCAACAATTTTGGTGGAGGGGGTCAGTGGGCTCCGTGCCAGGCCCCGTGCCAGGTCCCTTGATCTGCTTGCCTCTCACGTCATTCTGTTGATGTCTTTTTTCCCCCAAGTTCATTCCCAGCAATCGAGCCTGCTCAACGAATCCTGGGCCTGCAGCCTCTGTTGAGAATTTCATACAGCTCACAAAATTCAATAAAAGCTCACGTGTTGAAGTTGTTCGCCACATCTCGCCTCGGATCCTTGGAGGAAAACACAACTTTATTGCAATATCTCTGTCTTGAGCATGCCACGTCTTTGCAGATCATGAAAACCTGCAGACATTGTTCAGAGACTAAAACGTTGGAACTACAAATTGGGAGTGAACAGCTTTACACGATGTGTTCCAACACAAACCGGGAATCGCAAGAAAGAGGTGGTCCGAAATAGCTGTGATTAGAATTATTTTCTCTGAATTGCAAAATGAATGGCGCGAGACAAATTGGAGAAATCACGTTTGGATTGAGACTGATAGCTCTGCCAGGAGTGAGACTCTCTCATGAAACTGGAGGCAAACGATCTGTCAGTGCAGACTCTCCCGAAGTTGTGGTGGTGAAAAGGGCGGGTTTGATCACACAGCAGCAGAGGAAGTGGGCCCTCATGACTTTTCAGTGTGCACAAAACGCCAGAGATGTTTTTTCACATACAGTGAACAGTTCGTTGGTTGGTCGGTGCTGATGTTGACAAAACGGATGTTCTCGTCTCCCGGACGAGAAAACCGGGTATGAATACAATGGATGGGTGTTGGAACACTTTCTGTACGACAACAACGGGGCATGTATCCACAGGACGATATAACCAGTTCGGGGCATTTCGTACCTTCATGTGCACCGAGCTTGCTTTTGCCGTCGGAAATCAATAGACCAACTGTGAGATGTGTGCCAAGATAGGAACGAACCTTATGGGATTCTCTTTATTGAAGTGAATTCTCTGGGGAACGGGTTGTGGAGAACAACTTCACTGATATTGCAGCAAGCCAAGCTGGGCCCTTTCTACTTTGCGCCGAAAAAGACGAGTATTTTTACACGGTTCCCACATGAAGTTTTGCTCAGGCCAAGTCTGAGTGACCTCGGGCACAACGGTCGTCCCTCCACGACCTTACTTTCACCCTTTTGTCAATCAACAGAACAATATCTCTTTTCTCTCTGTCTCTGTCTCTGTCTCTGTCTCTGTCTCTCTGTCTCTCTCTCTGTCTCTCTCTGTCTCTCTCTGTCTCTCTCTGTCTCTCTGTCTCTCTCTCTCTCCTGCGTGTCTCACTGTGGATGGGGAGCGAAGTTGCATGTCTGCTACAGGCGGCGCTTGGTGCTCTCATCCGTTCCAAAGCGGGTCAACCCTTTCCTTGTTGCGAACGGTGTCGATGGAAATCAGGCCGCCTCTGGTTTGATGATTGTTCTGCCAAAGACATAACAAAGCAACTCTTGAAGAAGTGTGAAAGGAGTCGTGTGAAAATTTGAAGTGGATAATTTGAACCGTGGCTGCACTCATGTCCAAGAAGTATGATCATGGAGCCCTTCTTGTTCGATTTTGTACTTGGACAAACTGAAACAAACATTCGTGCACTCGCTGTCTCTTCAGCAGATTGTCTCCCACGAAAAGCAAATTGCATCCAATTGGAATCGTTCAAGGCACGAACACAGAATTTATTTTCCTGTTATTTCATCAGTGTTCCAATTAACCTCTGCAGGAATGCAATTTCTGGCTGTGCAGGGGAGGGTGGCAAGTCATCCATTTCACATCTAATTTTTGCTCAAATTACCACCCTCAGGTTGCGCACACAGTGGTGGATTCAGACAAAGAGACAGATGAACAGATCTCTTTGAGAAAGGGCTCCGGAAAGTGTTTCGATAACCACGTGGAGATCTGTCTACGAGGCACACATTCTTTCAGAGATCCGATCAAGCCACTGGAATCGCAATGTCAAGTTGTCTCTCAGGGCTGCTGTCAGAAGAGCTTCGGCTCCAACTGACCGAAAACACGACATGTATCTCGGGACAAGGCAGCTTACTTGATCTGTCCACTGGGGGCAAAAGAGTGTGAGGCTTCTGCTGCGTTAGGGTCAAGTGTAATGAATCGAGACTTGATGGGCTGCGGGACAGGAACGGAACTGTCGCCTTGAGGAATTTCGTGTTGTCTGCTGGAGTTAAATTTCAATCCTGAGGCAACCTGGCGACCCATCCATCGGCAAACTGGTCAACTTGTCCTTGCATCCCAGGATTCAGTTCCAAAGTACTACCCAAAAGTTGTAGCAGCGGGTTGCTGATGGTTCATCTTTGTTTCATCAACTCAGTCGTTGCCTTGTTTCCTCTGAAGCAGACTTCACTGCCATTGTGGTGTGTTGTTGCAGGAAATCCCTTCGGTCGGCATAGACAAGTGGTTCGAGTTGGAGGGGCGCTCTGCGCGCTCCAACGTCGAGGGTCAGCTGCGGCTGCAGCTGCGACTCGCGACCCGCGAGGACCGCGGCATCCCCGAGGAGGACAACTGGACAGACATCAAGCAGCACGAGGACCTCATGTCCATCTTCATCGAGTACGAGATTAAGAAGTTCCGGGTGAGACACAGGGTTCGTTGAGGTGTCTTTTATTATCTTGGCTTTAGAAACACATCTCCAAACAAGGTGCGATCATCCACTGTGGCGCAACTGTCTTCATGGGAATGACTTTCCATTTGTGTCCTCTCATCACAAAGTTCACAATCACTTCGCCTGACGAGGCGCACAAATCACACCTTGGTTGGAGTTTTAGAGGACATTGCGTACTTTTGCACTTGTCTTGTGCAGTGGTTTGAGAAACAATTTTGACGAGCACAGATAAAACTGAGAAAGTAAGGACCACCACGTAAGCTCGCGAGATTACTGCATAAAAGTTGAACCTGTTCCAAGTGGCCATGCCAGGTAAACTAACCAGCTACATGTGCATGTGGTGCATATTTGGTGATGTCATTTTGCAAAACAGATCCGTGTAGACTTGAGTAGATTTGGCTCCAGCCTGTGTGCATTTTCCTTGTTTCACCAGACATTTTTGAGGTTGCAGTGAGTGTCCTCTTTGGTTTCTGTTTGTGTGCTCACAATTTTGTTACTTTTGCTTGAGTTGCAAATCTCACAAGGTATTTAGATTGACGAATGCGTCTGAAATTTACACACGAGTGAGTTTGCTCTTGGTGCTATTTTTTTTCAAATTGCACAGCGAAATTTTGTCTGTGTTTGAACATTTCAATTCGATTTCCCACAACTGTGAAATGCACCTTTGTTTGCCAGTATTCTTTGAACAGACATTTTTGCAAGAATAGATCTATTTTGTACAGGGGAGAGCATTGCACACAAAAACTAAATCGCGTCGAAGCCAAAAAAGTTAATTTCAGTAGAAGTTCAAGAGTAGACACCATGCATCAGAATTATTTCCCCACATTTCATTGCATCAGGACTAGATTCACCTTTACTGACAGTTCAGCAGCAACCAGCTCTTTGTTTGGCCAGAATAAGTTCAAACTAACTGCTTTCCTTGTAGACATTTTAACATAATTTCCACAGAAGGTCACAAACGTTTTTTCGTGGGATACGAGTAGTTGCAGTGTTGAACTTGTCAGATTCGGTGCAACCAGATCTTTTCTCTGTGAAAGAACGTGGTCCACTAAGTCCACTGTGAGTTGGAGACTCACGAGATTTTGGTCCTGGCTGCAAGTACATCGCTGCAACTCCTTGGAACATGTGCTTAAGAATGGTTCCACTTGTACTGAAACGTTGCGCATTCTCATATCACAGGACGATTCGTTCAAGTGGACAGGTGAATTGCCCCAAGCCGCCCTCACCATTCTGCACCAACACGCTATACAGGGCGACATCACCGACCTGCAGGAGGCCATGTGGTGAGTACACGCACCGTCGGTGGACTTTCCAGTGTCTGGCTGCACGGACCAGTTGTGAGCAGAACATTGGTCAACCGATCAGGACGTGTGATTTCCCCAAAGAGCGGAAAGCTCTATCCAACACAAACAGCTTCAATCAAATGCAACCGACGCCACACCCAGTTTTCCTGACAAAACACAGCTGTCCGCAAACGTGGAAAACTATTAGCAGCCCGAGTACCTGACCAAAAACAAAGCACACACAAGTCGACACTCGTCGGACAGTGGTGGCATAGTTGTCGTGCCTATCTTCTTGCAATCCAGAGAAAAAGCAAGAAGAAGCACTGATTTACGAACGAAAATGAACAGGAGTTGACCATGACTGAGACTGTCAGAAGTGCGTCTAGATCTGAGCATTCAGCATCGTGAGAACTTTTTTCGCTGAAAAGTTGAGTGGGTGCGGTCCCCCATCCAACCCAAATCTGAAGCAAGTGAGTGAGCATCATCCAGAAGCGTAGTTCTGCTTCGTCCCTGTCTTCAGTGATTTCACGGAAAGGTATCAGTGTCGGTTTTCGCCCTTTACCTGAGGCTCGAGAAAGAAATTCGAGGCGATAGCAGCAGACCTCGGGTCCCAAAGGAACCTCACACGATGGTTGTTTGCTGCACAAATCCTTTCTTCTGAATCTGTCCAGTCCTGTACATTCGTGTTTTGTCCCTTCGTTCGTCAGAGTCATCCGTACACTGGGAAGCTTCATTTGATCCACAGTTTGCCAGTGTCATGAGAATTTCTTTTGCTGAAAAACTGCGAGGCTGTGACTCAATCTGGTGCAACAAAAGAGTCGTGTGGTCTTATGAAAATTTTGACGCCGCAACGACGGCTTTTGTCTTCTCCAAATGACGGAACCACAAGAAGGGAACCACTTCATAACTGGGTGCTTTCACTTTCAGTCGGTGGACGGCGTACAGCAGGAAGCACCGGGAGCACCCGTTCAGCTGGGACTTCCTCTACAAACTGCTATGCCGCCTCGACGACGTGTGGGAGGTGGACGCGCTGACCAGGGACGAGGTTTGTGCCGAATACGTGAGTACCGAATTTCTTTCAATGGTAGTGCCGCATCCCTAGATCAATGAATTCAATGTTGAAACGAAGAACGAGAAAATAGTGAGCTCAAGTGAGAATACAGATTCCTACCAATGGCCGGTGCTGCTAAACTCGCGTGTGTAATTGTTCTGTTCGTTCCGGTTTTGGACACTCGCACGTTGTTCCAAAAATATCACGAGACCTGTCTGTCACCAGCATTCGTTCACGAATAGGAATCTTTGTTCCGCATGTCAGAGTGAAAATGTCGAAGTAAATTGATAAGAAAACCAAACCCAAATGTGTTCAGTAGAACATAAGAATTTTTGTAGAAATCCATTTCAGGGTCTTCATGGCCTTTTCAAGTCTTTTATTGTCACAAATAGAAGTGGAAAAAAGTAGAAAATTCAGTTCACGTAATCATACGAGAAAATTTTTAACGAGCAATTTGTTCACCCATGCATGCACTGCTATTAAAAGCAATTCGGCACTTCAAACTGAGACTAATTTAGTTGAACCTGTAGCGATTAATTCTAGAAATTAATTTTAATTGATTTTACAATTCATCTGAGAAGCACTGAGTTGGATGCTTGTGTAGAGAAACCCTGAAGGATCCCTTTTAAGTGTGTAACGACACAGAAGGCAAGTGAACGTTCATTTTGACTTTTTGACTTTTTGATCCCCAACAGGGTGCAAGTTTTTCCTGCAGTGTTTTCACGTGCACTTCTGCGTGTTCGGAACATGTTCACGGGTAAACTCCAGCATCAGTCTGGGAAAATGGACCTCACCAAATTTCGGTTTCGAGATTCAGCTGTACTTCCCCAACAAAATTGGAATATGACATGACGAAATTGAAATGTTTCCAGCAACACATTGAGTGCACAACAATCGCATTTTCAATTCTTCTCAAATTTCGCTGATTCAAACACAAAGTTCTCATTTGGTTATTTTGCACAGGAGGAGAGCTTAGCTGAGTCTTTCATGATGTTCACGGACTATTGCCTTAATCTGATACGGAAGCAGCGGGATATCTACCCTCCAGCGAACAAAGCTGCCACATTCCGACTGCAGAACATGCTCAGGTCGGTGCAAAGCTTTCCGTGTGAATGACGGTTCAACTGACAGAACATGGACACGCACCCTGCAGGTTTTCCTCAGCTTGTGTGCATTTGCTTCTGCTTCGACGCCAATGTTGTTTGTGATGGGCGCAACTGTTTTTGGCAGTTTCTTGAGTGTTTGGCTCTTCCTGATCGAGACTCGGCCTCTGTCTTGATCCAGAACCTTCAAATACGCGTCATCGCGGTGCCTCTTTTGGGTGTGAGATCGAACATGTTCGTTTTCATATGTGACAATTTTCAGTGATCCAAGTTTGTGGAAGAAGCTGCTAAAAGGACCACACGGTGCAAGCAAACCATTTGTGGAAGAAAATGCAAGTTTCACAAAAACCCTGTGCTCGTGTTTTGCAGGTGCCTAGCAACAGTGTACACAATGCGGGTATTCAAACAGTGCTGTCCATTCCACAAAGATTTATATGCAGAGATAGCTAGCGTAGTGAAGGTAAGCGTCAAAGTTTGATTTTCAGCAGAGTAAACCCAACGCTCACCATCGATTCCTGAGGTAAACACTGAATCGTTGGCATTCAGAACTTTGTGCGCGGTTTGTTCTGCGTCACGATGCTGAAACTACAGGCCAAGAAACATCCCGTGCAGCAAGCAGATTTTGCTTGGTGGGGGGGGGGCAAAATCCACTTCTGCTTGGGTTGGGGGGAAATCCACTTTCTGCATCAAAGCAATTGAGTTGTTTCACCGCGGTGGAGAAATGTTTTCGAGCCTGTGTCGGGACATTCGGGGGAGAGGGGCTTGAGGGTCTACTGAAGTCCTGGTGGGGTGGGACTTGCCCAGATCAACCCCCCATCCCCATAAGACAGAATTTCAGGGCAGGTCCTGCTCCTCGCTACGCGCCTGTATTCAACATTCTGCTTTCTTGTTGAAATGGGTGCTTGAATGAATTTGGACGAGCAGACAGATGATGCTTTGACGTGAAAACCTTCATTCTACTTTCGTGAATCATTTCCTTCCAGAAAAGTAGCACAGAGTGGTACGAGCGGATGCGATCGATGACACGACACCACACGTCGGTAAGAGCAACGACAAAGCTGTGCATGTCTCGTTTTTGCTTCTCGTAACATTCAAATTTTGACGATCATCTTTGAACATTTTATGCCGTTCCCATATTTTCCAATGCCGAGTGCAAATCCACGGAAAAAGAACCGGTCTTGTGACTGACCTTCACTTTATTTTGTTCTGAGCAGACGGAAGAAGACACCGTGGCCAGCCTGATAGAACTCGTGAACATTCTGAATACGGACATGCAGAAAGCAGACGAGTACTACACTCAGATTTACGACGAGTGAGTGAAGTACCGGCAGTCTCTTGGACTTGGCGCGCAGATTTTTTCCCTCATGTGTGGTGCATAATTTTTGACACGTGAACTGCAGTGAATTGCTCCTTCTTTCAGCATCGTGCGCGTCAGCTACTTCAGCATCGTCTACAAACAAGTGGAGAAACTGGTCAGTTTCTGCAGTCCCTCGTGCTGTTCACCCATCCCAATGTGTCACCAGCTTGAACAGTCTGCTCATCAACACCTTGCATGTCGAATTCTAGTTGCAAAAGTACATCTTTGAACCCTCATGATGGAGTTTAAGGAGAGTCAAGCATGTGTTTGTTTCACAGTTGTACTAACCCTTGTTCCCGGAAAGATAAACCTTGTTTCCCTTGCGTTTTACCTTGACAATGCCACCCGATAGATTTCTTTCCCATGGCGGATCCAGATTTCCACAAAAAGTATCTCCTGCCTCTTGTGTTTTGACCCATTGTTTCATATTCGTTTACCGGTTCACTAACTTTCGACCTGGAGTTTTTGGGATCCGCCAAGGGTCACTGTTCTGCATTTTGTGAATAAGTCGCTCTCTTTTTGATGTCTTCCCAGCTCGCCTGTGATGTTGCTCACGTTATGGAAGAAGAAGAGGTCATTCTTCAGTTTATTTCTTACTTGCACTCTCCTGCATTGAAAAAAGTTGTCCTGTTGTCCTTCGTACCTTCGTGTGCCCTGTCTGCTGCAGGCTTTGTGGTCATTCAATAAAACATGAACAAAAATTAATGGTTTAAAGTACGTTTGGGTCGCCGCATGTTTTCGCCTCTTTGGTCGAATTTCTGGTTGACATGGGCGAGAAACAAAGGCAAAACACCTGTTTGATTTTTTTCTCAATGGTACTTTTCTATCATTTCGTTCCTCATTTTTTTGAAATGTTCAAAGATCGCTACTGCTGACCAGATCTTCAAACACTTTCCTGATGAAACCCCGTTGTTTTGTTTGTTGTTTTTTTTTTCATCTCAGACTGTCGCTCTGTCAAGCAGATCTGTAAGCTTTCTCAGCAGCCTGACCTTGAAGCGTAGAATATTCATGCACTGCATGCAGTCAATAACCTGGAGTGGCGTTGATTTTTTTTGGTCATCAACAAGATGATGAGCCACGGTTGCATCCAATGTACGCAGATCTGCTCTCCACCTTGCGATGAAGCGCTACGATATCAAAGATGTTTTTTGCGGACCGGTTGCGCCGTTGACGCTGATTGTGGTGCCTGCAGCTGGGGGAGGACATGACGGCCGAGCTGCAGCGCCTGCGCATGACGGATGACATCAACGAGGCGGACATCAACCACATCACGCCCCAGCAGCTCGGCATGCACCTTTTCGAGCTCTACCTCGCCTTGCAGGAGTTCTGCAAGCTGAGAGAATTTCTCTCCACGCAGTAAGTGGTGTCCAGTGGAACGTGTCCATGTCAGTGGAAATAACTTTTCGCCAGAATCCCTGTAACGCAGATCCGCAGTGAAAACAAGAAACTTGAGACCTATTCCAGGAACTTGTCCTTTTGTTTTGAACAAGGTTCCGCAAAATTCTCGTTGTTCTGTTTTCAGGGACAAACGGACTCTCACTGTGACTCAGTTTTACGAATGGTTCCGAGCGCCCATCCACAGGTGGATCAAAATCGCCAAGTGCAAGGCGATGAGCAGAATCAAGAAAGCCGTGGAGCTTGACAAGGTCGACGACAGTAATACAGTGTCAATCCGTTCTGATGCAACTTTCCCGAACCGCGTAAGAACCCGAAGGATCTCCAGGCGTGGAGCCTTCGGACTGTGTGCAGTCGTTTTTGGGCTGTTGATGTTTTTGGGGCTTGGTGGTAGATGCACACAATTTTTACATTTTGCAATTTTCGGAGTGACGTTTTTGAATCTGTAAATTGTTTGTGATTTTAACACTGTTGTGTAATGTTGCACAGGGTGTGGAACATTTTTGGACAAAAGATTTCGCATTTTGCTTGGTACTTCGGAGTTGTTTGGAAACTTTTCTCAGCGCTAAACAAACACTGGGTGCTTCGGGTTTCATCAGAACTGAGTGAGGCTTTAAATACAAGAACAATTGTAAAAAGAACTTCTTAATTGAGCGTTCGCACGAGTGACAAAGATCTGCTATTGTTCAGTATTGTGAAATCATACGGTGTGTTTTTTCATGTTCGTATTTTCTTCAATGCAAGTTCAAAGTAAGCGAGAAGAACACCAAGGAGCCTTACTTTGGAATGCATTGAAACCACGGAAACGTCCAAGGCCAAGAAAACCAAGTTTTGATTTCCAACTTTGCCCTCACTTTCCCCTTCAGTGACGGACCTGTCGCAAACTCTTTGATCTGAGTGCGCTATCGAAACGGCACAGACAACAGTGCTTTTTCTTCTTTCGTTTTCTCACAAAACATCGTTTGTGCTTTGTTCCCCAACGAAAAGTGGCTCAGCTCCGCACTCACGTGACTGGGTCGCACCTGAAACGCGTCTCTCTTCGCTGCAGGTCGGTCAGGCGGACGGCGACGTGAAGCAGAGCACGTCCGCCGTCGACGTGTGCTGCTGCTTCGGTCAGGTGATCGAGTTCTGGCGCCACCTGGAGTGGCCCGACCTGCCCGGCGCGCTGCCTTACGTCGTCAGAATCACTGAGGTGGGTGGAAACGAAGGTCCCTTTCCTGCGGTCTGGTCAGTTCAGAGCGCGACGCCAGTGAAAAAAGTCAATCGAGTATTCTTCAAAATTCGCACGAGTTTACCTGTTGCCTGCCTGAAGTGAAGTGAACCAGCTCTTGACGCTCCCCTGTCTCGCCTCCCGCAGGACCTGTGTTCCGCCTCCATCTACTACGCCGACCTGATCCACGACAAACTGCGCAGTAAAGGGTATTACGACGAGATCGGCCAGTTCGACGTCACCGAACAGGTTCGTGTGCTTTCGGCGCAGTTTCAGAGGATTACAAAATATGGGTTTGTGAGAACATCAGCCACTTAAAGCTTCACTTCGATTTGAATTTGTGAGAGTTGAGAGGTGACAGCCTGTGTTCGCCTGTGTCCGCAGCTCTGCATCACCATCAACGACATCGAGCAGGTGCGACGTTCCCTGAAGCCGCTGCCCGACGCGCTCAAGTTCTCCGAGATCGTCGCGGTCAGTTCTTCATCGCTTGTCTTGAAGACAAAATACAGTTTATTTCAAAAAAGGCACAGGAAAATTCCACGTCCAGAACTTCTCTTCAACAAGTGCGGAGTTGTTTGACAGACCACAAAAGTTGCTCCGTTGACACATATTTGTCAACCAGACAACTGAATGCTTGTTGCAGGGGACAGAGCGCGCGATGGGAGAAACGAATGCGAAAGGCGCGCACATGCAGCTGTACAGCATCACGAGGGAAGCGGACGACAACATGGTGAAGAAGATCAAGCAGGTCGTCGACAAGGTGGCGGACCGGGTGCGTCAAGCAGCGCGTGTCCATCTGAATCTCGCAACATTGTTCTAATGACGTCGATGCACGTGTGTCGTGTGAATGAGGGATCCCAGAGGCCAGAAAGACTCAGCACAACCGGTGTTGGCGAAAGGTTCACCCAGACTTCGTTGTTCCACTACAGTCGCAACTTTGTGCTCAGAATGTTGATTCGCTTTCAGATGCGGCCGGACATCAAGAAGTACGTGTTTCACCTGTGCTGGTCTCCAGAGTCCGTACCGGCAGATGTGGTGAGTTTGTGGGTCCGATTCCGCTCAATCCTACAGCGCCACGAGCTGTGACTTTTTTTTTTTACAAACGCTGCCACAGTTCCTGAAACATATTGGTTTCTTCATGAAAGAGAATTCTCCATCTGATACTACTTTCGTGCTTTCATTCCAGGCGATTGGGGAGCTCATGAACTACCTGGACAGCAACTTGTTGACACTGAACAACAACCTGCTGCGCGCCAACTTCGACCGGATCCTCGACTCCATCTGGGTGGAGGTGCTGGAGGAGATCCAGGACGTGCTCAGCAAGGAGGACCCGGTGCGTTCCACAGTCACGTCCAGTGAATCCGTCACAAAAATTTCGAATCCTTCTTCCGGAAAAAAATTGCGCAGAAGCTCCCGCCAAAAGAATTTCCCTACGACGTACACGCTTGTGTTACAGAAGTCGACGGCGTTCTACGAGCGACTGTACAGCGCTTTGGACATACTCGTCGATTTTTTCCACGCCAACGACAAGGGACTCCCGATAAACCAGATCCGCTGCCCCAAGTATGAGGTACGTTTGACTGTTGCATTGCATTTCATGGTCAAAGTTTAAAATTCGCACTTTGGTGGGGGAGCCTTGCTTCATACAATGTCTGATTTTGAACCTGGTGCTCTCTCGCGCAGGAGGTGTACATGCAGTTGTCCCTGAACAAGGCAACAACGAAGGAACTCATCGAAACCTACTTCCTAGAGAAGCTCAATGAGCAGGTAGGTTTGTACAGATCATTCTGTGCCTTTGGCACCTCTCAACATTTTCTGGGAAGAAGCGCAACTGTTTGGTCATCATGAGGCATGTCAATGAATTGCCAGCTCGGAGCAAGGAAGTAACTGCAGTGCGAGGAGGAAGCTATCGGGGTTCCCTGGTTTTGCTGGGTGTTTCACTAGAGACTCGAACTGCGCGCCACGTTGCGATGACCTGAGCATCGTGTTTGATGTTGACAGGAGCAGGTGATGCACACGAGCTTCGGGGTGCTCAGCGTGCGCGTCTACTACAACATGGACTGCGAGATTCTGTCCGTGGAAGGTGAGGGCCACACGCCGGTTTGAACTCGTGTTTGGAAGGGAAGCAGTTGTCCGTGGGAAAATACAGACAATTGAAATGAGTTTCATTTTTGGTGCGCTGAGGGTGGCCGACATGACCAGTGACTTTAAGAACTTGAGCTGCAAGCGTCGCAGCGCGGTTTGGAAACGGCAAGGTTGATTTGTCTGGTTGTTCTTGTTTCAGTTCTGAATGCCAAGAACGTCATTCCGCTGGACCCGAACGGGCTGAGCGACCCGTTCGTGCTGATCGAGCTGTGTCCGCACTTCCTCTTCCCGCGACAAACTGTGCAACAGACGAAAATCATCAAGAACACGCTCAACCCTGTCTTTGACGAGAGCTTCGAATTGTAAGTGCGCGTTTCGCATGCAGTCTCCACGCAGCGAATTCCCTTTCCCAGCCACTTGATTTTTACACTTTCGGGGGATGGACACCTTCTGAGACACCGAAGTCACCCTCGCCTTCCCGTTCCCCGATCTCAGGTCTTGGAGGCACCAAAAAATAGGAAACGCCACTTGAGATCTTACCTTTCAACTTCTGATGTAGGGTGGGCGGGGCCTTTGGCTCTCATATACCACTTGCAGAAACACAAACGTGAATCTGTTGCTTTTCCAGCTCCATCGCGGCGCAGCAGTGTCTGCCTGAGTACGCGTGCGTCCAGTTCACGGTGATGGACCACGACTTCATGCTCGCCAACGACTTCGCGGGGGAAGGCTTCCTCGCCCTGAACACCGTGCCCGGGATCCAGGGCGAAGAGGTGTCCGGATTCTCGGCGCTCAAACCCACCAGACTCCCGCTCACGCAGCCCAAGAAAGTTGGAGGTGAGATAGTTTTGAGGGGTGTGGAGAATGAACACATCTCAGGGTGCTCACCGTTCTCTCATTGCGTCTTGTGATTCCATTCGAGAGATCTGCCTGCAACAAAGTCTCAATAATACTCCAAACATGAAAAGCAAACCCTTCTCGCAAATGAAACAAATAAAACATCCTTTAAATCGACGCACGTGATTGTTGTGCTGTTTGTGTTGCGTGTACTGTTTGTGTTGATTCACTCACACGAAATATTCCAAAATAAATCGAAGTCATGGGCACGAGCTTCACATCCAGTGTTTCTTTCCAGAGGTGCGGGGTCGCGCGCGCATCGCTCTGAACGCGCTCGAGGCTCGGAACTGGGACCGCGAGGCGCAGGAGTTCGTCAAGAAGCGCAGACAGCTCGAGCAGCAGTGCCAGCAATGAGCACCGTGAACTACCGAGGGGTCACATCGTACGGGGAAGGGGGGGGGGCGAGGTGCGTCAACTTTGCGGTGGCCTTCCCTGAAAGGCAGCAAAAGTGGAGACAAGTCGAAATACCCGAGAAAGACTCGCTGGTAAGGCGAGTCCAGAAGAGGAAAGAAAAAAAGGGGACATTCGTTTCCCTTAGGTGGGGAGGAGTAGAACCCGGTTTGTGCAGTATCCCCGTGTCAACGTTTACTTTTCAAACTCAATCAAATCTTAGATTTCTGATGTGATTCTCAACGAATGAGGCAGCTGCTTCTCTTCAGGCTGAAGCTTTTTTCTGTTGTCCGGGAGGCCTTTGAATTGCACCGATGCAGTTTCGCGTGCAGCGCACCTTGGCAAACATCAGATATTCAAGAACTCGGCTTACCACTTCAATTACCTGCCAAGATGGTGTTCATGAATCCGACAGATGTTACAGATACGATTTGTGCTTCAATGTCAGTTTGAGTCTTGTTAGTCCTGCTAAGAATGGTGCTCTCAACATGTTTCAAACTTCGAAGCATTTCACAGTGTTCACACTGTGTTAAAGCTAGCACTTCGTTCCTGGTGATTGCACTGAAAACATTGATCTGTCCACAGAACTTAGTTGTCTGCAGATGTTGATTCTCTGTCGCATAAAATCTGCTACAGTGTAGTTCAAACTCGTGATCTTGTGGCGGTGTGTGAGTGTGAAGTTGCACTGTTGGGGCCAGGTTCGGTCCAACTCTTTCTCTCACCAACAGATCCGTGGTCGAACAAGAAGGTTTCCCACAACTTGGGGAAAATTGCGCAAGTCACTCGATACGAGCGTTCAACATGGGTCTTGTTGGTTTTCTTGCATCTCACAGACATATCATAGAAATGTTTTTGAAAATGACTGCTATCATCTTCGTGGTGAAGGTGGTCGACTCGACACAACAGGTGACGAATGCCATTCACAAAATCAAATTCTACTGCAAAGAATCGGATTCAACGAAAGATGAGACTCTTTTTCCCAGTTGTTGTTTCTGTCGGCTGCAGGATGTTTCTCTTGCAATTCAAGTTCATATTTTATTGATGACTTTGCTCGAACGAATCATTCATTTGAAGAAAAGTTGTTGTCGCTGAAGTTTTAACGTTGCACAGGATGACAAGGTTGACTCGTACATGTGTTATTGCTCTTGTTCTTGTACATACTGACATTTCTTTCTCCAAAATCTTGAAAGGTATTTTCTTTATTTTATTTTGATAACCTATCTTCGTACAAATGTGAATAAAAAATCTTTCAGAAAATGCATTGTGTTCTTACATCTCTGAGATCGCCAAAAAAGATAGTACTTGTTCAGAATGCTCCATCTCTGGCGACACATTCACCACACGTGGAGCAGCCAAGCGTGACCGGCATTACCTTACCGAGAAACACTTTTCAACAGACAAACCGACCCATTTGTGCACGAGTCCCAGATTTCAGTGCAAGGTTGGAATCTTCAGGAAACTCAACTGCCGTGCATGGTTGATTCTTACAGAAGTTCTCTTGTGTCTTGTGCATCGATCTGGGTGTGTGATTTGATCCTTTGGATTGATTTTGTCGCTCCAGACCTGATATTGGAAGTGACGCACGAGATTGCAGGACCAATTGATGTTCCGATCGCACAAAATGCAGCTGCAAGTCAGTTAAACACACTGCGACACTGATTGTGGATTTTTAAAGCTATTGACACCGTTGCAAACATCAACAAACATCAACATTGCTTGGATTGCTTCTGCCACACGGGATTTGGTGCTTCGAATGGCCGGTGAGTGCACTGATGTGTGAAAGGATCAACTTTCACCGTGTCCAGTGCACAGTTCTAACTCGTCAAGACAGAAAACTACACTGAAGTCACACGGACGAATTGTTTGGTGGATTGGAAGTTCAAAGTTGTGCAAATCTCTGTCTGTCTGAGGAAGAGACTTATTCAGGGACTACAACAGAAAGTGAAGTGTCAGTTCTGTGGTTCCGCACACGCACAGCCATCGCTGCACCACAACAATACGAGCAGAGCCATGCTGAAGGAAGTCGCAATACTTTTGATCTTCGCGACTTGTGCACAATGTAACGACGCAGGCAAGTGAAGCACAAAGAGCTTTCTGCTTTCCATTTGCGCAATAAAAGCTTTAAAATGTTGGCAACCGCACGCAAAAATAAATGCACAGATCGATGTTTTCTTTGAAGACCTCACAAATGACTTTGGTGCAAACAAATCAAAGAACCTGGAATTTCTTCGAAGCTATTTTGCAGACGTGCGTCTTTCCAGGTCTGCTGCTGAGCAACGGGACTCACATCCTGTTCAAGCCTTACGTCCGGGGCGCGTTTGACCGCAGTCTGGCTCCTGTGCCCCCGACCGTCCTGTATGAACAGGTACAGTTTGTTCCGTGAATGGCGATTCCTTCACAGAGGTGGAACTCTCAAGCTCAAAATTGCATCCAGTGAAAGAATCAGAGGCAGAGAAACAAAATACTGGTTGTTAAAGTTGAAACCAAAAAGATCCTCCTTCCGTTTCCTTTTCACGCAACTTCAATTGAGTTCATTTCTATTTTTCCGCGTTCTTTCTTTGTGTGCAAAAGAAAAAATTCAAAGGCAAACATGTTGCGAGATGCAATGTGCACTTCAGCCTGCGGCACCTCATTTCAAAGTCACACATCCCAACCTGGTTTTGCTTTGTGCTGGTAGTGAAGTGAAGAAACGTGCGCACCAGGTTGATCTGGGAAGAGCGTGGACAAGAATAATGAAAACAAAACGAAATAATTTTGCCTGAAATTGTGTGTTTGCGTGATGCAGCGTGTCCTTTGGTCACGTCAACCACAAATTCTTGGAATGAGTCTTGTTTTTCAAACTCCTTTGGGATTGTTGCCCATTGATGTCTGCGCCTGTTTTTTTGCCAAACAAAGTGGGAAATGGCGGATCCAATGAAGGGAGACACAGATACCCAAACTGTTCAAAATTCGACGTCAAAACATACTAACGGGCAAACAATGTCCGGGGAATGAGACCGTTGTCTCCTTGATTCGCTTTTGTTGAACTTGAGATTGTCATGGTTTGCAGTCTCACAAATTTCAGTCTGTCTCGACGCGTGGTTCACAGGACGATCTGGAACAAGGCAACGATCGTATCTCTGTTTGCAGCGGCAGGGACGGATTGTGGGTCTGGCCGCTGACATCGACGCGGGCTTCGTCTTCTGGTCGGACATCAGTCTTGAGAAACGCGGCGTCTACAAAGCGACGTACGAGTTGGGAGGCAACATCACTGACGTCCAGCTCCTCACCGATGGTCAGGGTCTGAAATAGCAAAGAGCTCACGCAATGTTCAGCCAGGATGCTGATTGGTACAGACCTGGAACCTGTTTTTTCTGATGACACGTTTTTTCTGGCATTAATTGATCAAGAGACTGACACCTCAGCCTGTACACACACAGATGTGTTAGAGGTGAACGGGATGACGGTGGACTGGACGACGCGGCTGCTCTACTGGACGGACGCGCGCCGCAGGACGATCGAAGTCAGCGACTACGACGGAAACCGCCGCACCCTGAGCGTCGAGGGACTCTTGGCTCCCAGAGGCATCGTGGTGGACCCGGTCGGGGGGTGAGTGCTTTTGATCAAGGCCCTGCGTGCCCGTCATACACCATCGCGCTGAACGATGAGATGTTTCGTGGGACGTGGAGGCCAGTACCGAGATACCTGCGTAGTTCCTTGGGTTGTCGAGCACAATCTGCGTGATTTTCCCCAGAAAGCATCAAAGAGCCGTTGTGATGTGGTTTGTTTGTTGCAGGTACTTGTACTGGAACGACCAGGGCTCGAGAAAGATAGAGCGCTCGCGTCTGGACGGCTCTCACAAAGAAACCATCATCAGCTCCGGGCTCTACTGGCCCAACCAAATGGTGTTTGCCAGCAAGTACGTGACGCTCACATTGCATCCAAAAGAAAGAGATCGCAGAACATTTCAACATTTGCCGATTCCTTGGAGCTTGTTCTTCTGGCTTGTTTTGGGTTGGCGCTGCTTGTGACTCCCAAAGCTGAGAACAATATGCAAACTGTCAGCTCCCATGTGCCCAGTCTTTTGACTCCTCCACAGCACCGATTCTGTATTGTCTTTTCTTACTCTGCAGCAAGTTGTACTGGGTGGACGCGTGGAACAAGACGGTGATGATCTCCAACCCGGACGGACGCAACGCCGCTTCGCTCGTCAACCTCGGCGCCGCCGTCGGCTCCAACCCGATCTTCGGCCTCGCGGTGCCCGAGCCCAGCACGGCGCTCGTCTCCGTCTGGAACCAGGTTCGTGCCGCAGCGAGAGATGAGAGGGGTCCACTAAGTAGTGTGGACCGGCGGAATCTAAAGGAACCAACTGCTCCACTCTAGGCGCAAAAAGAACAGTGGTTCTGGTCGTTTTGTTTCGAGGCTTTCAAGGCCTCTGATCGTCTTTCAGGGCGAAGTGCTGCACGTGAACCTCTCCACGACCCGCGTCGGAGGCTTCGTCACCAACCTCGGCAAAGACTCGGTCTTCAGCGTCGCCTATGTGGAAGAAAACACGCAGCAAAGAGGTTTCAGTTCACCGCAGCTCTGAAACAAAACTTGTAATCATTCTCAACATCAGTCCAAGATCAGCTTCAATACAGATGCTCACTCAGAACACGTTTCCTGCACCTGCAGGCGACAACGAGTGCGGGTCCGAGTCTCGGCTCGGCTGCTCGCACCTCTGCCTCCCGACCGGCCGCCTCGACGGCCGCTGCGCCTGCCCCTCCACCGGCGGACTCGTTCTTGGTGCGGACGACAAAACATGCGTCAGTAAGTGGCTTCTGTGGGTTGTGCACGAATGTCAAATGACTCCAACAACACCACTGTTCAATTCAGATCTTGAAACTACCAGTCTTCAAAAGTCGTTGGTAAACAGCCTTGCAATGTTCAGAACAGAGCTTCATTTTCAAACCACACAGAACCGACTGAGGTTGTGCTGTACGCCCTGGCCGACAAGGGAGAGGTTGGATTCTTTCCTCCCAACGCCACATCAACTGGCCCTGGTGAGCAACTCTACTTGACGCAAAGTTCGTTCTTGTGGACTCGGTTGTGTGGTCGAGCCGTTGTTGAGACCTGGATTTTCCAGCTGCGCGGGACAGATACACTGTGGGCAGAAGTTTGAGGCCCGTCGCCGTCACCTTCGACGTTGTCGACCAGGTGAGACTCACCGTGCGGAAGAACATCTTTGAAGCTGCTGGTTATTTTCTGTCGCGCTGGTGGTTGCACCACAGACAAGCCAAACTGATTCTCATTTCTGACACAAAAAAGCGGAGGTAAACCTTCCAGTTGATGCAGAGGTGCAGACTTCCCAAAAGTTTAAAAACCCCGGGTTCAGCTGAGTTGCTTGTGTTTTCTTGATTATTAGGCCTGTTTGCTCTGTTTGTTGCCACATTTTGAAGTTGTTTTGCAGATGGTGTACTGGAGCGACGTGCACGAGCGGACCGTTCACAGGGCGAAGCTGGACGGGACGCAGCACGAAGTCTTCCTCAACTACAACCACTCGCTCGGCATCGTGGACGGTACGGATCTATCTCCTGTTCGCCTCAAAAGTCGGATGTTCCGAACCTTTGGCTTGAGGATGTGTTCAGTACAGGTTGTACCAGAGTCCGAGAGATGCGTTCAGAATTCACACTTCTTTGATGATGTAAAACATCCCAAGACACCACCAAAACCTTCAACGGAATTTCAACTTGGTTCTTTGTGGTCTGCCTCGGAGTTGGTCCCAACAAGAACAGATGAGAAGAGTTTCGCGCTGACTTGCTCGCGCGGGGTGGATGTTTCACAAAAAAAATGACTTTCGTCGTCTTTCTCTTTGCGATGCGCGAAGCTCAACGCATTGTTGTACAAAAGATTCTGTACAAGTGCATTGCCTGTTTCTTGCACCTGACCGCCGCAGGCCTCGCCGTGGACCACAAGCAGCGGCGGCTCTACTTCACCAACATGGGGCAGGTGCTGACGGGGGGAATCAGCTTTTCTTGGCACAAGGTGGAGATGATCAATCTGGACGGAACCCAGCGCAGAACCATCTACAACTTGGCGGAGAAGCCCAGAGCGCTGAACCTCGACTTGCACCGCGGGTACGTCAAACAAGACTCACCTTGATGACATGATTTACTCGCACAGGAAGGGTCAGACAAAGTTCAGTTATGACTGCAGCACAGATGGTCTCAAACTTCAACGCTTTGCAGGTTCTTGTTCATGACGGACTGGGGTCCGAAGTCGTCCGTTCTTGGCATGACCTTGGACGGCAGCAACGTCACTGTCGTCGCCAATCAGCTGCAGAATCCGAATGGCGTTCACGTCCAGGGAGACACGTGTGAGTACAGAAGCGGTGTTCGTGCTCCCACCATGAGTCCTCTGTCTTTGTTGAAAGTGTGTGTGCATGTGTGTGTGTGTACACGTATGTGTGTGTGTACACGTATGTATGTAGGCCCTGATCTGAGTCAAAACCTGTCCTGACTGAACAAGAAGATTGTTGAATTCTTGTGATGAATTGTAAGTGCTTGGATTTGCTGAAACGCTATACACTGTGTGTATTTCAGTGTACTACGTGGACTCGCAGGCAAAGACGAAGGACGGCAAGGATCCGATCCTGGCCGGGCTGTACAGCATCAAGATGGGGCAGCATGATTCCACGGTTGTCCCAGGTGTCAGACTCGGGGTACGAATCTCGAAATGCAAAGTTTAACAGTGTTGCGCGGGGCAAGAAAAGGCAGGGCTGTAAGTGAATGAATGCGCTGCATCTGGACCTTTTGAACGACACTGAACATTGTTGCTGTGGCACCCGCCCTCCCTCCCCCGAAACCAAGAAACTAACGTCCCGAAGGACTCTGGGACACCTGCCTGTTTGTTGCACTTGTCTGGATCATAAAATGCTGCTGGAGAGGAGTGCGTGGCTGGGCTTTTGTCAAACACTTCAGTATAATTTGAATTTCTGTTTCAGACGCCGTTCGGTTTGACCGGAAGTGGCAGCGCGCTCTTCCTAAGTGACTGGGACCAGGGCGGCGCCATCGTGCGGGTGAGCGACATGGCGACACACAGCCCTCTGGTGGAGCCCGTCCTGGACGAGGTCGGCACGCCGATGGGTCTCTACTACACGTCACTTGCTGCGCCCACAGGTGAGGCAAGACTGGCTGTGGAAACCAACGCGTTTTTTTACCGCTGTGCCGCGTCCGTGAAACAAACAAGCAAAAAAGCACACTCGAGTGGACAACTCACACGTGTCTCCATGGACTTGAACTGGTTTCGTGTTCATGCGATGCTTCAGTTTCGGCGGACTTAGCGTGCGTGGACGCGGGCTGCTCGGACCTGTGCATCGCCGGCGCCGTGTCCGGCGCGACGTGCGCCTGCGACTCCTACTCCGCGGAGACGCTGCAGAGCGACCAGACGAGCTGCCGCGGTCAGTGTAGGGTCCGGTTGGGGGTAGGGGAGTCGTCTGGACGGCTTCTCAGAGTGCAGGATGCCCTCCCTGCCTGTGAAACACATTAAGCAGTGTTGGTGTATCTCAAGTTGCAGTTTTCCCGTGCAGATCGTACATTGATATCGATCCTGTTGGGTTTTGCCAGAGCTGTGATTGAAGTTTCTTCATGCCACTTCTGGACCAGCTCCGGAATGTTTGTTCTTTGGTTTCCAGTTCCTGACAACTTCGTGTTGGTCGCTGACATGACGTCCGTCAAGCTGCAGAGTCTGGACGTGGGTGACGAGGGCGGCGACAGGTCCACCTACACCCTGGTGCAGGGCAACGGATACTTCTCCAACTTCGCAGGCCTCGCATTTGACTCCATCTCCAAACTCGTTTTCTTCAGTGACGTCAACAGGTTCATGTTTAACAATTCAATGTCCACGTCCACCTCCAAAAGTATGTTCCGACTGCACTGTCATCCGACAAGCAAAAAACTTATTGCTCATGTTTTCCCAGCAGTCCTGGTCTCTGTCGTTGCAGGCGAGCGATTTACTACGTGAACCTGGATCAGACACAGAGCGGTGTCCTCTACTCTCCTCACCACATCGTGGACAGCATGTTTTACGAAGTCGCGACCAACTCGCTCTGGTGGACCGACTACCTCACAGGTGGGTCAGATTGAGCGTCTGATGCCGATGACGTTCTCTGGGTAACATGAGGCGCATCATGCCAGACTGAGCGAAGGGTGCTGAGAATGGTGAGAATCATCTTTGCTGTTGCAGGCAGCATCTGTTCGCTGGACGTGAGCGACGTGGAGGACCCGAGCAAGCGGCATCGGGTGTGGGTCAGTGGGAGGAGCAAACCGCGCGCCATCACCGTCGACTCCAACAAACAGTGAGCGTCTTTAACGTGTAGGCACAACGAACCACAGCTTGCGACAAGAAAAAGCGCTGGGGTGGTTGGACGTTGAGAGAAGCTGAATGCACCAGGAAGTACGATCCACGACACTTGTCAGTTGTGTCTCGAGTTTTCTGGTTACGATTCTACGTGACAAGATTTTGTTCAGAACACTGAATGAACACTTTGTCTGTTGGATATGTCGTGACTCTATCCTGGCATCTTGCAGGATGTTGTATTGGACGGAGTGGGGTAAAGTTCCTGCAGTGATGAGAATGTCCATCCAGGGTCAGGGTGGACAAGACTCCATCTCATCCGTGATGTCCGCCAGTGACACCGAACTCTCCAAACCGAATGGATTGTTCTTGAACACCGAAGCCCAGGAACTCTACGTGGCCGATGGTGACCTGAACACAGTTTTCAAGTGCAACTTGCAAGGTGAGCCTTGCTGCGTTCAGGAGGGGTTGCCAAAAATCCACATTTTAATCGTGCTTGATCTTTCTTTGTTCGCTACGTGCAACATTGCACTGGCTCTTTTCCTTGTTGGGGTCGATGTTTCAGCTGAAGGCGGCGACGCTGACTGCGCCACTCTGACCTACATCACCAACGTGCCTCGTCACATGTACAGCATCTCGGTCGTGAACATCGTGCTGCTCTACAGCGACTGGCTGAGCAAGTCCATCGGAGGCGTTTCCATGTTGACTGGAAAAAGTGTTGATGACGTCATGCAGGGTCTGATGAGACCCTCTCAGTTCTACGTAAAGTTGCAGCAAACTGCAGGTGAGAAAAAGTCTGCACGGCCCGAATTATTCCGTCTCCTTGTGCGCAGTTGAGCATCTTTTGAAACCAAACGTCTTTCTGAAGTCATCACCAGTCGATTCGAGATTCATGTTGTTCTGCTTTGGACTCAACGCCGTCAGAGCAACCCGCAAAGTCACAAAGTCCTGGCTGGACCAGACTCTCCTGCGCAATCCTCCAGTGGGTCAACTTGATTTCTCAGAATGTCCCGCGGACCACGGCTGCAGCGACGCGTGCGTCCCGACCCTGCTGGGCCACCAGTGCACGTGTGATGTCGGCACCGTGCTCGAGTCCAACGGAAAGAACTGCACAAATGGTACCTATCCGAAGCTTTTGTGTGTGAAACAAAGTCTTGCGGATGATGTTCAGGCGAACACAATTGCGGACAACACAAAACAGTCCGACTTGGCGACAAACCAAGACGGAGTTAACTTCTGAAACTGACGATGGTGGTTGCCACATGTTCACAAGAAACGTTCACCTCATTTTTCTTCCAAATGAACACGAACGTGTGATGATGAACCGAAACACTCAGCTTTGTTTTGCCTTTCCCAACACGGCCTCGCATCTCACGTCCCAAGTGTTTCAGCGTCTCGGGAGTGGGAGGAACGTGAGGGCGCGTGCACGGGGTGTTCCGCGCAGCAGACGTGCGCACGACGCGTCGGCAGCCTCCACTTCGCGTGTGTGTGCAGCGCGGGTTACGAGGACGACGGAACTGGCTGCACAGGTGTGTGCTTCCTTCACAAGCGTTGAAACAATTGAATTATTTCCATTGTCCCTCTTCGCCATTGTTGCGTTCGCTATTGCTATTGGGTTTTACGCAGTACAGAATCAGGAATCGTGCGACGCCAGTGCTATTCTCTCTTGTGTCGTTCTGACAGCTTGTCGAGTGAACGAGTTCAAGCCTGAGGCGGGGCCTGCGAGCTGCGCGCCCTGCCCCGGCTCCGCCGTCGCCGTCAACACCGGAAGCGCCAATTGCAGCTGCACTGACCCGCACCTCGCCTGGAACTGGAAAACCAAAGCTTGCACAGGTGCGCTTTGCCTCGTTGCTGTGATAGTTTCACAGCGACAAAGGAATGAACACGAAGTGAACGTATTCGAAACGTCAGCGTCCGTCAGGTGTTCTGTGCGAATCTTGCAGGTTCCAAGCCGGGGACGTGTCCCTCGAGGGCGCAGGAGGAGCACCTGGACGGGTGTATCCGCACCTGCAGCATCGACGCCGACTGCAGCCGGGGCCGCGGCGCGCAGAAGTGCTGCAAGGTCTCCAAGCAGTGCCCCGACTCCCCGATGCAGTGCGTGGATCCAGTGGACATGGAGGAGTGCGTCTACCTGGGGGTAACAGCATCTGCGTTGTCTTTGCGACTCATCTGAACTGAAAAGCAGTGCTCAAGGCAACTGCAGTGCGAAGTCCCTTGTTTACTTTGCTGGACCCTGCTGATGACTCGTTGATACTTTGCCTAACAGTCACACAGATATTTTGATTTGGTGGGGACATGGGCAGGGGGACATTGGTGGGGGACACGTGCGGGGGGAGGAGGGGCATGGGGACATCTGGCCTGCCGTGCCTAAACCGCAGTACCACTGGGTGCTTGCCCCAAAGGGACTTCGCACAATGAGGTGTCACAACTGGAGAATTCTTGTTGTCCCCCACAAAAAGACCAGTGTTTTCCATTCCAGGTCCCGTACCTGTTGGGCGAAGATTTCAAGCCCAACACCTGCACTTCCTGTACGTGTCAACACGAGAAGTCCTATGGCTGGGGCAAGTTTGGCGGGGCGCACTGCAGCGTCTATGTGTGTCCGCCGACCCCTTGTGACAAGGCGGTTCAAATTCACAGGGCAGGTGAGTTTTGTCCGCAGCATTGAAAACGGTATTAATTCTTGTGACGGAAGTAGAACCAGAAAATCATGATCACGAAACGGAAAATGTGAAGGGAAGGTGACATAATTAAGATTTCCGAAATTCTTCAAATAACGTCCCTTTGGTTCATCCAAACCAGCGTTCCCAGCGTGTGGTTCTGCTTTTTGAATCCAGGCCAGTGCTGTCCTAGTTGCCCGGAGTATCAGTTCAACAAGCAACTCGAGTTCAAGAACTGCCCCAACGAGCAGGTGGAGCTCAGCCTCGGCTCCGACAAGCCTTACGTGGAGTACAACCCGCAACTGGACTGGACCGACCACACCCGCATCCAGAGAGAGGTCAGTCCGGCCGAGCCGACCACTCACACGCACTGACGGAGAGTCAAATTCAGAATAAAATCAGTTTGAACACGCACTGCATGTGCTCCCTTGTGCAGTGATCGAAGAATTTGAGCTCTCGTCTCTCACTTGGTACCGTTTGCTGGTGACTCAGAATCGCGAAAAGAGCACGTCGAGCACCCAAGTCAACCGCACTCATGATGCAATGTGTCTGACAGCGTAACAAATGGAAGTGTCGGCTCGACAGGTCTCATCCACCTGCAAGTATATATGCCTCCATGCACGCACTCTTTGCTCAGGTGAACACGACGCGGACGCCGGACGTGCCGTGGTTCTGGTGGGTCGGACGGGACGTCGTGCAGAAACTCGCCATCATCATCAGCGCGCGCTCCCCGGAGGGACACGTCGACCGGGACGTCTGTCAGATCGATGTCGTCGTCAAAGGTGCGCAACCTGAAGTCAGTTTCGTGCTCATCACTCTGACAGTCTTCGTGTGGTGACAGAACACAGCGAAAGCTTGTGGAACGCAAGAAGAGTGATGTCCTTGTTGCAGACGAGGACAAGCCTGTGCTGCAGTGTCAGGGGGACACGGTGCTGTACACGCGCGGCGACCGGGCGGCGGCGCACTGGTTCCCGCCCGAGGTGACGGACAACAGCGCGGCCCCGACACCCGCCAACTGCAGCCTCGCATGGGGCGCGCAGCTCCCGCTGGGTAAAACTAACATCAGGTGAGACCCGTCAAATGAAGTACGAGACGAAACCGGTTGCTCCCATGTCGGATGTTGCTGTCTTCTAATCAGTGACACAGGTGCAAATATCAAGAACCAAACGACACTTTAAACATTGTAGATGCACATCTGAAGACGCAGCAGGAAATCTTGAAGGCTGCGGATTCTCCATCACCGTCGTGAAAGAAGGTCAGAGTCTCTCGTGGACGAGGTTCTGACGCTCAAGAGAAACACCATCACGTGAAACAATCAATCAAGTTGATTTTTCTTCTTGCGCATGAATCCATTTTTGTTCGCATCACAACAGAACACAAGATCAAGAGAAACAAACTCTTCTTGCACCTTCACCGTGTTCCCTTCTGCAGACATTCCGTGTGGATCCCCGGTGACGCCGTTCAATGGGGCTCTGGACTGCGCGCGGGACGTGCAGTGGGCGTGTCGGCTCACGTGCGCGTCCGGCTATCGAGTCAACCCGGCGCGCGACACGACCGTCATCCGGACCTGTAAGGGGAAGAGGTGGAGTCCGGAGCAGCGACCCGAGTACCAGGCGCAGGCGTGCGTCAGTGAGTTCCTCGCGCTGCTTCTGCTTTCATCGCAGCGAGCACGTCTTCGTGTTGATAAGTTGGTGGGAGGATGCGCAGCGCTCAGTTTGAACATCCTGAGCATCCAACCACATATTCCTGACATGTCAGACGAATCAGAACGCGCATTCGCACAGTATCTTTGTTGCCTGCAAATTTTGACGGACTTTGCTTGTCATGAACCAACCATGTGCACTTGTTCGCAGAGTTGAAGGCGCCTGTCTGGAGGCTGATGGGTCAGCTGCAACTCAACTTCTTCTCCGAGTCCACCGGGCCCGACCTGATGCTCGTCTCCTTCAAAGTGAGAAAACAGAATTCGCCCTTTATCAATCTGCCTTCTGGATGAATCTGTCAAAAGAATAGTGTCACAGGGTGGGACTGGCGAATGGAATGAAGTCACATGCTCTGGCAAGGTCCAAGGGAACTTGTAGAGGACAGTCGCACATGTTTGCGGTGTTGTGTCGCAGTCAGAAACTCCCAAATCATCATTTGGGCAAAATGAATTTGCACATTTTCCAAAGTCTTAAAAAGGGGAAACGAAGCAGTTTGGTCACAGCTGCAGCTTGGTTCTTGTTTCTTGTTTTGCTGGTCGTCAGGTGTGAAATTTCAACGAATATCCCTTCTCAGGACACGGTGACGGAGCGGTATCTGCGCGACTCCGCGTTGTCCATGGGCGTCTCGGCGCGGGAGCAGCACATCGGGGGCCTTGCGCGGCGCCGTCGCGCCGCAGCCGGCGATGCGCGGAGCCGCTGGAAACGACAGGAGTCCGAGATCCTCACCGTGCAGTTCGAATTGTTCGGGACCCCGTCGTGAGTTCTCCCGGACGAAGAAATGTGGCGCATTTCTGAAAGAACCAAAAGGCTCAGAAGATGACGTCTTGGTACCCCACATGAACCACCCGTGTGCGCGTTGTGTTACAGGGACAACAGTTCTGCCGCCTCAGCAGCCGTTCGCAAAGAGTTGGAGTCTGTGCTGCAGCGGATGCAGAGCGACGCTGCGGCGGAGAACCTGACCTTCCCCGGGGTGCGCGAGCAGATCGTGCCGCGCGACGACTCCATCAAGATGCTGCAGCCGCCCTGGATGGGCTGTGGCTTCGGCCAGCAACAGGTGGACGACACGTGCGGTGAGCGCCCCGCAGATGCACCACTGGTCGTGACACTGGAACCTGTAATGCCCTGAAACCGAGGTCCTAATTCTTATCCCAGTGGAACGATTTGCGGACATCTCCGAAGGAGAAAAGTCGCAGGCCAGAAACAAAAATGGACTCTTCTCGTTTCCTCTTTTTCCAGTGTTGTGTCCAGTGGGAACCTTTCTGGCAAAGGACACAGGAGAATGCACCATGTGCGAAGAGGGGTTCTTCCAGGACCTGGAGGGCCAGGAGCACTGTGCGCGCTGTGCTGAGGGATTCACGTCACAGGTTGGAGCCTACATGCGTGACATGTGTGAGTAGGACCCTCATCCCACTTTTCGGGGCTGGCACAGTATACTTCATAGAAACTCAAAAACAGATGGGACAAACACAGGATTTCAGAGCGTTGATACATCCTCTCCTGGCAGGTTACGACCCGCTGGCGCGGCCGGCCTCGAGCGGCTCCAAGGACACGGCGATGATCGCCGGCGCGTCCGTGGGAGCGGCGCTCGTCGTCGTGCTGATCGGCGTCATCGTGGCCGCCGTGCTCTTCTGCCGCAGGGGCCGCAGGACCGTCAAGGGCAAGAGAGTGCCGGGCAGTCCAGAGATGCAGGTGTGTGTGTGTGTGTGTATGTGTGTGTCTTTGGTGACATGTGATTTTGTCAAGGTGTTTTATGCAGATTATGCCAGAGGGGAAGTTCGTGTTGACATCGAAGGTCAGCGATTGCTCCTTCACATGTCATACGAATTGGAGTTTATGAAGAGATGCCTCGTATCAGAGACTTGCGTGAGCGGCATGAAAAAAAATCTTGCCGGCCGCAGGATACATCCCAAGGGCTGCGTCTTTATCACACCGGGTGGAGACAAACGAGTCCCGCGGGAGGCGCCATCAGCTCGACCGGGAGCCACTTCAAAGAATGACAGACGTCTATAACTTCTGTCCAGCCTTGAATACGCCCTGTCGGTCCGAGAGTCCGTTTCTGTGCTCGAGAGGAAAGTTCACGCCTGTCGCGCATTGCAGATGGACTACCCGAACGCAGCGTTCGACATGCACATGGACGACGCCTCGGCCGCAGGACCCGACCCCCTCGCTGGCTTCTACGAGAACGGTGGAGTGTCCCAAATCGACTTGCCCGATAAAGACGGATATGCCTGAAGGAGAAGTTCAGGTGGCTCACTTGTGTTTGTGTACAAAAAAGATGTGCACGTGTTTATCTTTGTGCCTCTGCAGATGGAGGCAGTCGAATAAAAAGTCACACTTTTGTGCGTCTTTCCTTGAGTTGGCCCCGTGTGGAGTTTTCCTTTCACGAACACTTGAAGAACGACTCAGGTTGTCATGACTGGTCAGCCGCAGAGAAAAAAGGCAAAATACAAACGCACAATTGCATTGGCTGTCAGAATTTACTTGCATTTGTCTCTTCAAAAGTGAGTTTGACAGCCTTGCCGTGCTCAACGGAATTCAATAGCCGCCCTTCGAAACGCCGGAGACAACATGGCCATTAGTGGGTCGAGGTCGCTGATGCCACAAGCAATAACAGTGCGTGAGAAAGCTTGCAGCAACAGAACAGTCACAGCAGGGATAAGTGCTGTTCATTTCTTGAAAGTCACTCCTGATGTCTCAGTTATTGTCACAATGTCCCGTGGAGTTTTCTTGACGAAACGCGATGCACAGCGAAAGTCCGCCTTTGTGTCAACGAAATCGTGTCTGTCAAAATCCACTGGTATCCAACGTCGAAGTGATGAACAAAAGACCTCACGAGTTGTGCCTTTTCCGCCAATTTTCACCAAGTCTCTCTTCAAAACTGCATTTGTTGAAAAAACAGCGCCACAACAACCATGCGATCGCAAATCAAACGCAGTTCGAACTTGTCGCATCGTTGTCCGTGCAGGCGACATGTTCCTCCTTGGCAAAGAGAATACCGCCTCAGTTGCGCAAAATCGAAATCTAAGAGTCAACAACTGACTCCTCTCTTGAAGAAAAATGTGTCTCGCTGTCACAAGCCAAAGCCAATGTCTTTCATTGACTGAAGAAAACGCCAAATCTTCCCGACTCCACTCCCTCATACCAGTGGCCAGTTGCATTGTGTACGAGATTTTGTACCGATGAGAACGAAACGGAAGAAACGGAATTGTCGGTGGGAACACGGGTCCCACTCCTCGGTTCCGCAACAGGGTCGGTGCCCTTCTTGTCCTCAGCGTTCCTATCCTTGACGAGGACGCAGCGGTTGACACGATGGAAGAACAGCGTCCTGAACGCGCGATACCGCAGAATTTTATTGAGGATATTGTGTTTCAAGTCGGACAAGGGCCGGATATTGCTGTCATCCCAGTGTGTCGCTCATCCAGCGTGAATATTGTTTTTCTCCTCAGGGCGAATAGGTCGGATTGTGACAGAAACGCAAGCGGAAAAATGCTTCTTGTAAGAAAAGGAAGTCTCAGTGCTCAGAAAATAATTGAATTTGTTGTGCCCATCCCGTTTGAAGTCGAGGTAGCACAAGGTGAACCCGCTGACACCCTGCAGACAAGACCTGATTGGGTTCTTTGACAAAACATTGCAGCAACAATGTCGCAGTGATACAACCCTTCTATTTCCATTCGTTCCCAACCCTGGATGAACAAGCCAGGTGCAAAGTGGATGCGCAACAAGCCTTATCTCAGCCAGTCTGTCTGGGACTCAACATCTATATTCATGTCGTTTGTATTTCTGCTCTCCCAGAAGGATTTGCCGCCTGTTTGGATGTTGCACCTGCAGTGAACTGCCGCGCTGCCTGTGATCGCACCTCGCTGAATTCCTGACGCGGAAAGTATACGTGCCTCGTAGCACACTGCATGGCCATGTGGTCCTGAAAGGGGTGCATCAAAGCTGTTGCCGTTCAACAATTAACTCAGCAATTCAAAGTAGCTTGGAAGGAAGTTTTGTTTTGACACATTCAGTGTCTGTGCTCTTGCACCATGTATGCAAACCAGCCAACACAAGTGATTTTCGGAGACTGCGCAGCCAAAGTACGAGTTTGTTGTGCTTGCACGCCGACGGCGTTGTTCGAGGATCTGTCGAACATCAGATATTTCAGAGGGCCCTGCATATCCGGGAGACGGGGCCTGTTCGGTGTAATCTGCGCGTCGGACGGCTCGGCTCGACTCGATCGTCGCCGTCTGCAGCGCCGGCCTCGGGCCGCACGTGCAGCACAACATGAACCAGTGATGAAGCTGCAAAGGAAATGACACAGACGACGATTTTGTCTTTCAGGACGGGGTTGCATTCAAATTTTTTGGAAATGCTTGCTTTGTCCGAGACAAACATTCAAAGGCAGTGGGCATCCCCCCCCCCCGAACTAGGGCCTCTTTGAGTGTTCAAGAATCTCCAAAAGTTAGCAGATCTGTATTTTTCTCTTGTTTCAATGGGTTTTGTGCCCAAGCAACCAATCTGAAGTCGAAGCCATCGCTTGTTGCAACGCAATTCGTCACTCAATTTCCTTCCACATTTACTGCGGAACTTCACCTCTTCCTGCACAACAGATTCTGTTGTTTTGAAGATCTAATTCAAGTTCCGCTGAAGCAGGTGATTTTCCTGATCAGCTGGGGCCATTTGCAACGCTTTTTGAGTCGTACGAGTATCAACATTCTGCGAGGTCAAAATCATGAACGCGGAACGGACAGGGCGAAAAAATCTGTCAGTTCAAACAGACTCCAGCATCCTCCTGGGCTGCAATGGAGAGAGCACGATCCGTTCTATGCATGTGTGCTAAGCGTACACGTTGCCCGGAAATTTTCTGATTTGTGCCTTCAGACCATTCTGCTGCCAAATCTGTACAAGGCATAAAGTGCATTGTTTTGGAGACTTGTGTCTCAACTCTTGTTCTTGAGTGCAAAAACAGCTTCCTTTTTCCTGCTTTGCTTCCCTCTCTTCCTTCGGGAAAGGGCAGTTTGAGCACTGACCACTTTGCCGTTCAACATCGCAGAAAAATACTCAGCAAAACGGAATGCAATAAAGGAGCACAAAAGGAAGTCAGGAATAGTTTGCTGGGATCGGATCACACACATTTTCAAGGTAAGACAGACCTTGTGTGGACTTTGCTGAAAAAGCTTGCGTTTTGTCAATGAAAATTGCCAAGCCAACTTGTAGCTGTTCGTGAAACGTGTGTTGTTTGGTCTGTTGTGTTGTTTCGTTTGATACATTCCTGCTGTTTCAAGACCGTCCATTTTCACAAAAATCACCGCTTGTGTAGGCTGGTCAGTTTGTCCGGAGCCTGTATGGGTTCGTCCTTCCAAGATCCATCAATTGAAAGCGAACGCTCTGGCGGAAAGTTGTCCATCGGAGGCTGTTGCGACACCTGTTCGATGTTTCAGAACATTTCCGGGGAGGAAAATTAGGCCTCGCCAGGAAATTGTGTTGTTCCTCGTACATTGAGTGAAGTGCATTGGTAACATCTGCAGGCCAGGAGCCGAGCAAGACAAAATCTGAGCAAACAGACAGATGGAATTCCTTTTGTCAGCTTCACCAGAAGAGAACATCTCACTCGGTCCGGCGCTACGAGGCAAGTCAAGTGACACGATCAGGACCCGCAGAAGTTTGGATTTCCCTTGACCAAATTTTGGTGGTGTGACCAGCTTGACAGGATAAGTTCATGACACCAGTCCCGCTTGTCCAAATGTTCAGGTGAAACCTTTCTGCTCTTTGTGCGCGCAATGACCCTCCTTTATCGACACGGACGGACTGACTGCAGACACCCGACAACCCTACGGAACCTTCTGAAGGAAATTTGTTTGTTCGACTTTGAGGTGTTTGAGGATCGCCTCCCGAGCGCAACCCTGATCCCAATGTTTTTGCGCAAAGCAAAATTCCTCAAAAATTCAAAATTCCTCTCAGAATCACCAGATCCCAGGAGAGTGTGTGGAAGTCAACTTTCAGGGAGAGACAAAAGTCTCTGTATCACGCTGTCTGTGTCGTAGTCTGCAAAAAACAACCCAGGCCACCACTGAATGTGCTGTACAAACAGACTCCAAGAGGGCCTCACGTTTCGTTTTCGTTTGTGAATTCAGCCACGACCACAGAACCTTGCACGAAAATGCTTTCTTTCTCCCTCCTTCGTTGCTCACAGACAGAAAGAAATGGAAACTCATGGATATTCAACTCACCACATACGATTCTTTCGTCTGGGGACAAGAGCAAAATTAAGAGCAGAGATCCAGAGGAACTAATGACATTACGGCTGCCCGTGTCAACTGTGCCGGTTGTGTCACCAGTCGTGGTGAATACCCGAAGAGGAATCCGCTCAGAAGACGCTTCATTGTCCCGTGCAAATGTGGGTACGGTTCGTCTGTACGTGTTATTCTTCGTCTGGCGTGGGGTCAATTCCTGTCTCGTTGTGACTCTCCTTGATTGCCAAGGTCACAGTGCACCTCAAGGGAAGGTCGCCCTGGTGCCTGTTTGTTTCGATTCACAAAGAACGACTCGTTCGTTGGTAAAGTTTGATTGGTGGGTCTCTTGGACAGAGAAATGGAGTCTGTTCTGGAAGATGCAAGCCACAACTCGTTGACACATTGGTCATGTGTCATACCGCAAACACACCGCATCGGTACATTTGAGACTGTCGGGTAACATTGGTTTTGCTGAACTTTACCACCCACACCAGATCAGGAGGTGCAGGCTGAATACACAGGTGTTTGAAATGGAACTATGAAATGTTCCTCAACAAAAAACAAAACATCTGAATATACTGGTACATGCAAAATGTTTCACTATTTGCAGAACATCTGAATGTACCAGTGCGTGTGAAATGTTCATTGCAATTTGCAGAACATTTGAAGTACCTTACAAATGTAAAATGTTCCACTGTCATTTGTAGAACATCTGAATGTACCATATGTGTCACTTTTCAAATTTTTATCTGAATGTACCATTCAGAAATACGGGTTGCCAGGGTACATGCAATCTTGAAGCTCAGTCACCGACGGATTATCAATTTTCATGCAGAAGCATTCGTGTAGAAACTGCATGGTGGCTGGAGCCCGTTTCAGCGTGTGTCACATCATTGAGAACAGTGCAAAGCGAATGGTGCATTTGACGCCGGTGGGAGGATCAACCACCGACCTGCACGGTTTTCACGGCCTCGAAAACTTTCGGGTGCTCCCGCAAAGCAACACTGATTCTGTTTCAGTAATGGTCTAATTTTGTTCTGCATTGCCTTGCACCAAACGTGCAGCAAAACAGAGCAGAGAGCAGAATTTGTTTTGTCTGGCACATCTGGTGTCCGATGCGTGACACAGAAAGCTGATCTCGCACGCACCTGCAGATCAACAGATTCGGAAAGTTACGCAGCTTCAAAATACGTTGAGTTGAGCGTCCCGCGTTGCCCAGCTTGATTTTCAATGATCTCAAAGAACTGTTTGTTGTTCTGATCGCAACCATCCCTCTCAGTACGTGAGCAATCAGAGCTGCACTGCTTCACGAAGCCTCCTGTCTGCTGACTGGACAAAGTGATTTTCGACGGAGTTACGAAACCTTTCAGCACAAATGAGACAGATTTAGGAGCGAGGTAAAGTGAGTAAAGCACTGACTTTATCGCAGTCAGGGCAGTGGAACTTGAGATGTGGCATTGTTCGAGCCTGTTGATCACCGGCTCCGCTGACCATGGACCGCGAGATGCCAGACACTAGGATCGTGACGCACATCACGCACAAGCAGGGAATACGCCAACAACACGTTTCTAAATCCACGAGAAGTCTTTTGAATTGAAGTGTCACTCTTGGTGGAACCATGCTGTTCACAAACGATTTCACTCTCCATAGAACAATGATTTCACCACACGCACCTCAGCGATTTCGAGGAGAGTCTCACCTGAACGGTTGTTTCAAGTTGTTCTGCATTTCACTGCGGGGACTGCGCTGCAGTTTTCACTTCCTGCACACACCCTGCAAATACAGTCCACAAATTGCATATCCCACATAAATGTTGCATGCGCGCAAGTTGTTGCTTTCCCCTGCGTCTCCCGCCTTTGACAAATGTTGCCCGGCTTGCTGACCTGACGGCTCTGTGTGTGGGTGACAAGCTCTCTGATTAAACCTTTCGCAACCTGCGACTCAAACGCAACACTCAAGGTCTCGTTCCAATTTGTCTTCGCCGTTCAGACGAGGACTGTTCATTGTGTTTCCAGCCACAAGGACAGTTCGGTCAGACAACAGAAACAAGAGCGTGTCGTGCACGATTGCAAGAGAAAGTCAAAATTGAGAAAAAAAATGCTATTTTCCTTGGACAAATAGGGTTGGGTCGGAAAAGTCGGTGTTTTGAAGGCACTGGCCGAAGGTCCATGAAGGGCACACACCACACACAGTGAAACCAAGAAATAACGAAATTTTGAAGCTTGCTGTTCACTTTGAGAGAATTTGTTCTTGACCCCACGTTTACTTCCACGAGAAATGCTGAGATCAGACCTATTGGTACAAAACTTGATTTTTCTGAATGAAACAAGTAAACATGTGGACACCAAGGGGAATTTTGAAAGTCAAACAAGCAAGGACTAATCCGTTTCAAACTACAACTGACCTGTTCTTTCAAACAATGAATCAAAGATAAATCACACAAGCAACAACCCAGAGGTGGAGACTGAGCCCTTAAATTGCACAGTGTACTCCAATACCCAGTGAACAATTCATCACTCAAGACCAGGGACTTTCAGTGAGTGAATAGGAAATCCACAGCCGGTTCAATAGACACAGGCCAATTTCTGAACGCGATTCATCAAACCGTGGTCAGGTGTTCGTCATCGAGTGTCGCCGCTCGCTGTTCTGGTCCACAGTGAGACAGCCTCACCAGCTGCAGACCGGAAAAACAGACCAGGCCGGGAACCACAAACTGTCACGTACGAGGGTCTTCTACAAAAATTCCTTTTTTTGAGCGCATGGTCGACAATCAGAAAAGAAGGAAACTTTGTGTATTTGGAACAGTTGCATGCCTTTGTGTTCTGCCTTTCTGAGGTAAAATGAAGTGTGTGA
>JAAUXT010020193.1_pt1 | contig 49924 bp, 39 predicted proteins | sample 7278171 | NCBI WGS metagenome assembly JAAUXT01 (sample SAMN14350112, study PRJNA611818) | marine sediment metagenome | isolation source: surface marine sediment (1.8m) | place: French Polynesia: Moorea | collected 2018-08
ATGGAGAGTTTGATCCGACTTACGAGAGCCCTTCTCTCGGATGTACGGCTCACACTGTACTGTGTGAAGCTATAAGGTACTCACCAAGTTGGTAGAGGATTCGTCCCGTCGAGGCAGATGCTCCTGCAGCGTTCATAGGCTGGGCCATTCTGCTCCTTTAGGAAAGGAACGACCCAGTATTTATGTGCGTTTCCCACCATCGCACATTTTATAATTCACGATGCTTTGACACTCAGCATCAGAACTTGGTCAGAAGTACGCTACTATAAATTATCCTAGTCAAGGCACCCCCAATTTGCAGGTTATTCACGGCCCCAGCAGAAAGCCTTCGCAAAAGTCAGGTGCCTATTTGGCTGCACGCTGGACCCCAGGTACTCCGCCGAACCACCTCACAACACGCTGCTCAGCCGCATCGGCGACACCAATACGAAAGACATTTGTCTTCATCCTCCTCAACTTCATCTCGCACTCACCGAGGTAGTTGTTGTCCTCCTTGTGGTTGTGGAAGGCGTGCTGGCGAATGTCGATGCTGGTGGCCCCGGACGGAATGCGCACCACCTTGTTGTAGCCTGCAAAACAGGACGCGCCTCCCACTTACACGCGCGTGAACCACGCGCTGTGCATAAACTGAGAATCCCAACAATGTTGGGTTGAACTGCGCAAGGCGTCGTGTCAAAGGACGCGGTTTTCATGTTGACAGGGTTCCATTTGTTTCAGTGCTTCAACTCGCGGGATTTTCTTGAAACCGACAAGCCACAAATCCTCAACAGTCGCCAAGACCTTCACAGATTGCTCCAATTCGCACATTCTCGACATCGATTTCTACAACTCACTCGATACAGGAAAATACATTCCGCCATCAAAACGGCACAGGCGGAGACTTCGCCAACTAACAAAATGTTTTTTTCTACGAAAGGTGTGTACAAGTATGTATCCTACCATATCTTACTTGGTTGAAAGTTCCCGACACAGTTTGGCAGCTCGAGCTGTCACCCCCGCACACACCACACTTGTCGCGTTTTGTGGTGGAGCCCAGCTGGTTATCACAGCCGGCTTTCTGAAAACACAGTCGTCAACCAGCTGTTGTTTGTTGTGCGTTCTGCCTGCTCCAGAATAGAATTTGAAATTGTTTGTCGTGTCTCCGAGTCGACAGGGCGGACCCACTGGTGAAAATCAGATGAGTTGCTTCACACTCTTCAACAGTACCGTGGCCCAAACTGACCCTGCACTGTCCGTTGACGCAGATGTCGGATGTTTCGGGGCCACACTTGGTTCCGTCCTGCACCTTGTCGCTGAGCAGATAGTACGCGTTACTCGTCGCCACCTTACAGAACAACTTGCATCGGTCGTTCACGTGAACTGTAAACGATACATTGGGTGACAACAATCAAGGGTCGGTTGCATCAGTTGCTCACGGTGTGTTCGCCTGAAGCTCTTCCTTGCGTCTAAACTGCCGAAAAGAAACATTTCTGTACTTTGACAGGACTGAAGGAGACCAGAGTGTGAGAGGTCAGGCTTGCGATTGTTTCCATACATTTGGTCACCTTGCACACCCAAGATCCACTGTACCAGCAATTTGCTGTGAATTACATTTTGCAAAACATCCCGCGGGAACACTCACTTCCGTCGAACTTGGGCTCCCACGTGACGGACGGTGGTAGTCCGTTGATGTTAAAGTGGCGTCCGTTGAAACCTGCACACTGCTGCTCGCGGAACGACATTTTGGGCGCCAGACATTCGTGCGTGTTGCACGACTTGTATTTGATGCGTCGCCCCACACAGTACTTCCCACCATTGGATGGTCTGCAACGAACAAAACGCGGAGTGCTGGCGGGTGACACACAAAGAATAGAATACAGCAAGGACAAGTTTCATTCTTCCCTCTGTATGCCCAATTGTTTTCCATTTTCCTGAAGAGGTGCGAATGTTGAAGCGACCCCACATGTTGGTGTTTTAACTGCTTGAAGACAAGCCCACTCACTCGGGGTTGTTGCAGTGCCGCAGGGCGCGCTTCACGCCGCCACCGCACGTGCGCGAACAGTCGCCGTAGTGCTGCCACCTGCCCCAGCCGCCGTCACGTGAGTCCGAGCTGCGGCGGTACACACACTCCCCGTGGTGGCACCACTGCAAATAGGATTCAAAGCGCTCTCGCACACTGAACTCAAACCGTGCAAGGATCAAATCGAGCCTTGAAACAGCCACCGATGGGTGACAACTCTTCTTCACTGGTGCGACAATCAAACAGCGCGCTCCTCGAGACGGGCGCGATGCGCACACACGAACCTTTTCCCTGCCGCACTCGGTGCCGTCGGCCCACGGCATGTGCTGCGTGCGGCACCCATGACCGATTCCGCGCGGACTGGTGCACCACAACCGCTTGCACGTCGGCTGCAACAGACGAATCGGCAATGCATGTGCACTTGCGCCTGACAGTTGTTGGAGTTCCTTCGTCTATTTGTCTCGATTAATTTTGTCTGCCATGGTAGATCAAAACAGTGGTCTCGTGAAAAGAGAACTTACGCAAGCAGAAGAGAAACCTACCATGTACGGGCAGATTTGCGAGCCTGGTCCGAAGACGAGAGAACACTGCCGCGAACTGTCGAACGCCTCCCCTGGACTCACGTAGTTCTCGAACATCTTGCGCTCGTAACTCAGCGACACCGGTTTGTCCAGCAAACACTCCCCGTAACCAGCGCTGCAATGCAATGCCACAAAAAATGTCTCCGTGGGGTGCAAGCGGATCTGAGGTCAGTTCTGTTGCAGAAAGAAACGCAGAGAAGAGAAAAATGTCATTCTATCTTGTTCGGAGTACACATGACACGCAAAATGTCAACCCGTAATCGGAGAATGGGCAAAGACAAGGACCAGCACAGAATTTCACAGAATCTCTTGAAGACACAAACTCAAGAGCCCAGATCAATAAAACCACGATCAATCAATACTCGCGATTTCATTTCGGGAAAATCTTCAGCCGCCGCACTTTTTGCAAGCAGTGGATACTTCCCAAGCGGAAAACCCGCAAAGACACAATCAGCTCTTATCAACAGTCGCACAGTACACGGGGTACTTCCACGTAGTGCGCCCGTCAACAGGATGTTCACGCCACAAAAATCACCCCACTGCACGACGGGACAAGCACTGCGCACATCCGTTCAAAACAAACAAATGGCACTTTTCTTTATCAAACACGTCAGTCGCTTATTTCTTGCTTTCAACCCAATCTTTTTCTAAAAAGTTGTGAAATCACAGAAGAAATCGAGATCTGTTGATGACAGTGATGACGACTTGTTTTCGCAGAGGAGAACTCGAATGAAAAGATGACGTGAGAACACAACATAAAACTTGTGTGATAAACAGCGTAGCGACCTTTTGTGGTCATCTCCAACCCCCTTCAGACTGCGACTGTTTGGTTCCAAATGATCAGTTGGTTGTTCCATCGCGCACAAAGACAAGAGATCTTGCCGTCCACCTCGGCCACTTTTCGTACGCAGAAAGTTCAAAACGATTTTTTGTTGTTCTGTCGCCAAACAAACAACAAACCGCTGGCTAACCGCACAAAGTGTTTGCAAAGTTCTGTCGCGAGCAGTATTCTTGACTGCCCGAAGAGGGGTTTCGCTGTCCATGGTGGGGTTTGGCCAATAACGGTGGCCATCCATGGAAGCAGTCGTAAGGAATGAAAATGCTGGGGCGAGGAATTTCACAAACCAAAGGGGCGGGTTCAAATTTGAACAGGGGAATGGATTTCGCACTTTGTGAGTTCTCGTAGTCAGCAATGCGACGACTCACGTTGGTACCCGACTTGCAGCTTCGCTTCACGTCATGCACGGAGGGCAAGGTCTGCTGCCAAAATACAATGAGATGACTTCCAAGTCTGAGTTTGTACGCGTCTGTGTTTTCATTCATATCATAAACATACGCAACGCTGCGCCCATTCACAAAGAGACCCAGCGAACGAGGAGCGCACGTCTTTCACGAAATGTGAATATCTTGACGCTCCTTCCTGGGTGTCATTGATTTCACTGCCAATTACCGATTCTTACACACGGTTCCGGGAAAATCCAATCACTGTGCCGCGTCCCAGCACTTCGCACTTCGTGTGTCTGAAATGCTTCCTGTGAAAGGTGCACTCCCACCACCTGTCTAAAATTGGATCTTGTGGCAATTCACACTTCACACCAGCTCAGGTTCCAAGGCGGGTTTTCTCAATTTTCTTCAGCAACAAATGTTTGATTCAAAAGCCAATAATTTTCTTCACAACAGGATTCTCGTTTGTGCTCCAAACACCTCATGTTCTGAGAAACAGGTCAAGAAGACTTCCTCGAAGCAGAAGGCACGATCGAAAGCGCCAAAGCACGAAACAGACCAACCAACATCTGCCGCAAAAAGTGACACAGACCTCACAGAAAGAATCTTGCCTTCACTCTGAGTCTCCAGTTCTGTTTACAGTCAGATCTGGACCGATGTTTTGTGTGGTGCACGTCCGTCTTGGCGCACTGATTGCAATTCAGGACTGGCCACCCCCTCCCTACCTCTTCGCTGCGTGCACGGCTTTCTTCATCCACAGCCTTGGGTCGAAAGGTTGTTTCCTTTTGGGTAGGGATCTTGCCCTCCCCCAAGACCAAACATTTGATCCACTCTTGTGTGTAACAAATACGATAACGTTTTTGAGCAACACAAGACGGCAACATTTTGAAGGTCAAGATGGTTGTTTTCCTTCCCGTGTAGCGTAATTTTGAGAGGAGCAAACAATTGAAATGTTCATCACAATAAAACTTGCCTTTTCAGACACTGGTGACTGAAGAAAGAAACTGGCGCAAAAATCTATTTCAATCATTGGTGACGAATGTTCATTGACACCAACAGCATACCCATTGCCTGGGCATTCAGATGTCTTTTTCTTCACCGTGAAATTTTGCAGATATGTTGCCCCAGGAGGTGGCGCCCTTCTGGTGGCCAAACGTTCTGGGCAAGTCTACCTGTCTGTCTCACGGGTATTATTGTAGCACAGCATGTCTGTGTTATTGTCCTTGGAACAGATCTGGGTCTGCAAAACCTCAGGGCCCATCGCAAAACTTTGGTCCGCGAATCAGAAACATTCTTAGAGACTGTACGACGTCTGGTGTGCGATCAAGTTGTGACGAGAATGCTTCAGAAAGTGTGAAGGTTTCTTTGGATGGACCACGCACAGTTCCACACACCTACGATAGTAACAGCAAAAGAACTCTCTGTCACTGACCCATTTGTTCCGTACATTTCTTGGTAATGTTTTTTTCCAGCTGGCAAAGACAAAATAAAATTCGGCTCAGATCGCACTGCAGTGCCGAATCCAGTGGACGCCAATCCTGACTGTGCTCACACGCTTTGGTCAAGAATTAGCTTCCAACCTGAAACTTCTCGTCTGTAGGGTTGTCTACCGTCAAGCTCAACGAACAGACCATGGCATCGCTGATTGTTCCCCGGCCTGTTCCGCTATCAGCGCCACACGCGACAGCGCCGAGCGCTGCACCCAAGCGATGGTTATCGGGGATAAACATTGGCACGCGTCCGTGTGGACCGGAAACATGCAGAAATGCAATTCTCATCCGGCCGACTGGCTGGCGTGCAAACCCAGTGGGTCTGGTCTGCCTCCCCGTGAGTTCATCCAACATGCAGATCAACGTGAAACTGCCCACATGTTTTGGTCAAAAGGGACAATTGAAGTTCGACCAAGTCCCATTGAACTTGAGACCACAAAAAATGACAAATTGGGCATGCTTGGGATTCTGCAAAGCGAAGCACCCAAGGGACACTGAGTTTCTGGCCTTTGAATCTTGGACGGTACCATTTGCGGAACTACAGTCAGCGGAAAAGACTCCCGCTGCTCCCTCAAGGCACGTGGTGCCGGAGAATCTGCCAGGCGGAGTGTTCCGGCGATCTGTGCGCAAGTCCCATTGATGAATCACAACGTCCTTCAGCTCTGTCCCAGACCCAGTTCCGCGCTGCCAGTCGGACAGGTGTCTGGCGCTGCACCAGGTCGGTCCGGATTGAGGCTGCGCGCGGGGACGCGAGCCAGCGTGTGGGGGAGGCGCGGGTGTCAGGTGACGCCTCCCGCCTCTCGTGCTGCGGTGCAATCAGGTGCACACAACTCGTACCAAGTCCCCAGTTTGTTTTGTGATTTTCTAAAGGGGTATCAGTTCACATAACAGAGTTGTTCAACGACACTTGTCTCCAAAGCGAGAAGGAGTCGAGCAAACTCTGTCCCAGGCACTGGTTCCCACTTTCTGCTTTCTTTCGTTCGGAAAAAAAACTAAGCTTTTGACATGGGATCACAAAGTACCCAAATGTTGCTATCTTTTTGGTTTGAACATAAATCACACGCAATCGTGTTGTGACAACCAGACTGAAAGCCACCGGCGTCGAGGGAGCGTTTCCCCTGTTGACACTCCTTGACCACAAACCCAGTGTTGACAAAAAAGACTTCCTTCCCGACAGCCTGGACATTGCGTCACGAGGAAACCAACCGACGATCCTGTCAAACAGGCCGGGTGAGGAGAGGCCACTCACTCGAGGAACTCGGTGAGCATCTTGGTGGAGCAGCGCGACCACGTCCACGGGTGCGTGTTGTAGTCGAGCGTCGGCGCCATCACGTGGTACATGCCGCTCTTCTGCTCCGGGAACTGACGACACTTGTAGTCGTCGTCGTGCGGCAGGTTGAACCTGAGAGAAGAAAGCAGACGAAGGTGATACGGTTCATGAATAGCCAGATCGGAGTGAGTTTGGTTTTGGTCAAGATAGACAGTGGTCGCCAGTGCGCACTCGGTTCAGCATGTGCTGGGTGGCGCGAGTATTGATGCAGAGTGGACAGGAGTACTCACACGTGTCCCAGCTCGTGCGCAATGGTGAAGGCGGCGCTGAGTCCGTTGTCCTCGTTGATGGAGCAGCTGCGGTGCATGTCGCACATGGTGCCCAGCTCCGCCAGCCCTGACGAAAGAGGCACCATTTCAGATCAGGGTGCACCTAAATTTGAGGCTGCTGAAGAAGTCTGCATGGTTGGATGTTGGAACAGCTGCCTCTCAATTCGAATGGTTGGGACGCGATGAAGTGCAGCGTGGTTTACACAACGACAGTTGGGACAGTTTTGTTTGTCACACACACACGCGCACACATCGCAATTCCTGACAACTATGGTGTCTGGATACTGCAGAAAAGCAGACACTTTACTGAAGCGGTGGCGTGATAAACACATCTGATGACTTGCAATCACGGGTCGCGCACTCCACCAGGGTCAAGTCAGTCAAGTTGAAAGATAAGTGAAAGGTCGCAAATCAAGGTCATCCAGAGCAGTGCGGTCAGGTTGTCGGGTCAAAGGTTGCGTGAAAACTTCAGACCACTGCAGTGTGTGTTGTTTTCTGTGCCTGTTTGCAATTACGACAAACAACCTGTGCAGCAGGTGTGTTTTGCTTCCTGCAAGTTTGGTCACAGATGAAGCAGACCACAGTTTGTTTGCATCGTTCACAACCAACTTGTGATAAAAATCGAAGCAGGCAGAGAGAGTATCTGTAAGCAGGCAGCTAAATCATCCGTTGACTGGAGAGTACTCACCCAGGGTGTCGCATTTCGAGGCAGACCTGCAGATGTCTTCTCTAAAAACAAACAAAAACACCATTTATTTATCACGTCGACGTGTTTCTAACTGTTTGTGACTTGTATTGTCACCAAAGCACTTTGTGGTCACAGTAGCTCTGGCTTTACACTGGTCATCATGAGAAACTTGTTGCGCGTCTGTTGACGCTCGCATGTCGGCGGTGGTTGGCAGGAGCGTGTGAACGTCGGCAGCGTGATTAGCGTCCCGCTGACTCGGGTGATGGTTCCCAGACCCGCCCCAGATGCGTCTGGATAGCGTAGACGCGTGTCCAACATCATGTGCTGCATGGACAAATCAGTTTGGTCGATGTAGCTCACGGGTATATACGTCAGCCACGCTCAATATCGGATGCCACGGAGGGGGCTGCATTTACACGAGTACCGGCAGTACACTCCGTGGTCCGCTGATGTCCGTTAGGTCACAAAAGTTGATTGCAAAGGTACATCTGTGTTGCACTGTGGGACGGGTCGACCCACCCCTGTCCACTTCACAAACTCGTGACATGCCGAGAGCCAACCACCGTGGGTACAGCTTCCTCGCACCACATCCTCTCTTCACCTGCCCAGGGTCCATTTCCCCCGACGCGCCCCGGGCCAGACTCGATGGCTTCCTAATGACCCGCAGACTTATCAGATGAACGGATTGATGTGCTGTATGAGGGATGACCACCCGCGCGTGCTGCGTGTTATCAGCAGATACCACCCCGGGGCGTGCATAAGATCTGGGTGGGAGTGACCACTGATAAAATGCGAGTAAACAACATCATTAGTCTCCTGTGGGTACACGGAGTCTGCATGCTTTTCGAAACTTGTGTCATCAACACAAAGCAAACCCCTTTCAGCTTGGCTTCGAATCAGGTTGATGATTGTATCTTCCACATCCAAACGAATCAATCAATGCGCTGAGATCAACCTCTTGGCGATGGTTTCTTTCGGCGCCGTCAGCCGAGGCGACAACATACGGCGCAATCTGACCTGTGGACGACCCCAAGACAAGAAACGGCGTTATTGTCATTGTATCCGCTGGATGTACAAGATGTCAGCGCAGAAACAAGGCTGATTGCCCGGAAAGACAAAGAATTGGTCCTGGAAGGGGCTGGCAGGCGGCCAGACTCCCGTGTACGCTTGAACGTGGACACTGGTCCACCCGGAGGGTTGGGCCACACGGAACACGCGCGCGTCGCTTTGATGGCGACGGTGTAAGCCTGGGGTCAGCGTCATATCAATGACTCGTTCTGTTCGCAACGGCAAAATGTCTTCTCATCGCCATCAACCTACAACAGACTTGACAAGGCGGGACGTGCGTGTCGCCCATTCATCCGTGTGACGAATTTCTGATCCACTCGTTTCTTGAGCCAAAGAAACAGTGAGTAAGAGACTCACGAATGAACCAACAGACGAAACTGATTGCGTGTATGTCCTCTGAAGACCACCAATTTCCTCTTTGCGATTTCTGTTGAGTGCGTCGTAAATTGTAATTCTGACAATTTCCCACAAAAGTGGCATGATGTACTTTCAGATGTCAAAGAAAGAACTGAAAGAAGTCAGAAGGTAAATGGACTCCTCTATTGGCGCTGTCATTTCAAACCTGTCATTACGCAAATTGAATTCACTCATCATCTGGGTTCTAATGACCTCAGCCTCTTTCCATCAATCTGCGCATCGAGGCAGCATTACCTCACATCACCTCACATTGACCAACTTTTATGATGATACAACACCATTTAATTCGTCACCATGGATCATTACACCCTTTCAAATTGAATATTTTACCTTCTCAAGTTGGCATTCACTGTTTGGTCCAGCGGCTGTGAAGTACCAGAATCGACCGCCTGCAGAGTCTGTTTGTGCTTGATCCTCAATTTGCTTGATTTCATTTGATTGAAAGACTCGAAAATCTCACCTCAACAAATCCAAGGTTCGGAACCCTCTTTCTGGTCCAAAAAGCGTTCCTAATGTGTGCGTGTTTGGTGAAACATCGGGTGTTTGCATGAAATCACGAACTGGTGCAAGGACTTGGTCTGACAGCGTCAAGATTTCGGGTCAGTACAAAGAGGAAACGGCCAGACATGATGAGGATTTAATTGTTGGCTACGATCAGAGTCGCGGTTACAGAAAGCCTCACAAGTGCACTTCAGGAGCACTTGTTGATAACAATAGGGAACTTTTACTTCCACTGAACATGGCTTTGGTGTCCATCACCACAACCGGACTATTTATTTCCTTTGATTCCAAACAAATCCCCTTGAGTATTGAAGGAAATTTTACTTTTACTCTTGGGTACAGGGCCGAAACAGCAGTGCCGTGCTGCTGTGACAGACTGCATCTGGTCACAAACTTAAAGCCTTCAATTGGTGGGGATTTGGCCGCAAACCCTTTTTCTCCTCGTAAATTTTTGAACACAATGACACTTTTTGCAACAAAAGTGACGGAGCTAAACAAACAAAAGCAAAGACAAAATCTTTACACACCAAACAGGCCTGGAGGTGTGCGATTCCGAACGTCCACTTTTTGTTGCAAAAATCACACAGAGTTGGGATTGCAATACTCGAAGACTGACACAAACCCCACAAGCATCAAGGGATCAAAATGTGCTTCCATCCTTTCTGCAATCCAAATGACTGTTCTTGATGTCGCGCGCAAATGCAACCAAAAAGGTCAGCTAGGTTTCAGCCTCCTCTTTGTCGCACAAACCAAGCACTTCAAAATTGACTTGGTAAGTGTGTATGTTGGGGGGGGGGAGGGGTGCGCTCCCGCGAGGGGTTTAAACACGCAACACAAACGAAACATTTTGCACAAAAGAAAGTTGTACACAGTCTCTGGCATGATCAGGCCACTTTGCGTCTTCAAGTGCCAAACCAGCGATTTCCAGTGCATTTAGGTAAATCACTCGAGGAGCCTGGGAGAAAATGATATGTTTGACTTGGCACTTGTCACCGAAGCGCTCAATCAGAGTTCATTGAATATACATGTGTGTACTCGCTGCAGGCCTTGACCCACCAGGTGAGGAGAGACAGTAGTTCTTCACATCTCAGGTCCCCTCTCTCACTCATCAAGTGTTGCTTGTCTCTAAATAAATTCAAGTGCTTTTCTGAAGCATCGGTGATCATTTGCACCGTAGACCTCTCATCAACTGTCGTAAGAAAGTGCATAATCAGCTCAATAATGTGAGAAGTTTGGAGTCCCAGACCCACCGAACTCGATTGCACAGCACCCGACGTTCTCCCGCAGCAACCATTCATATTTTGCCCCAAGTCCACTGAACGAGAGCCAGAAGTCCAGCACTTTTCACTGAGCAGGACCGTGTTTCAGCCTTGGGGTCTGTGCAAGGTACTTGTCATTGAGAAATGAAACTCCATTACGGACCATTACAATTTCACAAGCTGATCCCTGTTGAGGGGCAACTTGAAACTCAGCGGGGTCAAATCGATTGGACCCCTAGGCTAAAATTGCGATAGTGGTCATCATATTTCATTCCGAACCATGAATTGAAGTGTCTGGGAAATGTTGACCAGATCAAGTGGTCCACTTTCGAAAATATAGTTTTCAAGTACGCCATTTGGAACAAGTAACCCCGACAAAATATTCCGCCACTCGTAGACCGCGAAATGAGAAACCCAGACAAGACAGAGAAAACGAGAAGGCCACGCCCAGAAAGCCCTCGGTTCCACGCGCGGCCAGGTTGGCTGACAGGAAATGCGGATTATAGCCGAGGGAATGTCACTCAGCCAAGTTTTAACTCAGAATTTGATGCTGATAATTTTCCAGCCCAAGTGACTCCCACCTCCCCAAGTAAGTCATTGCACGGACACAACCGAAACTCAGCCCGGGGAATGCGAAAACCCCAAAGTATTGGACCGGAGCTTGTTCCTTTGGCGGACATATAGAAGGCGTTTGTGAGTCGTGGACACATCCCTGATATTTGTCGAGAACCTGATTGCTCGCACCAGATCCAGATGAACCAGATTCAGGCGAACACAAGCGAGACGCACCTGGTGATGAGGACGGCCGAGTCGTGGTGGTACGGGCTCGCGTCGTCCGCGTTGTTCTGCGCCCGCTGCCACTTGCAGAACTCTTTGAGCGTGCTGGCGGCGTTCGCCGAGATCCGGGGACCAGCCTGTCGGAGAGAGAGGCAGAACAATTCACCTTTTGAGCAAGACAACGTGACGTTCACTCTGGTTGAAGAGAATACACGTGATGAGGCTGACAGGGGAAACAACAAATTGCGGTCACCCATGATCAGCACTTGGCGAGCATCTCGTCTGAGTGGGGACAGAAAGAAAAGCGATGCGCTCGAGGCGTCGCGTCACGCACGTCCGGCCGCTGCCGCTTCCGGTCACGCTGCGCCCCGGAAGGATCCACGCCTCACGCGCCCGCTTCACAGAGCTCACAGGTCACAGTTCCAGAGTCACAGTTCCGGGGCACACCCCAGGTACGGCCAGCCTGAGTCTGTTCGCCCGATTCCACAAATGCCCAAAACGGGAAGCGGACAAACCCTGAGAATACTTCACGATATGTCACATTTCTCCCCCAACACAGTGGCTGTCTTTGCACGATGCCACTCGGTGCTCCGGAAAATGCCAGATAAGCTCTTTGGATCCGCCACCACAAATAACCCCTTTATGATCTTCTGTGGTCATCAAGATCTGTGCGCGGTCGGTCTGCTTGGTCAGCGATGGGGCTCTAATGGTCTGACGTGGCCTCAGGCCGAGGATCGATAAAACCATTTGATCTTTTCTTTCCATTGTCGTTGCTTCTCAAAGTGGATCTTCACTTTGCGGAGGATCTCACACACAACGAATGAGAATTTCGATGTGCCGAGCAATCATGTTTCCCATGGACAACCGCCATCAGACGTGCACTTACGTCAACTCGAGCAATTCGCCGAATGACCACTTTAGTCGACCCAAGGCCGTGCTCCCTGAAGAGTTGTGTCACACAGTTGGGTGTGATGAATCCAACATCAGAAGGCAATTCGGAAAATTTTGGTCAGTGAATTTGTGTAGTTTCCTCACTGCTGCACAGAGCGCACGCGACGTGTGTTTGGCGGTCCCAGTGGTGTGTGTGTGTGTGTGTGTGTGTGTGTGTGTGTGTGTGTGTGTGTGTGTTGTTTCGACAGTGCGACCTACCCGTTCGCTCTCGAGCACGAGCACCTTCACGACGACGATGTTGATGGCGTTGCCGATGCTCGGGTCCTTGTAAATGTTGTGCACCTGTAAGAAAACGGGACACTTTTTGTCTTCATGCGACTGGCATCTCTTGTCATCGTCCGTCCGTCACATTATCGCAGCGCAGCGTGCTCGGGTGACCGCCCGAATTGTCACAACGCCATATTCACCAAGGCTGTGTTGTGGTTCAAGGCACATCAGTATCAAGAATTTCACTCACGATGGACATGAGGGTGAGCACGTAGTGCTGCAGGTCGGTGGTGTGGTAGCCCGCCATCTGGTAGTCCGCCACCACCAGCACCTCCACGTTGCGCTCCCACGACATGGAGCGCTTGTGGCGAGAGTGAAGTGGCGGCGCCGCGGCGTCGGTGTGACGGTGATGCGCAGAATCAACTCTGCCGCCGCCGCCGCCGCCGCCGCTGCTGCTGCTGCTGTTGCTGCCGTACGAGGTTGAGGTAACACGGTCGATGCTGCTGCTGAGCGGTTTTCGTCGCTCGTGCTTGTAATGCTCTGCAAACAGACAAAAAGACATTTTACATCACGTGCTGTTTGGCGTCCACAGAGGTCCGGACACACGCAGATGCTACAACAGTTTAAATTTTAAACTGTGATATTCTCACCCGAAAAGGCGAAACCAGTTCGAGGAAAAGACACGGAAGTTTTTCTGTAGAGAGAGCCGCCCCTGCTCTGAACTTTTTCATCCAGCCTCAACGGATCAAAACACAAAAAGAGCCGACAGCAAACAATTCAGGTGTTGAGGGAGGATGTCAGGTCAAATTCGGTCACATTTTCAACACACCAAGTTGTGTTTATTTCCCATAATCTCCCGAAACTACTTTTTTTCAAAGGTCGATAAGTTATTAAATTCATAATCTTGTGAACAAGAGATCAAAAGACGGGACCTTGACAGACAAGATTACCTCCTGAGGCAGCTAACATTTGCGTGGCCCCCAAGGGGGTGTTTTTTCCGCTGGCAAGGCGAAGGTTCGCCAACTTGGAGGGGACAAAGCACTGACTTGGGGTTCACCAACTACGCAGGGGATTCGGGCCGCAGCTGCTGTGACGATCTCTGTGGCGAAACAATGCTCTCCAGACAAGTCACCTTCAAGGCACAGGTGTCAAACTCATTTTCGCGTCGTCACCACGAAAACCAGAGACGATTGTTTTGGCCCAAGGTCACAAAATATTGACGCGCCCTTTCACCGGAACCTTGACCTTCTGACTTTGCGGCAGCTTTCATGTGTCAACCCTGTTCAGCTTGTGCCTCTTCGGTGTGATTTATGCGCATGAACATCTGATCACCCTTGACCACGAAATGCACACTTCACCAAACTACATCGTGACCCGGACAGGGCCCACTTGTAACGCACTCCCAGAGGGCTGACAAGCCATCAGGTACCAGCCTTATGTACGTGTTCCAAAAAGTTCCATGGATTTTTTTCAGGCCAGCAGGTGCCTGGCCATGGGGGAGGGGGCAGGGGACTTGGCCATCAAGGGGGAGGGAAAGGGGGACTTAGCAAGGCGAGGGGAGGCGAATTTTGGCTGGAGGGCGACTTGCCAGTTGGGGAAGGGGACTCAGCCACCATGGGAGGGGGACTTGGCTGCCAAGGGGGGGGGGACTTGGCCAGCAGGGGAAATTGGTATTTTCTCAAGTGAGTGAGGTGGGACGAGACTTGATGTGGGGGGGGGGGTGCCACACACATCCACTTGCTGTCTTTGAGCCACCCGCATTAGATTTTACAGAGAAAACGGCACAAGCTCTGAATTTACGAGCGAATCTTTCCTTGCACTCGTTTTTGAACCCAAGATCACACTTCAAGTGCACAAGCTCAGTCTCCTGCACGCTGTTGCTGTGACCAAGGAAAGCTGCTTCCGTCATGACGCCCGGATCGTGATCAGAGGATCGGGCTTCAGGGCCACCAGCGGCTTGTTTGCCACATTGTCACAACAACAAGGTGACCTGATCCTTTTGTTCGCTGCGTCCCACGCTTTTGCATCTGTAACAGCTGCCAGGAGCAAGAGCGTGTTCGTCTATCAGATAGATCATTGCGGTCGCTCTGCTGGGGATCCAAGATCTGGGTAACTGAGTTCAAAACAATCTGCAAGGCAATTTTGCAAAAGTGAGGCACACAAACGTTGACAAGAGGCAAAATCAAGCGAGAGCTAAGCGCCTAACCAAACTGGTGGCCCGACTGACGTATTGGAGGTGAAGGAAACAAGTTCAAAGTTCGGAAAAGAAGAGCAGACAAGGGAGAATTGAAGGAACCTTTCGCGCGACACAACGAACTGTTGAAACACTTCCTTGTGAGCAAAAAGTGAGCACAACATCTGGTTGCGCAAATGTCAGGACAAAACGAGATAATTGGCCAGTTAACAGAGTTGCACTGACGAGCAGCAGGGGACCTCCCTGGTGCGCTAAAAATACTGCTGTTTTGTACTTTTTTTCTTTTTTGTGAAGAAGCTGTCAGCGCTCCACAGGCTCAGCGCCGTAACGCACTTTTCATCATCTTTCAGCGCCCAAGTGCTTTGCGCAGAGACCAAATGTGAAGTTCTCCTCGCGTGCACGCACTTCCCTGAGACTCGATCGCAGGAGGAAGCCAAAGCGGTTTGCACTTGTCTATTGTGGCTTCCACAAAAACGTTTGAATCACCACCAAACGTCAACAACTGAAAAAACCGCAACCGAAACATCAACTCGATGATTCACAACGACATTTTACCTCGTTTTGATTTGCATCGACACGTCGAAACAACTTGTATCAATGTATGACTTATACTCCGATGAATGAGAAGTGATTTGAACACAGTTTCCCTTGGTTAAACCCGACTGCAACGAAAGACTGCCGCCACAGTTTGACATCTGTTCAACATTCAAAAAGACATGCAACAGTGCATTTGATGATTCGGATCAAGTGCAACTGCCTCTAAATTCTCAAGAGCTGCAAATTGCAAAGTGCAGATCTCACTTCTTTTTATTGATCAGAAAAGAGCAAAGTTTAACCAAGCACCAACTTCAGCAATTAGCCGACTCCGCGCACGGTGCCTGCAGCCGGCGCAGTTCAAAGGGATAAGTCAGGTGGGATGAAGTGGGCTGCAGCTCAGGTGAGGTGAGCGAGCGCTTCGCATCCGGGACCTGCAGTTTGTCTACGAGGCACAGTGTTTATGCAAGTGTTTTTTCACCCACCAAGGTTCATTGCACTCCTCTGCCTGAAAAGAATCAGTTGCAGCACACCACAAACTGCAGCACACCGAAAGGGAGCCCCAGACGCACAATTTTTTGTCGACGCCACGCTCCACAAAATCGGTGTCGTGTGGTTTCCATTTGCGACACAACTGTCAGTCTGTTCGTCAGTGCGCAGCTCTACTCGTCCCGACACTGATCTGACACGAAAGAGTAAAAAACTGCGAGCATCAGTCACAGGGCAGGCAAAAAGTGTGAGCGTGCCGTCTGAAATCGAACTTCAATCAGAACCGACGTCTGTCTGGTGCATCTACCCTGGGTATTTGCACTGCCTCACCCTGCAAGTACCGAGCCAAAACCCTTCGAGTCCTTCTGTTGAAACGCTTCATTCACTGGCAGAGAAGATTCTGTGAAAGCAGATCTGTCACGACGGTGTTTTTCCTGATTTGTTTGGGAGACGCGAGAGAAGAGATCCATCCAGCACACAGCTACGCAGGGAACAGCAGTTCCACACTTGTGATTGACAACCAAGAACCACAAAATGAAACAAAAGTGCAACAAAAACAACAGTTTGTGGAGAAAGATTCGACGCGTTTGTTCGCACAAGAAATCGTAACTGGAAAAACAATCAGATCAGCTGTAACGATTGGAACATCAATTGCACATTCTTTCCAAAACACGAGACCTATGCACGCGTGCTGGCTTGTGCGTTGTCCCTTTCGGGAAGGCACCTCGTTGTGGTACCCTGTGGGCAAGGTCAGCCAGGTGTCTTGTCCCAACGCCCCCCTGTACCCCAACCTTCCCATTGTGGACCAACCACCCATGGAGGATCACCCCTTCCATGCACACACTCGTTGCAAGTTGCAGCCCTTCTGGGCAACGCGTTTCGTCGCCAAGGCGTCCGCTTCGCCGCCATGACAACTGATTTCGCGCTGTTGCTCTGTTGCGTTTTGATTTGGGTTGTGGACGATTCGCCGCGCATGCAAGCAGACTCTGATACGACCAGAATGGACATTCAAATGCGTTGGTTGGCAACGGAATTACCCCATAAATACCAAACTCGTCGCAACACTTCTGACAAGAAAGTGTTGGCACACAAAACAGCACTGTTACCCAGTCTCAAGTTTAGAGTGCAACAACCGCCAAATGATGTCAAGATCTTGGTTGAAAACAATGTGGTATTATTTGCCCCGTTATTTTGAAGGAATTGTAGGCGGCGAGGGTTGATAAGATAAAAGGGTTTCCATGTACAACGGAGAAAATAGGGATCCGAGGTCACTGCCCGGGGTCACGTCCCGACAGGCGACACTCCCAACAAGTCACGTTGAACAGAACGCGTGTGCATTCTGGTGTCCCAAGCCACAAAAAAGACAATTGCCTTTTCTCCACTTACAAGACAACAATTTTGAAGGCTCCGAAACGTAATTTCTTCCAAGGGCCTCTGAATATCTGTCACGAATTACACGACGAAGGTCACTGATTGTGGTTCAGGGTCAAGTCAAATGACGCAAAACCTGCTTCACATTGTCACGTTGTTGCAAAAAAAAGATGAAATCCTTGCGACGCTCTCAGAAAAACGAGTGGTCTTGTGTCAAATTGAACTGCCTGTGGTGTGCCTCCTTGTTGGGACAGAGAGAATCCATTCACACGGATTTTTTCGCTTGCCATGCAGGGACTGAGTTGGCGCGCCGGAGGAAAAACGGGGAAGCTCGACAGCGCAGAAACTCCTGACTGGTTCGATTTGCCACAGTGTAACGATTTTGGTGAAAGAGTAGACCACCCTACGGCCCGTGAGATAGACAAGATAGCTCAGACCATCCAGCTGTTCAGCTCCTTTCACAATGAAGAGCGAACAATTAACTTTGTGGAGCAAAGTTCAACTGTTGCACAACTTTGCAACTCCGGACCGGTTCCAGTGCAACATTGTGGCTCGCAAAAGGCAACGACGCATCGAAAGTCGAGAAAGACCTTGGACATGCACAGCTGACAAGGAAATGTCCAAACACTTGGTTCTTTGCTCACCATGTTTTTGTGAGGTACTGCCTGTGACGTCGCCGGAAGGTCCTGCAAGTAGAGAGAGAGAAAAAATAATCACAATGAGGTAGCCTGACGCTTGTCTGAGCATGCAGGTCAGTTGCAGTTTTGGTTGCGGAGTCACCTGTCGATTGCGGAACCGATTGAGCCTCTAGTTCAGAACAGAGACGAAACTTTCCTTTCGGTCTTCTCAAGCAGTTTGTCGAAATGCGACAGACGCAGATAAACAATGACGTGAACAGAGAACAGCAGGACTATGGCGTGGTTGCTTACAAATGACACATTTATACGCGACCTGACCACAATTGGGCTCCTTATCGTAAACGTCTTCTGGCAGCCTGCCTCAAACTGATGTCACTACACTCCTGATGACTCCGTGGACATGTGTAAGACTGGGAGGTAATGGACGACAAGATTCTTACCAGCAATGCTGCACCAAGAAATCTCGACTTTTGCACAGAGTTCAAAGTTTTCACGAGTGTGATCAATTCATGGTGAAATGAGAGAAACGCGCTCATCTGACATTTCAGCCTGATTTCCAAGCGCTTCATTTGAAAGTAGATGGAAGCTGTCCATTCTATGATTGTGAAGAATCTGTCCGAGAAGCCTGGATCACTGAAAATATTTATCTGCGGGCAACTGCACAGGCACCTCAGTTTCTCGTCCTTCTGTGTCTTGTAGCAATTTTTGTTCGGTCTGCCAGTGAAAATTATCGTCAAATTTTGAAACATGAATTATGGAATGGAACAGTTCTTGTGGACTGTTCGCGAAAGCCAGAAAGTTGCTGAATGTTTCCATACGACCAAATCCATGCAGTTGTGTGGCGCGACCATTATATATCTGTTTCATTGTGCTCGAACAGTTTCGACAGAAAAGTCTGAAATCCAGTCATCAGTCTGGCCAACGACTCGGTCGATCCACAACGGAGCCAAAAAGAAGAGAGGACCAACCAGGCCATTCCACAGCAAAGTCTTCTTGATGCCTCTCCGTTTTCAGCGTTTGCACACAACTGCCATGTTTTGCGCGAGAGACGTTTAGACGACACAAAATTGCTTTCTGAACCAGCAAACTGTTTGGCAGGGTATTGGCAAGGAACCAGGCCAATCCATCTCTGCGACTCAATGTGAACCGGCTGTTCAAACTCTGCGGAGTAATCACCGCGCTATTCTGTGATTTCATATCTATTTGAACCGCAGCATGCATGCGGCGAGCGTTTGACTTAGAATCGTGCCGGGCTGCAGGAAGGCAATCTGGAGGAGGCAAAAAGTTGCACGAACCTTTGGGACTGCACAACCCTGAGCACGTTTGATGGTGGCAACCCGTCTCGAGTTCTGAACTTCTGACCACATGTGAGGCTTTTCTGTGAGCATGTCACTGCAGACAAAGTGAGGGTGCCAGTGAATTCGAATTCACGAAACACAACGAGACCATCTGACACAGAGCACAACCAACCAGTCTTCTGCATTTTACCTCCCCTAAGGAGCGGAACGTGATGTTGAGGTTCCAAACTGACGCAGCCAACATTCTATTTCCGTCATTACATCATCGCTGCCTCGAGCGCACGTCAGAAACTTCCACCACATGCCCGTCTCTGACTCAACCTGACATTTCAACCTCAGCTCACTGTGGCCAGACAAACCAAAGAACAATGCTCACAATGTTGGATTTTCGCTCTTTGCAATGACAAGAGATTCACTGTTTGTCTGGCGAACACCTGCTTTGACTTGGAAATTCTGCAACAAACAAAATTGCTCAACAAAGGAACAAAACAAAAGCAAAACGCACGTTTTTTTCCGTTGATGTCTTGACGAAACATGCTGCGATATTCAGCAGATAGGTTGTGGCCTTCAGCTTCTCTCACTGCACATGTGACATTTACAGATTTTCACCTGGCTGCACAAAGCCAACCTTGAATCTGGTGAAGCCTGAACAATGCAGCAGACAAATCTCTGCTGGTCGAAATCAAAACATTTGCAGGAAAAGCGGTATCAGATCACGTGAACAGGTGTTGCTCACAAGCGTTGTTGGACAGGTGTCAATCCACGTGTCAGAACCCATTTCATCAGGAACTCGCCGAGTCTTTCTCAGAAACTTCCAACTCATACGTAGCCTCCCTCTGGCTCCGAATCAAGGGTCCATTATGGGTCTGGTCGGACACCCCTGCCCCAGTGCAGACTGTTGTCCAGAACTGGCAAATGAAAGGGGTGGTCATGAGGGATTCTTTGTGACGTACGGAGCCCATGGTTCACTTGCTCAGGGCAGGTTCTGCATGAAACCACTGTGCACACAACGGCGACGCTAACCCTTCCTGTTCGTCCCTCACCTTTACAACTTTCTGAGCCCCCTGTATAATCCCCGCATCTAAATAGGCTGTCTGGTCTGTGTTGAAACTTTTTTCGCACAGACTAAGATTAAAACGTTGCCAAGTGTTAAGTACAGAGTACATAAAACTGGAGGGAGGGGCCCGTTTCTTCAGGCTTCACTTCGGTACAACCTATCTACAGACCCAAAATACCCTTATCTCCATTGCAATTGTTCACTGCTGCTTGTGTTCGTTCCTTCACCTCCAGGGTTGAATTCTATTTGTCACTCTTTTTGAAAAATATCATGGGAAAGGGTCAACAAGTGTTGACAAGGCTCAGCGAGTTCGACTGTTCTGTGGACTGTCGCTAAGTGGGCAAACTCTTCACCGAAATGTCGAGTACGAACGAGTACACGCTGATTTTTGACGGCGTTTCGATCTTCGGCACCAACGTGCACGAAGCCTCACGAACTTCCCCTGAGTAATTCCCCAGGTCTGATATTTCCTGCCTCTGCTTGCTTCTGGAAGCAGCGCCTCGGGGGCTCCGCGAAGAACTTCCCCTGGAGGAAGCGCTCCCACTGGGGCTGAAGACTTCGAGTCGGGATTCCTTTGACTTCTTGCACCCAACAAGAGATCAAAGATCAACGAGTCCGCGGCTACGCGTGGCCAACATCACTTCAATTGGCAGTTATATTCCTCACAAGTTCACCTCAAAATAAAAAAAAACACAATCACCAGGCAGGACAGAGTGCCAACAAATGTCAAAACACGCACAAAAAATTGTCCAAAAACTCACAAAGAGCTACATGTATCAGGTCAGTCTCCATAATTTCAATTTGCATTGGAGTGAATGGGAGACCAGGACCACAAGTTTGTAGAATGCAGTGGTGAGTGGCTCAAACACTTTGAAATTGCTATGAAACAACAGGAAAAAGTAGTTTTGGCACCCTGAAGTGGCCTGGGTGACTTACTCACTTACTTACTTACTTACTTGTTAACTTACTTACTTACTTACTTATTAACTTACTCACTTACTTACTTACTTACTTACTTGCTAGGGGGTGGGGGAGTTACCTGACCAGGAATTAGCTTTTGCTCAGAATTTGATGCTGATCATTTTGCAAAAAGAAAGTGGCCATTTTTTGTCTAGGTGGCCACCCCTTGGGGGTGGGATAAACCATCCAAAATTTTTTGGCTCACAATTTAATGCTTGTTATTTTTCAGTGCGAGTGACTTACCCCTGTCCCAGGAAGTTAACCAAAACACTCACACGCATGTACGAGTCACTGCACCAAGCCCGCAGCAGGGATGACAGGCTGCGGGCTTGAAAATGTATTTTGTGGTGCACAGGTGAAACTGGCTGCTTGACACATCAAGTCACGAGAATTGTAACGGACGAGATTCATCAACGTGTCTCTTCGCGCTGCCAAAGAGTCGATCCGCTGAGGTTCTGCGCTCTGAGCGTCGCCGCCACATAAATCGCTCAGTACTGATCACAGTGATCATTTCTGCCTGAAACAAGTGTTCTTGTCCGAACCACTGAGCTTTGCCCAAACGGAGCACAACACTTCACAACACACAAAGGCGGCTTTCATTCATCGCACAAGTGAGATGACAATTTCCGACGACCTTTTCAACTGTTTTACTTTTCAACAATTGGTTTCTGTGTTTTGGCGAAAGGACAAGCATTAAATTTCACTGGGGTGAACATTTCCTCCTGCTTCCGCTTTTAATCTTTCTGAGCGCTTTGGCCACAAATTTATCTGACAAGATCAATTTAACGCTCGCTGCCTTGGTTCTGTTGCCCGTGCAGCAAGCCATGATTTTAGCAGTCCGACACTGTCAAGATATTGCTTTGGAATCATTTTTCTTGGCCTTGGGGCAACTTTAAATGTGGTCAGACAATGGTTTGATTTTCAGAATTTCAGCCAGACGCGACTTATGCCCCGCAGGACCGAGATCTCGCCTTGAGATGTTCGATGCAAATCTACCTGTCTCCACTTGCACGAAAGGTTTTTAATCCCATTGTCAACTCTGATAGACTCGACTTGATAACAGTTGAAGGTTTCGAGACAGACATACGAGTGTTCACTGTGTAAGGATGGCCAGGACGAGCTCACCCACTTGTAATCTAACACATCCTGTTCTCGTTTTGCTCCCTTTCTGCCGTGTTTGGCAAAAAGTGACCCGACAACAGCAAGGTGATATCACTTCATCAGACATCAGGTCTAGTGTGATGGGATGTCAGCAGGCAGTCTCAAAAAGATTTGTTGGAGGTCTTCCCCATTGGAGGTGGCACAAACCAGGTTCTTTGAGCCGTTGAATCACCAAGCAGTACAGGACTATTTTGTTTTCGATTGTCTGGTGTGGGTCACTTGTAGGTGGACCGATGCCACTGTCATGCAGAATGCATCAGTCCAAGGAACGTGAGTCAGCGCAAATCAGTCGCGCCCCATGCTTGCAGTTTTTTGAAGCCACATTCCGGTGCGCACTCGTTTCGTCTGTGCCAAGGCAATTTTGTCCGTGAGAGGTCGTCTGGTCCTCTCCCTCCAAACAAAGTTCAAACTTTGCTCAGACTCTGGCAACCCCGTGAGAAAATGTCTTGGGGTGGGGAGTCTGGAACCCTGCTACCTCCACGGCTAATTGTTTGTTGAAGGTGTTTGGGGTGTGGGACCCCACGAGAAATTTTGTTCGTACAACCAGCACCTCACTGCAAAACATCTGTCACTCGGTCAACACCCCTCCCCCCAACGAAAATGTTTCAGGGGGTCTGGTTCCCCCTTCCCGATTCGGAAAGAGACACCTTCACCACAAGCGGACAAACTGCTGCAACCTCATCTCCTTCACCTTTTCCATTTTCTCATTCTTCTTGTTCTGTGATCTCATTTCATTTTACCAACCACAGACAGCACATTTTGCTCTCTCTTCTCTCAATGCCAAATTCAAAATCCTCACTTTGTAAAAGGATTTGGAAAGATTTCAAAGCAATTTCTCTGGGATTGTGTCGCACAGCATTCGAGATTATTTCAAAAGAAACCACAAGTCCTCATGTCGAGCAATATTTTTCTACACCTCGGATTGCATTGTTTGGCTCCTGAGTCACCTTCAGGTTGAAGTACGTGTGAAGTGGGACGGTTCCTCGGTTTTGCTCTGTGAAGATTTTTTTCTACCAGTAATCTGGTGGGTAGTGGATTCAGAAACCTGTCAATCTTGTGAAAGGAGGGAGCAGCAACACTTTCTTCTTTTTGCTTGAGAGAATACGACAAGACCAAGCCTGGGTAACTGTGGACGGAGGAACAACCAACACTGTGTCCAACCTCTGGGCAAAATAATCTGAAGACTAAATTGTCTCCAAATCCGCAGCACAGATCAATGTGAGAGAACAAATTAGTTTCTCGCGTCTCGCTCTTCGAAACAGACATGTCGATGGGTGCAAACAGAAATCCTTCCGTGGAATAGGATCACAGGTCTGTGACACCAAACTGCTGCGCGTTGAGGAAGAATGTCTAGTTTGTTCGTTCCTCAACAAGTAGATCAAGTCTCACCAGCTCCTTCGTCACAACGAAAAGACAAAAGAAATCCTTCTCTGAACACACGGAGCTCTTCACATTTGAGAGTTGTCAAGTCTGTTTTCACTTGGGCGCGCGGCCGTTCACTTTCCCGGTGCGGTTTGCACTTTTTCTCGTGCGGTTAGCGCTGTTGGTTTGGCTGCGATAGACAAGTATCTGCTCCCATCTGCACAACAGGTGGTGATTGTACTTCACCCTTATCTCCTGTTCGTTCGAAAAAACATGGTGAGGCAAAAAGCGCAAACTGTACAAGTACCGAGGTCAACCACAGGAATGTGAACCGCAAACCGCACCTCAGCACCCGCACGCGAAGACCCAGCCTGCAGCCGTTTCGTTTGCCTTCGTTTCAGCTTCGAAAAAAACCCCTCAAGTTTGGTGAAAGGTTTTTTGGGGTGACCAAGCACGCGACTGGTTCCTATGCTGGAACCACGAGTGGTGAGGGAACAAGTGGTGGCGAAAGTGCAGGTTGAGCAAAGGATGGAAGAGGATGTGCGGGTCCGAGGGTCACGTAAAAAGTGTGGATGGGAAGCGCGCTGCACGCTGCCGATAAAACACGACACCACCAGCTGACAACACACAGACAGCGAATGAAGGATTCACTTCAATCTGATGTGAACAGTGAAATAGAGTTGGAATTGCCTCTGGTTTACTGGATGCGACTCACAAATGACCACATTTTGCACTTCCGTCAGATCCAGAAACAATGCTTCGAAACAAGCTGACGGGCGAGAGAGTAAAGTTGGTCATTTGGTCCAAACCACACAATAATTCTTGTTCAGTACCATACACAGCTGCCTGCCAGGGTGGGCAAAGGTTGATGGTTGATCAATGGTTGATTTTGGGGAAAGCAGCCAACCCCCAGAAACAACCTCCAGTTGGATTTCTTGAAAGGAACCATTGGTTTCCTCACCTGGTGGGTAAAGCAACCACTGTTTTTGTATGAATGCTTGCTTTATCCCCCCCCTCCCCCAACAAAACCCAACCATCCACACACACAGACATGCACAACAACACCATCATGCCTGCAGAAAGCCCACTGCTCGCCGAAATGCCTCACGCTTGAAAATCGCTGGTCGTCAGAAAGGATTTGAGTTCTTGTCAATCACTCTTGTTCACGTGGCGCGAACTTCCGCTCCATGAGCGAGAAACCTCAAAGTGCCTCCAACTTTCAAGTTGCTCAGAAAGCAACTTCCAACGAACAAGACTCATGCATCCAGCCTGGTATCTTCCCCAGCCAAGGTTGCATACCAAATCAGATAACGCGTTGTTATGCAGCAGAGATATCTGCCTGCAAATCCACACCGACACCCAACCCACCAAGTGGCCAGCAGAAATGCTACAAACGTCGTATCTGATCGCGTGCGAATGTTACTCCAAGGATAACACAGCAGCAAGTCGCGACAGACGTAACGATGTGCCTTCCCAGGATGCAAACACCGCGCTGAATACAAACCCCAACGTACTCGTAGGTGTGCGCACACCATTGCGTCGGTGGGAAATAAATTCAGGCACAAATCCGCAAGAACAGAACACAAAAAGGGAAGATAGAGACAAACGTTTGATTTCACCACGATGTGGCGTGGTCCAAACACGGTGCGCGCCGATCCACCTCGCAGTTTGTGCACGTAATACCACTCCCTCAGCTGCTTCGCACCATTTGCCTGCCCCAGGCACTGGACTGATGACGTTCTGAAGGTAACTTTTGCAATGTGCTGACATAAAAGCGAGGTACGATCACGTAAACCTGTCGGACAAACGACGCGTAGCATTCCTACTTCACGAATTGCAGATTGCAAAGCGGTTGAAGCATCGCATGAACGACGCGTACGTCGCGCGCTACGAGCGGAAGAGGCTCAGCAATGTGCGAGGATGTCAGTGTCAGCGTTCGCTTCCAGCTTTGGTGACTGGCAGCGTGGTGTCTGCAAGTGATTTCAACGCCGTATTTCTCGGGGGAGTCGGACGAAGAGCAGAGGCCCTCCCGAGTTTGGGGCCAGCTGCGGCTCTTATATCACAACACTAATTGGATGGACGGAGCGCCGAACAGACGAGAGGACGAACATCAGAGCGAGAACGTCGACCCGAGGCCAGCGGAGACCAGCCATCTGCTCAAAGCCGGGCGGACAAGCTGCAGCTGCAACACTGCAGCAGCCAAGGGAGGGAGACTCCAGGATTCGCAGTCCGTTTGAGTCGTCATTCCATTTCAGCATCATTTGTCCTGAGCTCAGATTCGTTGTTGGCGTTGCAATCAATTGAGTGTTTGGAGGTGTGTTCTGTGGTCAAGTCAGTTTGCATGATCTGTTTGTGTTCGGCATGTTGAACTTGACTGTTGTGAATTTGTGTTGACTTTTTTGTGTTCTCCAACCAAACGCACAAGTATTTGCACCGAAAAATCCGACCAGAAAACACAGGGAAACACACAATTAATCTTGCACAGGTGGATGGTTCGAATTAATGAGCAACAAAAATAATACTCAACGCACCAAAATACCCAATCCAGCTCAATGCTTGGATACTCGTACATAATGAGCTGATTTACAATGCAAACTTGTCGTTCGGTGGAGTGATTTACAACAGCTTTGATCGAGGTTTGTGTGCGTCCACTGACTTCAGCAACACCAAACAGGAACGCGACAGATCTGAACCCGAGTGACTGCCGCCCACAGTGCAGCCCTGTTCATCTTCTGTCATACACCAGTCCGAAGCCCACAGAGTTCCGACCAGGTGGGGGCCACGAAGAGAACACAGTTGCAGTGCAGGGAATTCTCATGCAGTTGCACATTTCATCACGGTGCCCTTCAGGTTTGTTCTCGCTGAGTTGTTTTCTGGTGGAGGCTCCCGCGAAGCCTTATCTGCTTTCGATATGTCAGTGGCGATGTTAGAATGCTAACCTACGATACTCACGTACACATACTCCACACGCATCGAGGCAAGTATGTGTGTTCCCGTGAGATAGACCACAATGGTGTGCGCTAGAGATTCGCCAGGTACAACTGGTATGCGTGTATATCCTTGCTCGAGAGTTTCAGGAATCGCAACATTCACACCAGGTGACAAAGCTCCTTTTTCTCTTGTACACTGCGTCTGATACGTGACTGACCGGGCACGAAAAGTGTTTCAGTAGCCGCCTGACCAATGTGAGGGAGCATGATCAATTTCAATCTCTGAGAGCAACCATTGGTCCACCTCTTTTCGACGTTGGAGACAGTGCCTTGTGAAGCGTACAGATAGTTTCACCTGAATCTGACGTTCTGAAACGTCTTGGCGTTGTTGTTGTAGCAGCTCGTTCTCTTGGTGTGCTGATCCCTGGGTACGTGTGCAGCGGAGCTGAAATCTGAGGCTTCAACCCTTTTCATGGGTGGGAGGCGAGCAATCACCAAACCGCCAGCGTCAAAACGCTCTTGGTGTTTACGTTCCCCTCGGGCAGTACTGTGCAGCAAGATAAGGAAAATAAGCTGCTGTCTGTGATGTTTGGCAACCTGCGAAGTTTCAACCCCTACAATGTACTTGAGGGAACCAGGGTGTTGGAGTGACCGCGCTGTTCTTACGTGACCTACTTTCGGTCAGCACGACCCCTCATGCCCTGGGTTCTTTTCAGAAGTCCTGTGGATTTGCTCTTTCTCTACATCTTCGTGGGCATTCAGAACTCACTGGTTGTTTCCAAGAAGAACGTGTTTTGGGGAGTTTCATGAACAAATTGATGGAGTTTTGGCATTCAGAGTTGCATGCAATGTCTGCAAGTCCACGTGCCTGGTTTGCAAAGACCACACAGAAGTTCACAGACCAGCTTTTTGCTTCGTCTGGTGGTTCAGCTCTCTCACTCTCCCACTCTCTGGAAGCTCGAATGGCACAGTTCTGGAGGCTCGTACCACTGCAGACCAGCCGCCGGTGTGGAGATGTGAGAACTGTGTGTGCGACCGAGTCTGGGTGGGAGCTTGAAGCTTTTAGCTCCAGAATATGTCTCTCTGAGTGACTACAATCATTTTTGCAATCGTCCAAAACACAAGACGAAGATGAACCTGTGGTGAAAGAAAATTCATTGTATTGGAAGCCAGGAAGAGACGAATAGGTCCGACTGACTGTGCAAACAATCGTGCTGTCTGTTTTTGGTTCGGTTGTGGCCTGCATGTACCCAACAGTTCTGCATCTTTCTTCCTTGAAGAACATTTTGTGCAAATTTCAAATGCTCTCAGGTTCTTTTCCTTTCGAAGTTTTGATCTTTCCTTGAAATTTGTTTTGCGTGAAAATTCTTGCAGAGATCTCCACGTACTCACAAGAACCAACAGGCAACCAAGCAAAAATAGTCTCCTTGTCGGTTATCCTGTTATCTTGTTGGTACATTTCAGCTCCAAGCGTCCATGGCAAGACCTGGTATTCTGCTGCACTTGAACTTGTGAAGTGAGATGTTCCTTCACTGCGAATGAAATCCATCTCACCCTTCCAACGAGCCACAAGAAGCTACGCTCAGAAAGCCCGCGATTCCACACGGCCAAGTCGGTTCCACGCAACCAGTTTGGGTGGTAATGGTGAGGTGATGGTGACCCATTCATTTACCATTGGTTGCCATCACCCATCACCATCACCAACCCATTACTGGTGATCGCATGACCATCCCATCACTTCACCTATTACCATCAACATGCACCATCATCAACATGTATCATACATTTTGACGGTCCTGGACAAGTTTCAAGTCAAACCCATTCATTAAGGGAAACTTGTGCTTGTGTCAATGTTGTTGGTTTTCCCTGGTGTTCTTTCTTTTACTAGCTACCTTGCTCAATCATTGTTTTGTCATCATGAACTGATGCACACCCTGAACCTGTCATGGATAACTCACTGACAACCACTCCCTTCACTGAAATCTGGTCCCAAGCATCACTCTGCTTGTTTCCAGGACCGGTATTCAATCTCGCAGTTCACTTCAGAAGGGACCATCAGACAAACGAACCGCCCCACCACCGTGAACCCACAACTCGATTGCGACGACTGTGGTGTGTACACCCATCAACGAAAAGGGACAAACGTGCACATTTCATTGTGTTGCCAGGAATGCAGGTGCAAAGATATTTCAATGTAGTTGCAGTACACAATACCGTGCTGTTTACACCTCAAATACACCAACGATTGCACTGTAGTCACACACGTGTATTCCGCCTAAAACACAGTCGCCCACGATTGTGGATCCCCCGAGCCAAACGACATCTCATCCCACTCCTGTGGATCAGCTCGTCACACACGGTGTGCTCAACAAGTGGGTAAGAGCACGTTTTGTGTGTCAAGAACTCTTGGCGGAGTCATGGATCCCCATCAGCTGCCGGCGACACAAAACAATGCCCTGCAGCAGTATCTTTATTTGGATGGTGCTCTCTGGACAAGAAAACTGACTGATGTCAAAACAAGCTGTCTGGGATTCTTGCAGCCTGAACAAAAAGGATGGTACGAGGAATGACCATTCTCGGGCAGTGATCCCCAAATGTTCTATCGAGTGTGACCAAAGCGTCCTGGAGCAAACCTTGGCTTGAGCAGGAAACAGCTGGGCCTGCGGGACTTTGATTGGACGACACGTCGTGGCTGACGACAAAACACGGAGGAGAAACATCTCTCACAAGCAACAACCACGAAGGCCGGATTTACGCTGGAAAGTGCCACGAAAGACCGGTGCTTGTCAGTGTGTTCCAGCAAATCTGGCCCCAAAGGTGCACCGAAACACGTGAAAGTTGCACGTTGCGGGATTTTCGTGGTTCTCCAGCAGAACGTGGCTCTGGGTATCATTTGCAGCGTCTGAGTTGCGTGGCAACGTGTGTCTCTGCTCTGGCAATGCACAGTAAAAGTCTGGCCGAAGCGAAACAGCATCTGAGTCACGAAACAAAGCAGTCACGGGTTCATTCTCTGTCGGCCTGATTGAGCTGTGTGTTGTTTGACAGCTCTTCAGTTTCTTCAGTGTCTGGCTGTCTACACACTGAGAACTTACCTGTCTCTGATCTTTGGTTTCACTGCGGTGTTCAGAGTGGATTCTTGCAAACGATCGAGAAGAAAACAGCAAACAACAAGACGCAAAGTTTTACGGAGAGACAACCGTGCTCATGTCGCCAGAACAATAATTTCCGCAATGTGGAGAGTGTCCGTGCAAAACTCTGACGTGATCTTGCTCCAAGAAGTGGTGGATGATTACGAGTGTTCTCCACCTCACACCTAAGTGCCACTTTTTGCGGCATTACTGACCCAATTTCTCAAATATCACCACAGCGGTACATTCTACACATTGCACGCGTCGTTGCTTCTGACGTTGGGATGAGTTGGCGTGATCGTGGCACGTCGAGGTCTCTTTTTTGACGTTTTCGTCAGCCCAGGTTGTTTTGTCGGTGCATCAGGTGTTCAACAATCCGTGCTCCAACGACCAGGTTCAAACATGAACCCCACCACAGTTTGGCCAACAAGAAAATCGCAAAAATCGAGGCTTCAAGACTAGCCGAGCTGCTTCTCTCAGACAAGGAGCAGACGTCATCGGCTGAAGCAACACAACCGCAACGTCTGATTCTGCACAACCTGCCAAGTTTGCACAACTTTGTCTTCTCGCTTTTATCCAGATCATACGCCACTGTGAATGAGGAAGACCTTCGTGGGTCCTTTGCTGCTTGTACGTATCAGCGGTGAGGTTTGTGCCGGATTCTCCAGGGTAGGCTGTGTGGGCACGAACATCGTTGGCATGAACGGTGAACAAAGGCCCTGACACTCAATTTTTTTCAGCAACAAGGGTCCTCTTGTTTCAAATGAACAGCAATAATTGACGAGATGACAAAGAGATACCACCACACCAGACGGCACGTGAGATTCAGGCACCAGACGGGACACCTCTCTGACGTGGGAGCAGACGGCTGCGCAGAGCAGGTGGAGCACCGGTTGGATTTGTGACATACAGCTGATAATGGGCGCTGCTTTGCAGCAATAAAGCCCGCAGCGGGCGCCATGTCAGGCGGCGCAGCGGGGCAGTCTCGACTGAAGGAAGAATCCTCCCTTCTTCAACAATACACAACGTGCAGGTTTCAGGTGAGAAGAAAACAACGAGGAACCTGGTGTTGCCCGGCACAAAAGCACTTGTTCTTCAGCGCCAGTCAGTACTTTAGAGCAAAACGAGGTTTGTCCCAAAATTTTCCATCTTTTTGCGATGGCACACCCATCTGCTGTGATATTCCAACAAAATCTGATCCAAAACATTACTTGATACCATGCTCTCAGGTGCTAAAGAAGCAGGCTTCCCTTGTATGCAGGAATAATAATTTTAAGGAAATAAAATTCCAATAAATTTATCCTTCAGCTAAGTTCTCATCTTTCTACAGTTTTGGTTTGAAATATGCTAGTTTTCCTTTACAACAGAGCTAATCTTCAGTGCAACTTATAACCAAAAAAGGGTCTTGCTCTAGTTCTACTTTCATAATATTTTGAAGGAAAGTTTTTCACTCTGCCAAATTTGCCTTCACAAAAACTGTCTTTTTCCACACTTGATCAACTTTCTTCTGTAAAAAATAAATATTTGCCAAACTTGTGAAGCCTTTGCATCAACATTCCAGATGGCAGGTTTCCTTTGCCGAGTGTGCACGCTTTAACCCTGGTGCGCGTTGTATCTTCCAGTTTTTCCGTCATGGATCAGAATCAGTGGCGTTCAATCCAAGATATGAACAAAGGCAAGACAGAAGAGATATTGTCCCGAAATACCGGTGCACACCCTGAGACTTTCTCGCTTACATCACACCTAGTTACGTACCTGGTTTTTTCTCTGAGCCAGATTTACAACTCTAGTTTTGTTTTTTGTCGAGTTCGAGAGGTTGTGGATGTCATAGTAAAGCACGTAGGAAACTCCAGATACCCGTCGCAACTAATCAACGTTCATATCAAGCCGCTCGCATAGCTGCTTCTGTACCTGGAGTATGCTGCTGTCCAGATCATCTGGGTACAGTGTTCGCTGTGAAAGACTCACATTTCAAAGTGTAATGTAACTTGCTGTCGAAACTGAAGCAAGAAGAGGCAAAAGCTGTTCACTCGGATCGAGTGTGTGGTTGAGTGACTCCAACTCACAGACGACTCCTCTCGATGTGGCTGTCAACTCACTCTGATCATCAATTGCGTTCAAAAGCATCACTGACCACTATTCTTTTCCAACTTCTCTGATCATAGACACAGCCGAACTGCGAAAGCGAGCGACAAACAATGCCAGCTTTTACCTTTGAAAGGGCAACGAGGCGATCAACATCCTCAAGGATCTTCCTGTCATGCAGTGTCTCCACACAACAGATGACAACTCGGTTCGAGCTTGTGATCTGATCAGTTTTCTACCCCGATCCAACGAGTTCCAGGGTTGGTCACGGGATGAGCGCCCAAGGTCAGGGTTGTTCTGCACTGCAGTTCCAAACAGGAGACTTCATCGTACGTACGAGTACTGATTGAAACTCCCAGCGTTTGCCTGTCTGTACCACTCATCAAGCACACAGGGCAGATTCCAGGAAGGAGGGAGGCAGCTTGTAAATCGCCAGAACTCTGAGGTCAATGGCTTCTCTTCCTGCTCTGATAAAGGGGCCAAACACTTTCCAAGATCTTCTTCGACCTTTTGTCCCAAGTTCGAGCACGCAAAAGCTATCAGAAGACTCCAACATCTGTACAGAACACGTTCGTTTTCACCTGTCTTTTCGCTTCACTGCTGCTTTGCTCTTGAAACGCCCAGCTCCCTCTGGTTGTGGACGCTCAACTTTGGCAAGACAGAAATCGGATTGTTTCCTGTTCGCACCGTACTGCACCTGTGCAAAACAAACGACCTGTCAAACCCGTGAGCTCCCAAGGTCCATCAAGACTCAATCTGTTCTGATCGAGTGGCACAGAACCACTCAACAGTCTTGTGAGCAAAAACATTCCTTGCTGGATCGATTCCTTCTCGACTCGTCCCAAAAAGACGATCTCAACAAGTCAACCATCTGTGTTGTTCGTCGAGAAAAAGGCAATTTAGAAATCTGTGCCCTTCACTTTGGTAGCATTTCTACTGTGTTTGTGGATTTCATAGAATGCACGGCGCATATTGCATTGCATACCTGTGGACCGCATCATGCTTTTCATGCCCCTGTGCAAAAGACGCGTGCTGTGCTTGCAAATAGATGCCCAGGGCGTTCGACCTTGTTCATTGCAAGGTATGTTGTTACAATGTACAAAGTTGTAAATGTACAGCTTCGTACTTATCAATTGAGAGGAATGTCGGAATTCACAACATCAGGTGTATCGTTCGGATACACACAACTATCTTCCCAATTCAAAGTCGCACGCTTCTACAGAGACAAAATTGCTTTCTGTTGTGTTGGGATTGAGTTTTGAGTGTGAATCCACCTCAGTCCCCCCTCAACAAATGCCGTCACAGGCCAAAGGTGCAGTTCTGCCGAAAGCCTTGCGGGCAAGAAATCAAGGTTTACGGGAGAAATCGCCTTCGGAACTCAAGTGCGCCCACTTGCAGTCTGCGGATAGAGCCACAGAAACACTGATGTCCTGAAGCGTCCTTTGTCCTTGTTCTTGTATTGCTGTCTGTCCAGTGTGTCATATACGCCACTGACCGTCAGTGTGATTGCAGCAGTTCTGCGTTGGCCTGCACTAAGCTCACTTTTAGCAGATGTCGAGAAAACTTTTGCTGACGTCAAGTGAGCTTTTGGTGCAGAATTATAGCTTTGTGTTGTTGCGGTGTTCGCTTATTTTATTCCTCGTACACATAGATATATTCAAGAAAGGGAAGGAATCACGAAATTGGGGGGAAAATAGACATTTCCCCTGGCACAATCTTGCTACTTCTGCTCTTCCATTGTCGGCAACGCTGCTCGCAGCAAAAATTTAGCTGAGCAAAGATTCTCGTTCCAGTTCATCGAAACAAGCGGCCCTGGAAGAAGCTGACAAAGCCACCAGTGGTTGAAAGACAAAAAGTTGACTCCGTGCCATCACAAGAACTCCGAAGAACTCCATGTCTGAAAGTTCGCATTTGTAACCTGTGTCGTGTTTGGCAATTGGTTGAACTGTTCCCCTTCAACTGACATTGCAGAGGATAATTTTGACAAATATTTGTAAATATTATCACTTTCAATCTGTCATCCATCTCTTTTGGTAAGAACCTCTTCTTTCTGCGCAAACACAGGCTTTGAGTCCTCAACACACAACGAAACCCTTCGGTTTGCTGGATTCAGAACCAACAGATTTGCGAAACTCCGCGCGCAACAGCTGAAAGCTTGCGCTTTCGCTCAAAAGATTTTTTGGACTTGAGTACCTCTCTGGCATGGACGGGTCGAACAAACCTTGAAAGAATCGTTCCAACTGGAACAAGCACCTGCGCATTTCGTGGGGTTTCCGGAACTTGCACCGAGGCACTCAAACTACAAATCTGCCAAAACTTTGCAGCAATGTTTGCTTCCACAACATCAGGACACAAGAAACCTCCAATTTCTGAGAGCTGAGCCTGAGAAGAGTTCGGTGAGAACAATCAGCGTCTTTCCTTTTTCCACCAAATTTTATCTTTCGAGTGACGAGTACAATCACGTTGGGATATCTGTCTCAAATTCCTCAAGGCTTATCATTTTCGTGTTGTCAAGCAACACAAAATTTCGAAGATTAAGCGTTAATGGCAGAGAGAGTGTGTCACAATCTGACAGGCTTCTGGAAAAGGCCTTTTGACACACGGCACAGTGAACGACAAGCGCTGTCTCTGGGCAGTGGAGACTGCGTGCAACAGTTGGAAAGTTTGTTGAAAAAAAAACCCACCCCGAACTGTCAATCACACATTTTGTCACCTGATTTCCACTGAAGTTGACCTGGTCATTCACAAAGCAGCTGAATTGATCTGTTTTTGAGACGAAACTCGCACCTCCTGAGGAACCAAATGTGCGACTCCGCTGCAAACATCATTTGACAATCTGCGGAGGAACCTCGCCTTGGATCTCAAACCGTGTTCCACAAAACGGCCTCTTGCATGATCTTGGACTGGTTCTGTGAATCTAAACAGTTTTCTCTCACTTTGTCTGCGAACATGGTGTGCGAACAGACCGCAGATTAGAAAGATCTGGATTCGTCAAGAATAGATCTGCTTGTCGGCCAATCGAGTCGAGTTTGCGTGAGATTCTCTCGACAATACAGGGTGCACACACATCTAAAGTCCCATCAGATTCGACATCAACATTGTACTCGTACATGGTGCGGTGAAGATGGCACTTAATCCACTCTGCAAACACTTTAGGTACAAAACACTGGTGCTTCTTTCTGTTTACGCTTCAACAAAAATGCACCCAAGGCATAATTTTACACAAGGTTTAGTCGTTGGAAAAAAGAGCAAGATGTTGAATAGAAAGGGAAGAAAACTTTCGCAATCCACAAGAGATGAACACACAGGGACTGCACCTGAGTTTTGACACCAGGAACATCAAGAGAAACCGAGAGAGTCTGCAGAAAGTTTGATGCAACGAACAGCAACAAAATCAAAATGCGCGACAGAATGTTTGAAGGTGGGGGGGGGGGGGGCAAACCTGAACCTCAAAAATCATCAGACAGAATCAAATTGCAAGGATTCAACACTGACTGACATCTGCTGCACAATGGAAGGGTGAATGTCAACCCCAACAATGCAAATGCCGCAGACCTGTTTAAATCAAACACAAAAGACAGGACAAAGAAAACAAAGCAAGCACACTATCTCTTGCACACAATGTGTACGATTCCCACAATCGCTCCTGTTTACCAAGAATTATGATGCAATTTCTGGCTCTAAATCCTGTCAGGTTTGTCATTCATGCAGAGGACCCCCAGCGCAGACAATGGGCTCCTGATCTGAGCTCAAAACTCACTACCTCAGTGCGAGGTCTGAATATCACGGCGTTGGTCCACCAACTGCACCGTGTGACCAAGTCACCCATTGCAATTCACCGGACAACGAATCCACTGCACAATCTTTCGAATTCATTTCGCTGCGAAGCAGAAACACCCACTGGACGAAACCTTCCCACAACTTCGACACACACACTGAGCTTGGAACGAAACAAACCATGTTTCGTTGGCCATTAAATCATTCCACGCAAAAAGAGCCCACATGCAAGTGCTGTTGACGTTTCGTTGATACCCTATGTACATTGCTGGAGAGTTTTTACCCAAAAGAAACACTTTGTTCGCGAGGAGGTCCAGATACGTGCGTTGTGTTCCCACATCCACTTTGCATTGTTTCACAAAAACTCTCCCACAAGCAGCGGATTCCGAGGAACTTGCTGGGTGTGGGAAATAGCGAACAAAACATTGCAGAGGGAAACTTGACGGGTACGGACCAATCTTTTCCATGATACTCCAGAGTCCTGCACTCAGGTCAAATGTCTGTCACTTCAGAAACACAACAAGGCAATGCTCCAAGAGCTTTTTCGTCGGAAATCGAAAGCGCAAATCTCAAGCAGTGCGTTTCCGATTTTCACGCACCCAACACGGGGCTTGTAAAAACTGCAAACTGCTTGACAAACGTCGCGACTATTTTCCAGTCGAAACCTCCCTGTATTTTCCTGTTTTTTGAAACTGACCTTCAGTGCCGCAAGACGACGCCGCGTCGCGCTGATGCTGCCGTCGTTGCTGGAGGAGGTGGGCGTGGCGACCCCGCACCGACGGCCGGTAGATGATGTGCGGCACTTGGCCTCTCTCGGTGCCGGGCGGCGCCGTCCCCGCCCCGGCGCCGCCGGAAGTGACCGACGCCGCCACATCCGGGTGAGGCTCGATGAAGTAATTCTCATCGTACGCGCGAATTTCGCCAAACTAAAACGAAAAACAGACGGCAACACGTAAAAATTTGTTGGAGAGAAACACTGAAGTGCGACTGGTCCTTGTTGTTCACTGTTCACGAAAATGATGTTCCACTGTGAATGCTGACTTGGACGCCCAGGACTGTAAAGCCAGGGAAGTGCTCACAAGATTTGGCAAACCCTTGTTTCTTTAGCGGACCAGAAACAATTTTCCCGTGTCTAAAATTGAGATATACTGCACCAACAGATGTTTCTGAGGAAAAGAAACAAATGACGAAGAAACAAGAACTGAGTGAGTTGTGTGAGGTCTTTCGCTGACTGCTACAAAAACGGGGCAGGTTAACGTTGGCAAGTACAAACGTACAAACCACAAACACAATCTGTGGGAAGCAGTAATTCAACGAAAATTTATTATCTTGATGTGTTTTTTTTCAACACATCGATTGACAGTCCTTCTTCGGCACGAGCAAAACCGTTCGATGTTCTCCGACCACAGGTGGCTTGACACCAAATCAAGAAGCAAACTGCATCGCTCACCACAAGTTGTCGACTCAAAGATTTGTCAGAAACTGCCGAAACCACCTGGGAGCGGGAAAGTCTGGCCACCACGAGATAAAAGTTGACACTCCGTGCTGCAGTGGTATCTACAGCACGGTGCAATTTTCTCGAACGCCGACTTTGAATGCGGGTAACGACTCTCCGAGTGCTGATATCTTGCACGAACAAACTTTATTTTCTGGAACTGATTTCTGGTCGACCTTCTCCATCTGACCAATTTTTTTTTTCACACATGTCAAACATCATGAACAATCAACAATTTGACACTCAATCATTGTACTCAACACACAACTTCAGTTTCTTGACTTTCTTCTTGTCGGATGCTTTCTGGTCGATCTTTTTCAACAAACCACACAGACCTGTACATTCACCTGACTCATCTACAAATGGGCAATTCTTCTTGTGACTCTTTGTAGCTTCACACTCATCCTCACCCAATTTGTACTTGACTGTGCTGTCAACCGGAATTTCATACGAATCTATGTCAAATTCTGGTGGTTCAACGTAGTTTGTGCTGTACTTGACTTTCCTTTTCTGAGGTGCATTTTTGGACACTACAGTCTCGCACGCAGACTTCAGAAGCTTGTCAGATGGTCGCTTGTACAGTCGGACTGCATCAGATTTATGACCAGTCACACATTTGATGAGTTGTTCATCAACTCCCTTCTCAAACATGTGCGTCGCCGTCGTAGCACGCAGCGAGTGATTTGTAAACTTGCCATCTATTCCAGCCTGTTTCATCATGTCTGACACCACTTTCTTGAGAGAATTTACTCTTACTGGTTTATCTGAATACCAGCAGCAAGGCCTCATCGACGAGTAAGCCAAACCATACTTGTAAAAAGCCCCACATTTGGGATTCTGCGGCAAAAGTCCAACATACTTTTCGAACAACCTTACAACGTCGCGGTCCAAATTGCTCTGATTCCCGTATACTTTGAGACTTCTTGCTTTGAAATTTTTACCAGACAACCCTCCCTGATTTGTCTTTGTTTTCAGGTCTTCTTGAAAGCACAAAAACTTGACTCCCTTCTCATCTTTCATGACAGTAATTTGCGGTTCAAATCCAGGACATTGAAGTCGACGATGCTCGTCACCACCATGGAGTGCGAATGAGATTCCGAGCAAAAAGAGTACTGTGTTTCTCAACTGATTTGGTTGCTGTTCACCAAGAATTCCCATCTCCCAAAGTAGCTCTTCATGTTCGAAAGTGATTGGCTGTGCAGACATGGTGGAACCAAGTCTCTCAGCGCAATGTTTCTTCATCAGATTATCAAGTGTGAACTTCAGGCGCACCATTTCTTGATCGTCAATCAATTTCCAGAACAACCCCCTTTTTTCAAGGTAGAATTGCAAGCACAGAATCAGGTCGTACAGAGTCTTGCCAGGATACTCATTGCCATCTTTACGCCTAACCTCGTTGACAAAGGAACATAAAGTGCGACAGAGATGACTTTTGTTCAAGGTTGGGTCATCCAAAGAACACCACAGAATTTCTGTCGGACACTCAGGGTTGAGAACACGTTCTTTCCTCCAATCCTTAAACAAGTCAACTGCCCATGTTATTTTTCTGTCAGTATTCAAGGCAAAAGTCTTTCCACTTAGCTGGTCGAGTTCAGCACTTGTAGTCTTCTTCTTGAACCAGAATTTCTGGTCGGCGTCCTTCTTTTCAACAGGATTGTTGCCAGCTGCAGAATCATTGGTTGACGCAGTGGCGCACGTCTCAGGAGCATCAGCTGTCCTTAAAAACAAAAAAATCACATCTAAGAAATGTGCCTCAAAGAAATGACTACAACATACAAAAGGCCACTGTTTCACACATTCAACAACATGTAAACAAACTTACTTTTCATCTTCTTTCGGTGCTTTCAACACTGTACAAGTTGCAAGTCTGCGTCGCGGCTTCGGGACAGGGAGGAAACCCGGCTTCGTTACGCGTCGCTCGAGTTGTCCTTGTTGAGTTGACGAATCGACCCCACTGCGTCAAAGAAGGAATATTTTGCAAAGCCATTCATTGCCAAAACAAACCCAAAACAAACCTACATGTATGAAACATAAATCTGCACTCACCAAAAAGCATCGCTGAAGTCTTCGGGATGAACAGTTTTGTCAAGAGCAGACATATCCAGTTCACCACAGTCAGAGTCACTGTCGAGCAAACTGACCAGCTGCGGCAACACAGGCAACTGGAAATCCATATCATCACTCATTCTGGACAAAGCAGACACCAGCCAAACAACGACAAGAATGCAAGGAAACAACATTTTCAATCACAAACTGGCAAAGCACGTCCGTGTCCTTCCATCTTGAAAAATTGTACTGCGCGGTAGAATAGGTTATGGAACTGTCTGAACTCGGTCGCGCACTCAATGAACTGGCCTTGATTTGAACGCCGCTCGTCGACTGTCAGCGACATGCACATGTCTCGACAAAGTCTTGACATGTTCAGAAAGTCGCAGACAGTCGACTCGAGGCATTCAAATCTCGTCCAGTTCTGATATCGTGCGCGAACACTCGTACACAGTTCCATAACCTTGTCCGAACGCACGATTCAGGTTGTGCTTCCACCGTGCCAACTGCAAAACCAGGAGTTGATGCAGAGGGTTTTGCTCCCACTCCTCGTTTGAGTGATTGAAGACCTACGTTGGTCCAGGGTCGGAAACTCACTTCCTTCCAGCAGCAGAAGCCGTCTGCTTCTACAACCCACTTGGTAAGTTCGGGCAGCGAATCTAGAAACGCTCTTTGTCATTTCTTTCCTTTCCTCAGAAGCGTCTGTTGCAACGAGACAACCGACGGAGACCTGCGGAAGTTCAACGTGCACAGCCAAGCTATCAGGTTGTTTTCTACCCACAATTATGCCATTGTTTGCAAGACTCAACACACCTGAAAGCCACTAATCCACCGCAGGTTGTACTTGCTTGGTTGCAACATCGACATTTCCTGGGTTGAGGCAGTTGTGACGTCGAGGAATCCGTATGAAGCGCAAGAAGCATCAATCGGAACAATACTCGGGCCATTTTTTTCAGAGCACTGAACTTCGGAATTGAGGCAACGAGTGGAGTAAATTGCTCTGGCTCCGATCAGCATTTCACTGTTCATTGCAGAAAATGAGAACAAATTCAGGCAGCAAGCAGTTACTCACGCAAACACAAATGCAAAGGTGTTTGCGCTACGTTGCTGTGTGAGAGCAGCATATCACACGATGTGAAGTCCGAAGAAAAGTTCACGAAAAAACGAAATGCGTGTTTCACAGAGAGACAAACATAAGACAAACAAAGTGGATGATTGGCCCTTGATCGATATGCAACTGTCAGTCGAGTGCAGAGGAACACTTCGCGTTCACTCATTGCTTTCCACTCGGGACCTTCTGAACCACGACCTTCAAGCAGACTTGTGTGTTTTTCGTCTTATGCAGGTGCGTTCCAAACTTACGAGTACGAGCGTGCCTTTCCTGTCCAATCTGAACCCGATTCTGAGACACTCGAGAAAAACAGTTTGTACCGCTGTGAAGTGAACGTTGATTTCTAGGCATCAAGTACATTTAGACGTTTTGAGAATTACACAATTCAATGCAACAAAAAAAATAAGACACCGCAGTACTTCACCCCTTTGTGGGCAAGGTACGGCCAACGCTGTCGTGAAGTACATGTAACCCAATTTTCGATCTGAAAGTTATTACTGACAGCCCACTCAAAGGCTGGGTGGGCCACTGATCTTCCTCCAGATGTATTACACAGAAGAGGCAATAATCTTCTCTCTTTGATGCGTTCTGCAAACGAGCTGATCTATCTGTCTGTCGAGTTTGTTGGTGTTTCCTTCGTCAATACACCCAACACCACAACGATCGCTCCAGACACAACCACAAGGGAAACCTTTGCTAACATTTATACCCATCGTAAATTTGAAAAATACATCAGCACACAAGAAGTATTCTGAATCTAAGCTGCCAGCTGAAGAACAGAAGAATCCGCGGTCAAATGTATGTGCATACCACGCCTTTTTGTTTTCAGCCCAAAGCAAGCAGAAAACGATGTGAACCGTTGTCAAACGAGAGTGGAAACAAGCGCGTCTTCAAAAGCGCAAAGAACAAGAGTGACTGAAAACCCGTTGTCGCACACAGGAAGGGCGTTGGACATTTTAATCCAAAAATATTAGTCCTCATTGTTCACCACCCATGAAAACCACCCAGGGGAGTGGACTTCAAGAAAATACGCCTGTGTTCTTGTTTCGAAATTTCTCTTTTTTGCTTGACAATCTGGCCTTCAACCACATCCCAAATGCGTGTGCACAAAACTTGGGAAATAAATTTGTTTTTCTGACCCCAGGTCCCTGGAGGCAGGCCACCATTGACCAAGAATCACACTCGGATGCCCGACATGAGAGAGCGGTCACCCCAGGAGGGACTGCGCCTCCTTTGCCGCGAGTTCACATCCCAGGTCACCCCGCTCGTGGACTCTGGGAAACTTCACCCAATGTCACTCCAATTTATCAAACTCCATTTAACTCCCAACAAGAACACAGTGAGTGATCAGTTATGCTCTTCCAAACAGGCTGGAGTCTGAGCGCCGGCGGCCAGTCCGTCCTGTTCAAGAAATGGTTGTTTGCTTGAAAAAGAACGCCAATCCACGGAACAGTTCGCGTCTCGCGGTGTGAAGCATCGTTGTGGCGTGTTGTGTTGTGTGAACTTATTCGGAGTAGCTTGCGTGACAAAGAGGTTGACAGAATTTTCTGTTGGACGCTTTAGCTGACTGCCAATTATTCCTGCTCAATTTGACTCTCCCCCCCCCCCGCCAGCATCAAGAAACGGACGAAAATTGTGAGAGGGTCAAATGGCTCCTTGTTTCGACGACACCTGGCTCGTGCCAGACTTTCCACCATGAGAGAGGTACAGAAAGGACACACACCAAAGTTTTTGTCCAGCAGGGGTGTGAGGCACATCGCTCCCCTTCTGACGTCCCATCATTTCAGAGGCATGCACTGCAAAGCTACCGAGTGGTGAACTGCAGGAGTAGAACTGTGCAGACACTGTGCCTTGTCGCACAATCGGCAACTCAAACACTTTCTCTTTGATCTTGATCCTCAAACAGTTGCTGGCTGATAAAGGTTTCATTGTGACACAGTGATGCCTCAATAAAAATCCACCCGAGTTGCACAGACGCAAAAGGCCATTCGATTTGTGTGAAAAAGAGCAACGTGTCAACGTGCGAACCATTTGTGAATCTTACGTTGCAAAGAAAAAGTGCCCAGAGGGAAGTAGCCTTGTGAATTGGGTATCTTGCTTGTTGTAGCACTGAATCTGAGCTTGGCTTTTTCAGTGACGGAAGCCGAGAAATCTGGCGGACGCACAAGCTCAGACTTTCAACTGTTTCCTGTACATGTTGTGCAAGATAATGCAAAATCACATTTGACGAACCAAAGCAGCAAACAGGATCACCGTGGCAGCAATTCATTTCGTATGATGGATCGCGCGCACCTCTTCCTAGACCGACGCACTGAAAGTGAATGACGGCACAGAGCGACCACAGGCAGAGTGAGCTCAATTTGGGTTCTGATCAGCGAACCACAAGGACCGATAGTTCAACTTTGACATGTCTGTCGATCCGGCACAAAGAAACTGGACTTCCCTTTCGGGTCAGTGGAACTTTAGCCTGTTGACCTTTCTTCTCAGTTGGTCAAAGCTCACTATTCTCCAACATTCCACCAGACACAGAGAAAGACGTTCTCACCAATCATGACTCCAAAAAGAAACAAACTTCGCGGTTTGGTCCGATGTCAGGAAGAAATTGTGCGGTGAAAGGGAATAAATATCCAAGAAGATGCTTCACCAAAAGAGAACCTAACATGTGTGATTTCACACACGCCTTTCACGTCACAATTGTCATCCTGCGCAAATTTGCCTCGATGATTTGTGTCTTCTGAGCTTCATAAATTCCCCAATCCAAAACGTGCAACTATTCATTGTCAATTAGAGACGATCCCCGCCAAAGCTCAACAACCAACAATTTGTTGACTGACATGTTTCAAACACGCCTTCACCACTTGATCAAGTTTCAACCGCACTAACAAGGGAATCTTCTTTTTCCGTCTTCTGTGTGAATTTGAACTTGTGCGACTTTTTTGAGAAACCCAGCCGGAACAAGACCTTGATCGACAAGCAACGAGAAATTTCAAGTTATCTGCACTTTTTTGCCAGTCGTGATAAGTTTCAAGTGAATGAAAATGTGCAAAGAACTCTGTCATTGTGACCAACCTTCGCCACCAAGCTCCAAACACCGTTGGAACACACAATGGATGCAAATTGTAAAAAACAAGCCATTTTGCAAGGATTTCAACTGAGACCCACACTTTACGGCGCTGTGTCCCCAGGTCATTAGTGAAGGACGCACACAAAAGGAAACAGGTCTTTTGACGCAAATTAGCGTGTGCTGGGCTCATCTCTTTGCACACCTCTCCAGAGGAAAAGACTTTGAAGTGTTCCCGTTTTATTCCCAACGTTCTTGTGCCGTCTTCTGAAACTACTTTCTTGTGCCGGGTCTCGAGAGCTCTGCCTCAGTCCAGCAAGGTCTGAGCGTGAGCAAGAACCCATCGCCTCTGGGCCCCCTTCGACTATTCATCTCGTTTGTTCTTCAGTTCGATTATCTCACTCAATGAGACGTTTGTCTGGAAACGATAAGAGAGAAATAGCTGAGAGACAGTCTCCCAGTGAAACGGCGTCCCCAACGTTCTCCTATCAGTTGCAGAAAAACGACAACTTGAAAGTGGCGTTGATGGGTCCAAGAGACCAACAGCGGGTCAATGTAATGTAATGAAACCCCCCAAACAGACGGGCTTCAGCTGAACCGATACGGGCTTTTATCAGGGTCTGCCGCGCATTGCCACACCACAGACTGCTGCTGACCGATGACGCACACGATACAACGGGACCACACACGCTCACTGAAGACCGCCCCATGTTCGTGTGACTGACCACCCCAGTGCACAGACCATTTCCCCACTGTCCTTTTTTCCTTTTCCAGTTTTGCGCCCGTTGTTCCGACGAGTTTTTTTTTCACGCTGAACATCCTTTCGGAAGCGACGTCGAACATGCATTGTCATTTGTTGAGTGAAGCCCTGAGTCTAGTGAACGCGCATCGGCTCAGGGTGGGAGAGAGACCTGTAATCGGGGCCGGACGAACCCTCGGGCGACGCTCACGGCATGAACGCCCTCCTGTGATCAGGCATTCATACGTGCGCACTGACAAACCGCGCCAACTGGAAACATGCAAACATTGAACTTCCAAAGAAACAGTGAGAACCTAACTGCGGTGAAATCATACCTTTCCCGGCAATGATTTCTGAAATCTGAAGTTGATTTCAAGAAATATTATTCCTTTCGCCAAACTTCGGTGAGTGTCATTGTGCCAGGAAGGCCTCTTTCATTTTGTTCCGTGTGTTCAGTATTCAGCGTTGGTCTCACTGAACTATTTGTGCTGTCTTTCTCAACTTGCTGAACAGAACATTACCAGCGCATAAGGCCTCGTCAGTGCCATTCTCTTTGTTCTTTACATTAGATTCCACTTAAATAATTCTACTGTTAGCCCAGTGCACCCATGTCTAAGTATTTAACACAAAAGAGTTAAATACTTTGGTCTTTGTGCACTTGACTCTCAAGGCCAATCAGTGGATTATCAAGGAAAATATCCTCCTGGTCATTGAGAACTCAGACAATAACACAGATGGGGCCTTATGTATGGTAAACAATGGGAGCGAGGAGATGATCACCTCCGAGCTTTTGGGAGCTAGGAGATAATCACCTCCTCACTAAAGCTCGGAGGTGATCATCTCCTCGCTCCCATTGTTTACCTCTGACAAAATCACGGTTCTGAAACTGACGTTCCTGTTCTGATCGGTGGTCAATCCTTGTGTTGCAACAGTAGAATGAGTTCAGATCGAAGCGCAAATGATTGGCGTGAGAAACTGTTGCACTGTCTATTGCAAATTTCAGCGAGACTGTACTTTCTCACGAAACAAAGCTTCGTTGTTGGAATTCTGTTGTCTTGATCGGCCGCAAGATCGGACGCTCTCGACAGGGTCGAAAATTATGCGCACACCACCACACCGGTGTCAAGTCCGTTGGGAGCTCTAGAGCACGTTAATCTCAAAGCAATTGACTTTCTTCAGACGGGCAAGCAAACTGAAGACACAGCAGTCACGCCGACAACAAGAGTGAAGTCTGGCGAGCACAATGTTGGCGTTGATTCTTGTGTGTGTGCGTGTGAGTTTATTTGTGAGTTTGTGTGTCTGCTGTCCACCTGTGCAAGGTGGATCCCCCACACTCCTGGTGCTTGAAAGGAAAATGATCGACATGTCTCATATCAATTTTGCACCGGCTCTTGTGTTTCATGAAGCCTGTAGCACAATTTAAACTTCTCCATGTTGACGCTCGGACTCGAGTTTCCTTTAACACTACATTGTTCCTCCCACTTCAAATGATCCCAGTCTTGCCTCAGTCCTTTGCGTGGCCTTGTGCGTTATTTATTTCGGGTTACTGTAAAAAGTGTCAAGTTCAAAAGAAGCAAAAAGTTTGTTCGGTGCAGTAAAGATTGTAATGTACGAGAAGACGATTACTCGAGTCCAAAGATGTTCTCATGTACCAAATATCTCTTTTTTCCGTTCTTTCAAATCTAGATTAGTGAAGTTAAAATCGCTTGGGTGAGCTGCTGATATCTCCACGAAATAATGTTTCAAAACCCAAGGAAAGAAAAGCAAAATTCCTCGTCGTCAAAGATGTCCACAGGCAAAGTCTGGGTTTTGATCCACGGCAGGCAAACGTTCACAACTCAGGTGTCACAAACTCGTGTCGAACTCACAATCTCTTCCGCAACCCAACTGCTGATCCAGGAACTGCTTGAGCCACATGATCAATGCAATGTCACACAAAGTGCATTTGGGTCATTTTTCTGTCACCAAAGTAGCCACTTTACTTCAGGCCACCTGTGTTGGTATCTTCGCGAGCAAACAACAAAGTTCACTTTTTATTGTCTGCCAAATCCAACAGTCACAGGGTTGTGCAGTGACAAAGCCGAAGTTTCCGTTGTGCCACACACATAATTCAAATACTCAAGCAGAAGTCATCTACAAAAATGCTACAGTACAGCGAGTCACTGTTGTACCCCCAGTGTGTGAGTGAAATTGGAGCTATTGTGCCGGTTGGAACGAGAAAAACCCCACTCGCATTTTGTGGGTTGACGTTTTTCAACTGAAGGTTTACTGCACTGTGTTTCTTATCTTCAAATTTGATAATTGAATTGGGACGAAACAAGGTTCAACCAAATAAAAAAAAAATTATGTTTGGCAGTGCGAAATCTGTGACCTTTCAGTGGCAATCGTCCTCTCTCGGTTCTATTTTCTATGAATGACTTCCGCTCCACTGAAAAGTGTCGTTCTCCCCCAACAGACGCACGTGCATGAATTTCATTCAGAAATCAGCACATTCTATCCACTCCAAGACTTAGTTTTACGACGTTTGTCCTTGTCCTTGTGGTGGAACCCACTGTCTGGTGACATTCTTTCCTCACGAGACGACGCTCGTCCGTGTTCGTCTGTTTGACCATTCTCAATGAAAGCCAAATGGCCATTACACACTCACCGTTCTGTTTGATGCCTTGTGACCTCTGACATAAAAATGGCCCTTCAACAAAACCAACCAGTCATTAGGAAACCAAAGTGACTGCAAACTGAGAAATTCAAACATTTGTACACGTCTCGCGTGTGAAAAAATTGAATTCACACAAAAGGTGAAAGGAAGTAATGACCAGTTTGGGTTGCAGGCGATGTTCAGACCAGTACAGAAAAGTATTTCTTTCAGGTTGTGTGCCAGTAGAAGTTTTTCGTTTCTCTTTTAAAGTCAGACAACTGAACGAACGAAGACATTTCCGGCAGGACTTTCTTCTTTGGGACCCGGGCATTGACATTTCGTTCACGTGTTCGTGTTTTGCCTCTTCTGGGTCAAATTTCTACAAGCAAAGCAAAACGTAAGCCACAAAGTCAAGATATTCTGAGGACTTTGCTGTCATGATGATCAGCAATTAAAGCACCCTCGCAGAACGGTTCACAGCACCAAGTGTCGAACAACTTTCTGCTACAATTGCTGGCATAAATGGATACAAGTCTGAACAGGGAATGCGAACGGTCGTCATGACACTTTACGAGGGGTGTTTTTGGTGAAAAATGTGAGGCTCTGAGGCTCTTCACGTCGAACCCAGGAACCAGAAACACGCACAGCCTGATTGTCAGGCGTTGTGTTGTGCTCCAGGAAGCCCAAATCGTTGTTCCGACCAGAACCCCAACATGCACCCCTTCTGCAAATGTTTTTTGCCTTGTTCCTGTTTAATCAGCCAGTTATCGGAAGACTCAGTCGATTGTCCGTGTGCTGGTGATCAAGCACGCAGGATATTCACGGGAGGAACAACAAAACCAACTGCATTTACATGCAGTGGAGGTTTCTGGGGAGAACGGTTTCGTCTGTATTTGGGCCAGGGAACTTTGTTTCTAATTCGGACAACGCACTCGGGAAATTTTGATGTTACTGCACTCAACGATCACCTTTTTTGACCAATTTTGACACCCACAACTCGGCGTTTGGGGCCATTTTGTGCCTCAGAGAAATACACCCAAGACTCGAAACTTCCTGTCCTGAAAAATTTCTTTCCATTGTGAATTGCTCCCTCCTTTGATTTCACTTTGTAACAAAATGCATTTGTTCTGCACGTACGACACCTTCCACCAGGTATTGGTGTACTCAGTGTGTAGATCTAACGTACTTTTACCCTTTCATGTCATTGTTGCCCTTGCCGCAAAAGGTTTGAAGAGCCACGCTCTGGTGCCATTTCCCCCTAATTACTGTTGACATTTCTCAGGCAGCTACACATTTTTGCAATACTTCATAGTTTTCACCAAGACAGGGAAGAAAAAGAACACCTGCCGGTGGAGACACCCGCCGCTCTCAATCCATGACCGCTGCTGTCAGCAGCTGCTATCAGCAGCACACGGAGAAAAAGGCTGCAACAATTGCACCAGAACTTTAGGGGGGTCCTACCGAAGCACTTTCCTCAACAATGTGGGTAGGTCCTCAACCCCCGAATCCAAAATGGCTTATCCGTCCAGAATTACAGGGAAGGTCCTTCGTGAGCACCAACCTCAAAAATGTCCAAAGGCTCGGGACGTCTTGTTGGTCATCTGTCGTTGGAGTTTGAAACTGGACTCCAGCACCATTCGAGCCGGACCCTGATGTCATTCGGAAGCGAGAGGTTCTGGTGCTGAACTCAAATCGCATCAGACCCCACATCCCCCCGACAACTTGCGGACACAATCACGAAAGGAAAGGGTGAGCAGCAGACCTCTTTGCTGGAACGGTAAGGAAACTGAGTTTTGGTGGTCGTCGTTGTTCAAACAGGGTTTTCCTGGTTTGGAACAAAACGTTTCTCTTTGGTGAATCTGTATGACTTTGGCTTTCTGTCCCTCTTCAGAATCTTTTGTCTGAAAATGTTTGCCACCCGAAGAACTTTGCTGTTTGACGCTGTTCTCAGGCCAGAAATTTGCGTTGGTTGTTTTGCAAAGTTCTCAAAATTGATCTGGCAACACCAACATAGAGGTCAATTTGTGATTTCACACGGTACATTGTTGACACTGTTTTGATTTGAATCATTTCACCAAAGAAAGAACGACATACTCGCACGAACACAGGACATGGAGGAAAGACCCTTGCAGGCTACTGATTGTCACTGTTGGAGTTGTCCCGTTGTTCACTGTGACTGACTTGCACAGTTACACCAAGCCGAGCAGACCCCCTCCCCGCTCGGATCCAAGTCAATGTCCCGTTTGCGCAGTCACTGCATTGTGAACACTCTCCTTCTCTCACCTTTCCTATCCAGCCCCACTCAGGGAGCGCTAAATGGGGTGTTTTCAAAGTGCGGCACCACGTGCACGATTGCATTATGTGTGAGACAAGTTGACATTTTCCTGGGGTTTGGAAAAGTGATACCACTCCTACACTGTCTAAAATTCACAGCATTTGAAACAGCAAAGGCGATGTGACTTCGAACAGTGAAATTATGATTCCAAAACGAGCTGCTTTAGGGTGCACTTGTGGTCCTGCTGCAAGCTGTACACAATAAAACAACAAACCCGAACGTTCTGTCAATCAGGACTGCACTCATGCATCTGCCAGTCACTCGATAAAGATCTTTCACAGTGCAGGATCTCTCCCAAAAGATCTTCTTCATGTAGTGAGGTGGCAGGTGACTGTCGTGACGAACAAAAGAAGTTTGTGCTAAGTATGATAGATTGAGGATTAAGAATCATATCAAGAAGACGAATAAAAAGACTGCATATGACTACATCAGATCTACTCCAGCCCGTATCTGACTTCAGTGAATGTTTGTTGACAGCAGTTGACAAAGCGACGCAGTGAATTTTCGGAGGGACAATTGTGGGAGCAGCTTGCAGGACAAAACAAGGCAAAGTGTGTTGATACCAAAAAACGTCCAGAAACAACAAAATGCAGTGCTCACACCTTGGGATTTGGGTTTCCACTGCGATTGAACAACGTCACAAGAGCGTACGAAGGGGATCCCAATGCTGACGGTGCAGTGCATGTTGTATCACCTTGTGCACTTGGGAATTAGGACGAGTTGACACTATTCTACAGCCACAAATCACTGAGTTGAC
>JAAUXT010091941.1_pt1 | contig 49905 bp, 63 predicted proteins | sample 7278171 | NCBI WGS metagenome assembly JAAUXT01 (sample SAMN14350112, study PRJNA611818) | marine sediment metagenome | isolation source: surface marine sediment (1.8m) | place: French Polynesia: Moorea | collected 2018-08
GGTGGTTAGAGAGGGAGGGGGTGGTTGGAGGGGGAGGGGTGGTTAGAGGGGGTGGAGGCTGGTTAGAGGGGGAGGGGGTGGTTAGAGGGGGAGGGGTGGTTAGAGGGGGAGAGGGGTGGTTGGAGGGGAGGGGGAGGTTACATTTCAAAGTATGGACAGACGCACACATGAATACTAAGGGTTTTTAAGCCAACAGCATCACCTAGATGGCCGGCTACGCGACCATCAACAAAGTTTCCACTGCACGGCTTTACCGAGCGTTTGTTGTCGTCTGACATCATCCTGCCCGTTGAACAGGAGAGCGTTGAAAAAGTCCCGTTTGTAGTTTTGTTGACAAAATTAGGCAGTCTGGGAAATTCGACAATTAGGTCCGGGGTTTTCAGTTCGACGTCACTTTAGAAGCTGGTGCAACAACAGCTTTGGATGTTCAGTCCAGGCCAGAAGATTAGTGATCACTCCCACTTCTATCATTTGTAACCAAGCTGAAGGAAGCTGACATGTGTTGACAAACGAGCGGAAGTATTTTGTTGTGCAATCATCACTGCACTAAAGGGCACAATTCAGTGAACTTTATCGGACTGCACGCCAGGTCAGCTGGACCTGCAGACTACGTCACCTCGGTTGGTTTCATTGTTGCTGGATAATTGGGTGACAGAATTAATTGCGAACAATGGGAAGCTTCTCACGTGCAGAAGGTGCGCTACCCCAATTCCCGGGAACTGAGCCAAAAACAAGTGGGGAATCTTTCGTGTGTGACCACTCAAGCGAATTCCGTAATTTCCTGGTCAACTTGTCCGAGGTGCTGTCTGAGAAGTAACTGTCAAAGCAAATTCACTTTCCCAATGCAGTCGGAGAAACGCATTTGCGTGAGATTCACAAATTTCAGTGCATGGGAATGCAGCGTAGAAAGGCACTCTGAATTGTTGTGATCCGACGAAGAAGCACATGACTTCTGTCTACATTACAACACACAAACGCACAACTTTTTGTGGGTGCGGGAATCGGTGCAAGATATTCGTCTGCCTCGCAGATGCATTGCCTTTGGCAGAAGTTCATTTGGACAGTCCCAATAATTGCAAAAGTAATATTTGTTGCTGCGTGGTGGAATTATTTGTCAACGAGAGAAATTTTCGTGATGTAGGATCAAGAGACATGATGCCAAGAAAAGTAAGTGAAGAAACTCATTTGCCTGATGGAGTGTTGGATGTGGCTCATCGTGAGTTTCCTGTCTCAGGTGCACGAGGCTTGTTTGTTTCGCTTGACATTTGGCATGTGAGCGAACCATGGGACGGTATTCCGTGTGAAAATGGTTTCATTTCCAGCGCATCGCATGCTGTTGGGGACATTCGAATTGATGAGACTGAAATTGCATTGAGATCCATGCATATATGGCATGACGCTTGCAGATCGAAATTGTTTCCGTTTTCACTGAGTCCTTACAAAAAAAAAAATCTGACGTGAAGTGGCAAGTGAGAAGCTGGCAGACGACTTCGTCTGTGAACACCACATGTTGAAGCGATTTCGAAGAGGCATTTTGTGTTGACCAAAGGGCCAATATGGTCGAGTTTGTTTCGAACTGACACAAAGGTCCTGAGCTTCGGGGGTTTTGTGTGTTTCCTCAGGAAGCAGAGAACGGCGTGGTGCAGCGGGTGGAGGAGGCGCTTCGCGGGTGTCGGGAGCTGCGTGGCGCCGCGCTGCGGGCGGCGTGCGACTCGCTGCTCAACTGCGCCTCGACGCACCGCGCCATGAAGGACATCGTGCACAACCACAGCTTCGCCGTCATGGTGAGTTCTCATCAGTGTGCACGTGTTTTTTTGTCACCCGTCTCATTCTGTATCATTCCTACCAAACTGTTCACAGCAGATCAGCCTCAAGAGCAGGGATTTGCGTAGCGGCCGGACAGAACTTAGTTGTTTTTTGCTGGGTGTGGGTGTGTGTTTGGACTGTAGTGTTTGCCACCATGTAACGTAAAGAACAAAGAGAATGGCACAGACGGGGCCTTATTTCTGATTCGAGAACAATGTCGTGTCTCAGCAAGCATGAGTGAATTGCCACCACGTATAATTTTGAATCTACAACAGTGTCGTGCCTCAACAAGCATGAGTGAGTTCTCGAAACGAGGAAACTAAAGCCACGCGGAACAACAATTTTGAGGCAAAGTTCTTTTTGACCAGTCACCTGGAAATCACCTTTTGCTTTCCCATCACCCCGCTTCCTATCTCTCTTCGTTCTCGTTTGTGACAGCAATTGTTTTGCTGCGGCAGTTTGTGTGAGTGGCATGCAGGCCTGGTAGTGCACAGCTCTCACGCTGTTCCTCTGCAGCACCTGCGGCTGGACGGACTCAACGCCGACGAGGCGGAAGCGGAGGCGGAGATGAGCGACTACTGCAGCACGGGCCGCGAGACCGAGTCGAGCGTCACGGAGCGCGGCTACGAGGCGGACACCGAGGTCACCGAGGACAACGGTGAGTCGCTCGGCGACGGAGAGGGGGGGGGGGGTCCGAATGTCCTCAGTGAACGATGAATGAAGGGTCCGTTCATCTGAAGGGCGCACGTATAAAATGTCTGCGGTGAGCGCACGTGCACAGCCCTTTGTGCTTGTGTACGAGCGTTTGTACACGTGGGATCTCTGAAGTTCCAGCTCGGCAGGTCACTATTTCACAATTAGCGTGATACGTGTGGTCACTTGAGATGTAATTGATGCACGTTGTCAACAGCGTGAAGATGCTGCGTGAATGGGATCGCTCACAAAACTAATTGCGTGATAAGACAGAGGAGTAATTTTGAGGTCAAGTCCGCGAATATGAATATTGAAGAGGACAAACCGCTTGTGTTTGGTGATAAGAATTGTTTGTTATCATCGGGAGCGTCGAGACCACGGAGCATCCGCAACACCGAGTGGCTACACTTCGTTGTCTCCCAATATGTTTCTTATCAAAATGAAACTTGACTTTTTGAACGACAAAAACAAAAGCCACTTTGCAGTGACAGTTGGGCAGGAAAAAGAAGCAAAGTTGCTGAGCCATTGTTGCTTTTCTCCACCCTGTGTTTGTTGGGGTTTTTTGTTCCTCCGTTGCCAGTTTGAAGAAAACCTCTCAAATTTACCAAGCACTGACGCGCGAGTCTCAAAAATCGCACAAGTTTTCGCATGGAGTAAGTTGGAATCCGACCCCGGGCCAGTGTTCCTGTTGTTATAATTTGCAATTCGGCGAGACATCAAAATCACCCCCTGCTTTTTGGAGACCGGTCAACAGTCACATTGGACCAATACACACAAGCTCCTGCGGGACCACTGGGGCGCGAGTCACCACTGTCTGTTGTTCTTGTTGTTTTCCAAAACAAATCTGTACTACTGATTCTTTGTGATCACAGACCGGTCTGGTGGCTCCCGTGCGGACGCCAGCGCGACGTCGGAGGTGCTGCTCTACCCGCGGCTGTGTCGCCTCGTGCTGCAGCTGCTACTGGATCACCCGACGGAGTCGTTCACTTCCGGCGCACTCGCGCACATTCTCCAGCGCCTCGCCTCCGCTGCAGCCAAATCCGAGGATGCGGCCGCCGCGCTGTGCGAGGAGGGACTCATCTCTGTGATCCTCACAGGTGCGTTGATGTGGGTGGGTTGTGCGATGGTGGTGCGTTAAATTTGTGCTGCAACGTGTATTGTCAACCCGAGTGCTTGTGATCCTTTCATGCATCTGGCGTTGGCATTTGCGATATGGTAAATGCAGTGGAGCAACAATTCAAAATCCCTTCTCAAAGGAGGCTGATTAGTTGTGCTCTTTCAGGGCTGCGGAAGGTGCTGCAGACGAGTGACAGCGAGAAGGAACAACGGCTGCTGCTCGACCTCTTCGTGCACGTCGCGCAGCAGGGTTTCTCTGCCGACCAGCTCAAACTCTTTCTCTCGTTGTTCCAGGAGCAAAACGCACCCATCGTGAGTACTGTTCGCACAAGTTTGTGTGAATACCGTTTCGCCTCAAAAACTTCATCAAGTTGATTCTCTTTGGCGCAGGACCTCTTGTTGGAGACGAGCTTGGCTCTCACGGAGCGCCTCTCGTTCGGTCCGGCGCACTCGCTGTGTTTCCCGGTGCCACGGTCTCTCGAAGTGTCCGGGGCGCGGGACGTTGCGCCCCTCGCGACGCTCTCACCCGAATCGCTCTCCGCGTCCGCGCACCCGTCCCGGGTGGCGTCTGACTCCAGTCTGCATGATACAAGGTACCCTTGCGTCGGACAACGCGATGTCACGTGATCTTAGTGGTTCACAATGTGAGACGCGTTGATTCTGTGTGAACATCGGAGGGAGTGTCTTATTTGACCTATTTTGGTTGCAGTGCTCAGGAGGCATTAGATCTGGAGTCGAACACCACCATGTCGGACCAGAGCAGCCTGGCCGGTATGGACTCGACGACACCTCCACCAGGCTCTCGCGTGCCTCGCCAGTCGTGTCCACTGCTCTGCGCTCCCGTGCAGATGTACGTCAGAGCGAGCGCGCTGTGGCCGGGCGCAGGCGGCAGCGACTTGAACGCGAAGCCGCGACGTGGGTTTTCACTGGCCTTGTGGTTACGTCTGGACGGCGGGGTGGACGCCGAGGGAGAAGTGGCGTGTCTGCGCCGCCGGATGCGCCGACACGCCCGGGCAGCAAACTATGTGAAGGGAAGCCACTCCGACAACAGCACCAGTAAGTTCAGATGGATTGGGAAGTTTTCGCAACAGAAATTGCATTCTCTTGGCAAGGTCCATTTCGTGTCAATTTGTTCATTCTATTCTTCTTGCGACTTTCTCAAAATGTTGAAACCAAAACGACAACAATTGATGAACCACTGGTCTTTGTCGTTTTCTCGCAGACCGGAGTGGCCAGTTGTTGAGTGGGCTGAGCTCAGCTCTCACTGGTCGCGGTTGGTCGGACAAGTGCTGCCACATGGTGAGCGTCGGCAACGCGCAGGAGCAGTTCCAGCTGTGGGTCGACCCGACCGCAGCCTCGCTGGTTGTCAGGTGCAACTTCTTCACCCGTCTACACCCAGTTTTCGTGTCGCTTTCGAGGGAGATTTTGTTAGTTTTCGTGGATGACCTTTCAGGGCTCCGTGGTCACGGTTTTGGTGTGCAAACCAAGAATTGTCCACAGTTTTGATGAACAGAGGCAATGCACGAGACGAGTTTGTGTTGAGCCAAACGCAGATGTGGTGAAGGTTGTCGGACATTGTTCTCAAACATCCGATTGTTCCTGTTTTGCTTTGACCAAAGCCTGAATAATTTGTTTTCCTCGCATCTTCCGCAGGCTGGTGGGAAAGCCGGAGGAAGGAGAGGAGCTGTTGGCGGAGACGAGTTTGCCGGGGATTCTGTCGCACGGCACGTGGCACCATCTCGGCATCAAGTTCATCGAGAAAATCAACGGGGGCAAGACGTCGGTCACGGTGAGAACAGTGACGAAGGAATTTGACCGCAGTGTTCTTCCAAATGTTCCAGCAAATAGCTGAGACAAGGTGTGATCCAGAGGACCGTGAATTCCAGCCTTTTAGTGGTGATACTGATTGTGTGCTTGTCCCTCGCAGGTAGTGGTGGTGTGTGACGGACACCAGCGGAAGGAGGTGGAGATGACGCACCGCTCGCGCGCACAGATGACGGACGCGACGCTGGCGCGCGCTCACGTCGTGTTGGGCCACAGTGTTCCGGACGCGCTCACCGCCGTTGCGCCCTTCAGCATCGGCAGAGTCTTCGTCTTTCAGGGTTCGTGACCAGAAACCACATATCAATGCAACTGGCTTCGCAAGAAATTCACACTTGCGTGGTTTTAAACGTTGGTTTTGTCAATATTCAGATCCGGTGCTGACGCGGCACCAGTGTTTCTACCTGTACGCGCTTGGTCCTGACTGCGCGTCTCTTGGCGCCACTGACGCCGCCGAACTGCGCCCCGAGCACGCCGACCACGTGACGCACGACGCGCTCCTCGGCGCCGCCGTCGCACAGGACGTGCTGTCCGCCGGAAATGGCAGCGAGCTGCTCAGATCGCTCAGGGTGAGCGTGAATTGTTCCCTCTTTTCAGTACAGATTGTGCGGTGCATTGTGTGAGTGAGATATTTTTGTGCAGACGCAAACCGAAAATCCAGATGATTTCGAGCGGAAAACTTCCGTGGAGTTTTCTGCTCACATGATCGTGAAGAAAGGCAGCACTGCTTCTGTTCTGTTTTGCGCTTGATGGCGAAACGAGCTCATTGTTGCCTGTGCGCAGGAGTCGATCGTGCTGACGTACAGTCCGGAGAACCCTGTGTGCTACGTGCGCTACCACCCGGCCGGTCTGCGCGGCGCTCTGCGGAGCGGCGGCGGGGAGGACACCCGCCTGCCGTACCTGGTGCAGGAGCCGGCGTCCCGCGCGCCCCGCCTGCTCACCGACATCGCGCCGCGACACCACGCGGGCCTCGTCACCGCAGCCGCAGAGATCGGAGGCGTTGCAGCCTACATTTACCTCCTCGCCAAGGTAATTGCGTGGCGTCACAAACATGGAATAACAGACAAATACGGTTGTCCGTTTGACCTGTCCATCCTTGTTTCAAAGATTTGCTTCATTCACTTTTCGTCTTTATCAGTATTCCTGCACGCACAAAAACCTCCACCCCACGATTGTGTTTGTCTTTGATGCACCAAGGATGCGCCAAGTTGTGTGAACTGACCTCTGACCGTTGCAGCTGATCGAGCGGCGCGCGGAGGAGCGGCAGCAGGCGCGGGCGCTGCAGCACGTGTTGGCGCTCAAGCGCCGCAGCCCGCGACTCGCCGCCGATTTCTCCGCCGCCGGGGGCTACGCGCTCATCACCAAGCTGCTCGCGTCCAGCCGCGCCGCCGTCGGCATGCACGTCCTCAAGGCGAGTAAAATCATGCGTAGTGCGTGGAGTCGCAATCGTCATTGAGCAAACAAGATTGGCTTGACAATTGAAGCTTCACGAAGGTATTTACAACGGCACTCACAGACAAAGAGTAAACCAGGCAGCGTTTTTGGTGTTCTGTTCATCTGTGCACTGTGGATTGTGACGACCTTCGTCCTCATGCGTGTTTCACACCATCATCAGATTGTTCGTTTGTTATACAAAAGATTCTTTGCTTGTTCGCAGGTGTTGCTGGACGCTTGTTTGACGCGGTCCGTGTTGTGCTGGAGCAGCATCCGACAGGAGCAGCAACTGCTGCGGGACGCACGTCCTGTGGTGCGCGACGTGCGCCTCCTCACCGACGTGCTGCTCGCCTGGCGCGTTTGGGAGCGTGCTGAGCCCCTCGTGCGCCACACACTCTTCCTCGCGCTGCGCCATCTGGTGAGCGGAGGTGACAGCAGCCCCGAGCACCCGAGCGTCGCCTACAACATCCGGCTGCTGCACAGCGTCGGGATCGTGGAGAAACTACTGCTGATTTACCTGGTACGGAACACATCGCTTTGTTCGTGCTAGTTTGATCAGCTGCTTGGTACACAGTACCTGAAATCACAGACCAGAAACCAATGCACACAAACGATGTGCTGAAGCTTGTGATCATTGTGGTCATGCCACTCATCCGGTGTTTGTGGCATGGCAAAGCATACCCGTATCGTGCTACTGAAACTTCTTTGTTGACAGGAGCGAATACAGGAAGGACGGCCGTGCCTGCCCGAGTCCGTGAGCGCGTGCGTGTTGGAGGTGATCGGGCGTGTCGTGCGCGCGCACCCAGAAAGTCACGTGCTCGTCGTGCTGTGCGACTTTCTCTTGCTGCTCCATCCGGCAGCCACGTCGTATGTGCAGCACACGCACGGCCACCTCCACTTCCACTTCGACTGGGGTGTGTATCCAGTTGTAGCTTTCGTTCGGAGATCACTGATGTCTTTTGATATTTTTTGGTGTTCATGGATGACAACTGGTTGTGTGCTTCAACCCTTTGAACAAACTGGGAACGTGATGCGTTGTTTTAGTGTCGTGCTGGGCCGGATCCCGCAGCTCGAGTCAGACGTCGGGATACAGCGACCCGTCCAGCGCAATGCGGCTCAACTTGAGAACCGCAGCGACGGAGATGCAGCTGAGGAGCAGCGACGCTGAGAGCAGCACTTCGCTTCCAGCCAGTGAGCGACGGATCAGCCTCTTGTGACTTTTGGAATACGACTTGATTGAGCAGTGCAAAAGGTGATTTCTAATATCAGGTTTCTGATGAAGCAACTTTTTCCTGCAGCGCGTGTGAAGCGGTCGCAGAGCATGCCTCTGCACGGTGCGGCTGAGTCTGCAGCGGCGCGATACGACGCGACGGAGGAGCGGGACGAGGTGCGGGAGCTCCACGTTCTGCTCAGCGACGAGGAGGAGGGAGCCGCGCCGGGCGCCGCGCGGCCTCGAGCGCTGACCACCCCGCGCACCTCCCCGTCCTCCCCGCAACACGGCGTTCCCGCGCGGAGCGAACCTGCAGTCACCGCCACCTCTTCTCACGCAACTGTCACTGCTGCAATTTCAAGAACCAAACATGATGCCGCAAAAGGCATGACTGAGCGAACCAAGGAAACCGAGGATGTGGTTGAAGGCTTGCCGGAACGCATGTGGAGTTCCCGACAAACGAACCGAATCACGTCGAACAAGAGCGCGTCGAGTTCGGACTATTCGCCAGCCTCGACGCCGCTGACTGACGAGGACGTCGTGGACCGGTCCACAGTGAGGGTGGAGACCAGGACGAGCGAGCTGGTGGTGCACAGTACGACACGGGACGAAAGTGATGGAGAAATTGTGTGTGACAAGTGCCGCGCACGAGTGCGGAACAACAAATCGTTTTCAAGAGCAATGTGCGAGTGTGATGACTCGAGTGACAGTGCCTCGGGACGCAAAGAATCCACTCGTGTTGAACAACCTCAGGAGATTATTGGGAGAAATTCTGAGTTTTCAGAAAGTCTGAGCAAAGCCAAAAATCAAGAAAATGTAAATGCAGAAACTGGTGAAGCTGTTAGACACAAAAGCGGTCCCAGAAATGAGGCGAGATGTGCTCAAGATGGTGACAGGGACACTCGAAATGCCAATCGTGGCCCAGAACTTGCCAACGAGACAAGTGAAGCGGTGGCAAAAAAGAGCGGCTTGTCTGTGAACTCAGAACCAAGCACAGCCAAACGTGAGGGGTTCTATTTGCCAGAGAATCAAGATTCCAGTGATGAGCATCAAAACTCACAATCAACTGAAGATGTTCAGATTGGACCTGCGGATACCAAGAACAACAGAATCGAAAAGGTGTTGGAAGAATTCGTGATTGTTGAAGCCGATGCTGCAGAAATTGAACACGGTCGCTTATCTGAAGGCGCCGTGGCTGCCGAGGCTGAGCCGGACGAGCCGGGGCTGACTCGCATGTCCGCGGGGCTGCTGCAGCTGCTGAGCGGCGTTGTTGTGTCGCTGCCGCCGCGCGCCGTGCCCGCCGTGCTCGGCGTCATCCTCAAGCCCGACCTGCTGCTCGTGCTGGCGCGCCATCCGGACGCCGAGGTCAGGACCAACGCCGTCAAGGTACAGCTTCTTTTCAAAATGTAAAATGCTTGGAATGCTACTGCGGACCCATTCATGTGCCACAAAAAATGTTCTGTTCCTGAATTTTCTCAACATTTGATGGTGACCCATTTTTGTTGAAACCATTCGCATCACGAGCACAACCATGAGCACTTTGCGCACTTCAGCTGCTGGACGTGTTCCTGCATCGCGCACCGGTGGAGCAGGTGGAGCTGTTCATGCGGAGGCAGGGGCCGCAGCTGCTCGCGGCGCAGCTGCACCGTCTCCCCGCGCCGCGCCAGCTGCTCGAGGCTTGCTTCACCCTCATGTGCGGAAAACCGCAGCTTCTCGATGACAGGTGCCCCACTTCACTGACCTTGCTGCGCGGTTCAATCACACCGCGAAATATGGAAGTGGAACATTTCCTCATTTGTCTCAGATCTTCACGTTGCGCTTTCTTGTACTTGGGATAGATGCAGACACGTGACGCGTGTATTTTTCAGTGTGGACACGAGCGTGCTGCAGGAGTTAAGTCGGGTGCAGCGACTGAGCGTCGTACCGATCCTCGCGCTGCTGCAGCCGTCCGCGCAGGACACTGCCAACTGTCACAACGCGCTCCTTCTCCTCGTGCAGGTACATTGATCTCCCCGCGCACTGATTTCCGACAGCACATGGACGTCTCGACAGGTTGTGTTGCATGTGGTGCTGGATTTGAACGAGTGCGTCTGTTTCAGATGTTTGAGCGGGTTCCGGTGTTGGCGGACACGCTGTTGGAGCAGGGAGTGCTGGAGACGTTGTGTAACGTGACGCGCGCAGTGCAGGCGGCGCCGGCGCGGCGCACAGATCTGGGCGGCGACGAGCGGGTCGTGCTGCTGGATGACCTGCGCCACTTCTACGCCCTCGTCGCCGAGAAGGCCTTCTGGTGAGTCCGCGAAGACATCGCAGGTGCCATCGCTGTCACCCGTTGTTGTCTCTCGGATTTAACAGCAAATGTCACTTCTTTGCTACTGCGAACAGAACAAGCATCGACAGCAAAACAAGATTTGGATGCCTCTGTTCATTTGGTGTTGTTGTTTCAGCACGAGTGGCGTGAAGTCTCTTCAGCAGCTGGACGACGCGCTCACGTTGCTCTTCGCGCTCGAGCAGCAGCAGATTCACGCCCACGGTACGTGCACACGGGATCACGAGCGATTGCCTTCAATGCATCGGTGGTAACATGCTTGCTGGGGACATTTATGCAGTTGGCGTTGACTTGCGTTCTGACGTTTGTTCCTTCTGCAGGTGTGGACTCTGAGGAAGTGGGCAACGTGCGCAGCATGACATGTCACGTGGTGCGCAGACTGCTAGAGTTCGTGCTGAGTCAGCTCGACTCGCGACCTTCGAGCATCATCCCCTTCACCCGCGCACTCAGCAACCGAGGTGCGCACTCTTCTGGCATTCCCACAACAACTTTGACTTTGGTCACACAGGACACTGTTAGAATCCTGAAGCGTTCACATATTTGACAGTTCGACTCAGTTCTTGTGCTGTACCGCTGTTGTGCCAGTGTTTTCTGAGAGTATGGTTTTGTCGTTATTGTTGAATTCGCGTAGTTTGTGAGCATGAATTTGACCCGGTTTCTGTGTGTTTTGTCTCTATGTGTATTGCGCTGAGGCCGAACACAAACGAGCCGCGACTGTGCAGCAGGTAATTATGGCGCGAACTCGCATCGTGTCTTTGTGGTGGTTGGCGCCCTCCCAAACCCAAAACTTACCACACACAGCGACACTAATGCTGCTTCTCCATCCTCTTGGTTGGTGTCACTGTTTGTTTTCCCTTCCTTCTGTGCGTAGTTTTCTCGGAGTTGTACCTTTTGGTTCTTCTGCTGCGGAAGACATTTGTGATTTGGGTTCCCAGTTCACATCTCATTGCAATGTGCAGTGCTGTTGTTTTGGTGATGGTGTGCGTGCTCACAATTGTGTTGTTTGCAACGGAGATGTCCTCCGTTCTTGTGTTACAAACAGTTGCCTGTTTGGATGGCCTTTAAACACAACGCGAAAAGAACAGGCAGCCCTTTCTCACATTTCGAGAAGTTTACGTCTTTGGGTCTCTGGGCCTATTCTTCAACTACTTCACTCACAAATAAGTCGGGATTGTTGTTTTCTCGTTTCAGTTGTGGACTCGTTTCTGTCTCTCTTCTCCGACGCGGAGACCGAGTCGCTGCCGTCGAGTGCGGAGGAGGCGGGAGACGCCAGTCGGCGCTCCCCGTCCCCGCTGCCCCCGCGCCGCACGCCATCTCCTCTGGCGGCCGGGGACCACGCCTCGGCGCACCTCTCCCCGGCTCGGCGGGCCCCGTCGCCCGGAAATAGCTTCCCAGCCCGCCGCACCCCTTCCCCGTTGCCCGCCACCCCCTCTCGGGAGGAGTCACTGGCTGCAGCCTTCCTCAACGCTCTCCTCCCCGCAGGTTCTCAAGGAACCGACCGTCGCTCCAACCTCTCCCAGAGTGAACTGCAGGACCGCTTCAAGAAAATCGTCACAGCTGCAGTTGACTTCGTTCTTTTCAGCAGTGAGTGGACCAATCTGAGTCGTGGATTTTCGATTCTGCAAAGTGAAGTGATTTTTGCCAAACATGAATGTTTCGTTTTCTTTTGTTCGTCTCTGTCAGACATGATCTCTGTCTCTGTTGTGCCATGATTGCAAACCACTCTGCAGCTCCGAGAGCAGAGAACGTGATCGCGCTGGAAGACCCAGACGCCGAGCTGTCGTCGGAATATCAGTTCGCCAGATACCTACTCGAGTTCCTCGTCAAGAGCATCATCGCCAGCCTGGAGCGCACCTTCTTCCAGAGGAACAACATCATGTGGCAGACCAAGGTACGCATCCCATCGTGGACATGTTGTTGCTGACGAAATCTTCTGTCGTTTCGTTCACACTTCGTTCTTTGTGAAGGCGACGATGCTGTTTACTCTTCACTCTTTACAGGTGTTTGGGACGTGCGTGTGTGTTTGAGTGCGTTTGGGATGTGTCTGGCATTCCCGTTTGCTCCTGCTATCCGCGCATAATTGTGTACGAGGCGTCATGTGTCCGCAGGACGTGCTACGGCTGCAGCTCAGTCGACTCCTGACGCACCTGCTGCGACCGGACGAGGCGCTGCCGCAGACGCTCTTTGCGCTGGAACTCGTCGCCAACGACACCAAGTGCCGAGAGATTCTCAAACTCATCATCCACGTTGAATCCACGGTGCGTGAATTCAATCTCCATTCAAGACACCGCGGCAAGCAGGGTGTGTACTGCTAGAATTCAGACAGCCAGACGTAATCATTCCCTTTCAGGGCAACAAGTTGGCGCACCACATCCACGCGCTGCTGCGCGCGCACCGGACGCGCATCAGCCGCGCGCAGCGCGACGCCGCCGACGAGATGCTGACGCTGCTCGGGGAGCTGGGAGTCCGCGTCGTGCGACTCGGGACGAAGCTCACCGACCAGGAGGCGACCCTCATACGACAGGTAGCGGTTCAACGCTTGTTGTGAAACTCCCGCGACGCTGTAAAGAGGCGTCGTGGGCAGGAAGGGGGGGGGGGTCCGAGAAAAACTTTCAAAAAATTGTCGTGTTCCCCTGGCCAAAGGTGGGAATGGCGGCAGAAGATAGATATCTATTTTTTTTTTTTTGTCAGCAGCGTTCGTCCAGCAATCTCTCCAAAGCGTTGAGCGTCAAATAAAATGTGGAAATCATTGAAGAGCGTTGCCTCTTATTTTGACAGCAAGGAATGCAGACAAGTTCTGATGAACAGGTAGAAGCAACGCGCCAGTCAGTTCACCAGCAAACGAGCATTTTCCCTGCAAACCTGTAGTTGCAAATCTGGTATCAACACGTAACTGGACAACAAGTAGCGCAACTAATGTTTTTGTCACTCGGACGCGGCAAGTCTGCATGTTTGATTCGAAATATTCCAAAGTTCAGAAAAATGTTCGCCGTTCCCAGAAATAGCTGTTCTTCAATGTTGGCCTTCAAAAATTGTCACGGAATGATGGGTGTGAAATGACATGAAGTTTAGGAGCACTTCCGCAGCAGATGTGATTTTGATGCTTCAGTGCATGGCTCGACATTGGGCCATTTGGCGATCTTGATCAATCTGTCCTTATCAGCAACACCACAGTTCAAAATTTCTTTGATTGTGAAGGCACCTTTCACCAAATGAATCTTCACTGCACCAATCAGAAACATCAGCAGCGTGTACTCGAGTGGCTTTCGTGAGCTAAATTTTGTTGGAGTGTGGGCAAACCAATGAAGCTGCACTGCAGACCCTGGGAATTGCTTTTGTGCCGAATCGAGCACTTGTACAGAAATTTTATGTTCACAACCTGTTTCGTTGCATCCACCCCAGTCCGATGGACAAACCTCTCAGAATTGTGTTTCCAGGATTTTCCTGTGTTGTACCACTCTTGAGATTGAAAACAAAAATTCTCAGAAAAGTTTTGTTTTGTGTGTGACTCTTCGACAAGGACTCGTCAAATTGGATAATCAAGGCTATTCTTCTGCAGAATCGCGAACTCTGGGACAAAGCTTTCCAGCGAGAGGCCGAGTTCTACTTCAGGAGGAGAGTCGGCGCGAGACAAAGGTGAGCAAAACAGTCCCACGATTGCCGCAACAAACGTGGATCTTAGTTGCACAAACGTGGCTTTGCTTCAGTGTTGGAATCAAACTGCACGTGTCCCACTTGCAGGCTGCAAGTGAGACTGGACGCGACGGCGTCGGTGCTGAAGGACGCGGCGTGCGACGTGACGCAGGACGTGACGCGAGTGCAGACGCAGCAGCGCAACAAGCTGATGCAGCATGTGCGTGCAGAGATGGCGCGACGTGTGCAAGCCAAGCGGCAGTGGCAGCAGCTCATCCAGCAGCTCACGCACGAGAGGTGGGCTTCTGTTTCCACACAGACACCTGGGAGACAAATGAGATTTCCTTTCCCACGTGTTGCCAGTACTTGAGTCCGTTCAAAATTTCAGGGCGGTGTGGTATGACGCCATGTCATACCCACGTTCTTGGCGACTTGACCCCACGGAGGGTCCTTCCCGGGTGCGTAGACGACTACAGCGGTGTCATCTGGGCATGGACCTCAAGTTCCTCAGCTCCGAACACAGGAACAAAGTCGGTGAGTCACAATCACGGGAGCACGGCCAGAAGTGTTCGGTTTTCTCCTGTCAGCAAACTGAAAGCTTTGTTGTTTCTGTAGTTTTGTACCATTCTGTGGATTGATAGATTTGCCTGTTTCATTGTCGACAGAAGGGCAGAGCCAGACTCCGCCGCTGGCGTTCCTGTTCGAGGAAGACGACGCCGCCACCGACTCGACGGCGCTGATTCTGCGTCTCTTCACGCGGGAACAGATCCACTCGACCTGTCACTGCACGAGCGTGACGCCGTCGAGCGAGACGCCCGGAGAACTTCTCATAGGTGAGAAATGATGCCGCGAAGCTGCGCAGCACCAACACTTCTCGGTTTGCTTTGAATGAGTGGATCTCAGGGTGGTAAACACGACGTTGTGTGATCTTTTCATCCAGTCTTCTTTTGTCCTTTTGCTGCTGGCATTTGTTCATCAGTCTGTGGGTTCAGTACTGCGTGGGCTCCTTGCAGGCGAGACGAACGTGTATTTCGTGGGCGACGCGGCGATGGTGGAGGTGAGCTACGCGGCGCTGCTGCTCGGCGCCCGCGACGAGTTGACGCTGACGCTGCCGCAGGACGAGGTGAAGGAGTTGCACCGCCGCTGGTACCAGCTGCGAGACAACGCCCTCGAGATCTTCCTGACGAGCGGCAGAACGGCGCTGCTTGCGTTCAAGTCCACCAAGGTGAGCGGTGCCGTCAGCCTCACTGGCGCCAAATGTTCAGACTGTCATTGTCAGACATGACACTTGCGCCTTCAAAACACACTGCATGTGCTCATTCTCGCGGTTGACAGTGAGAGCCTTCAGACTTGTTTCTACGTTCGTTCCTTTGGCATGTTACGCAGTGTAAGTTTTGCACCTTGGTGGACTCAATTGTCTGGTCGTTTTCTTCAGGAGCGGGACGAGACGTACCGCCGGCTCTACACACTCGAGCTGCCCAACCTCATCCGCGGAGGAAACCTGTTCGCGGTGCAGGCGCTCTGGATCGACCACAAACTCACCAACTTCGAGTACCTGACGCAGCTCAACAAGATGGCCGGCCGCTCCTTCAATGACCTCATGCAATACCCGGTCTTTCCGTTCGTGCTGTCCAGCTACACGTCAGAGACGCTTGATCTCAATGACAGTTCTGTCTACAGGTACTCCTGTTCAAAGGATACCTTCGCGCGTTGTTCTTTCTCGTGTCAGTCTTGTTCAAACTTTTCTGCACGTTTTCACGCTGTCTGTAAGCACATCAGTCCTGCTGGGGAAAGCTCCCAGAATCACTGCTTGCTCCAAAGTCTCTGCGTGATGGAAGGATCGTGCCACACCTCTCACATGCATGACTCATGTTCTGTTTCCCAGGAACCTGTCCCGCCCCATCTCAGTGCAGTACGACGGCTCGGAGCGCCGCTACGTCGAGAAGTACGAATTCTTCCGCGCGCAGAAGCAGAAGAGCGACGAGCGGCGGCAGCGCGGCGCGGCGCCGGGGACGCCGCCGGAGGAGGCGCCGCCCGAGCCGCACCACTACGGCTCGCACTACTCCAACTCAGGCATCGTGCTCTACTTCCTCATCCGCCTTCCGCCCTTCACCAACATGTTCACGCACTATCAAGGTGAGTGTTGATGATTGTTGTTCTTTGTCCACTTTTGTACGAAAACACCAATCGGCAAGGGTGTGTTCACAACCCGAAACAACAGGACGGACGTGCTGTCATAAAATTGCTCAAGCTATTGTGTGCCGAAGAGACATTTGCAAAGTCTTCCTCAATTCAGAAGTTCTGTTCTTCTCGACAGACAACAACTTCGACCTGCCGGACCGCACGTTCCACAGCGTGCACACGTCGTGGCGCCTCGCGAGCGTTGAGTCGACGACGGACGTCAAGGAGTTGATCCCAGAGTTCTTCTACCTCCCCGAGTTCCTCCAGAACCTTGAAGGTCAGTGTCATGTATGAGTGACTGTTTCTGTTTAAAAGAGGAGATTGTGTGAAGAGTTGTCTGTGTCTATTGGCTTGAAATGGACTTGGCAAAACGATGTGTTAAATTCTTTTTGCGTCAACTTGTTTGTCATTTGCACAACAATCGCGCGGTGCACTGCTCTCCTTTTGTCGCTTGGATCCAATTTGAATGATGGAACAAAACTACAAGCGTTTCCCGCCGTCCCGCGCCCATTATTCGCTTGCGTGTTGCAGGGTTCGACTTCGGGTGGCGTCAGGGCGGGGAGCAGGTGTGGGACGTGGCGCTGCCGACGTGGTGCCGCGGCGACGCCCGCCTCTTCGTGCTCGTTCACCGCCAGGCGCTCGAGTCGGCGCTCGCGACGGTCGGGCTGTCCACATGGATCGACCTCGTGTTCGGCTTCAAGCAGCAGGGGCAGCACGCCATCGATGCCATCAACGTCTTCCATCCCGCTGTGAGTATCAACGTGCTGTCAACAGGCTCTTGATGGTTCCTCTGCAAGCACGAACCAAAGTTTTCTTTCGCGCAGAATTTTCGACAATTGGCACAACTCTGGAGAAAATACTGAGAGCAGTGCGGACTGATGGTCTCGGAACTCTCGCACCATATGTCAGTATGAAGTACTTTCCTGTTCTCGGCGCAGACGTACTTCGGGGTGGACGTGGACGCGATCGCGGATCCGATCTCGCGCCGCGCCATCAGCACGATGATCCGCACGTACGGACAGACGCCGAAGCAGCTCTTCAAACTGCCGCACGACGTCAAGCAGCCCGGCTCGCCCGGGAAGCAGAAGAAGGGACTCGCCGGAAACTCACTCGAACATGTGCGCTGATAATTTCGAAGACTCTCGAGTTCAACATATAATTTAGAAGAGTTTTTTTATGAGCTATGAAAGTTTTGACAGTGTTATTATCAGAGAAGGAAAACTTGCGGAGGTGGAATGTATTCGCATCCAGTGTGCCATTTGTTTTGAAATGACGACAAGCAAGCCCACTTGGGACATAATAACCAAAAAAGAAACACTTTGACGATGGTCAAGCTGACTCGTGACACAGTGCACCTCATCTATCGTTCACATTTCAGCTTCAGCCGCTCGCGGAGGTGGCGGGGCTGCGCTGGGGCGACTACGTCGGGTCGCCGGGCTACACGGACCCGGTGCTGGCGTGGCGCGAGACGCATGAGCCGGGCTCCGTCGCGTCGCTCGTCGCGCTGCCGACGCACAACGCGCCCGTGTTCGCGCTCGGCCCCAACAAAGCGCTGCTCATCATGTACCGGAAAGAAGTCGGTGCGTGTGTCGCTTGGGAGCGGGAGCGGGGTGTCACTTTTGTATCAACCAGAGATACTTGTGTCATTTCTGGTGAAGCGTCTGAAAGTGCCACGTGGGGAGGACAGGAAATCAACTTCGGTATTGGTTGTGTCTGGGTTGACCTGGAAGGTTGATCTGATTGGACGTAGATTTTCAAGCTTTCCTTGACGTCTCTGTTTTGTAACAATCACAGACGCGGTGAACATTCACAACAAAGCGATCAAGTGGGTGTCGATGATCAGCTGGGGTCACGCCGATCGCATCATCCGTATCCGCAACGAGAAGGCGGGGCCCGCCGTCAACCTGCTGCCGTGGACGTCCGACGATCAGGTACGGCTCTACCACGGGACAGCCGCTCGGTGCTCACTGTCTCCTGTCTCCAATCTGTCATACAGAACATTGTTTTACAAATGTTTCTGTTCAGAACTAGACTTGTTCTGGCTGGTTCGCACACAGATTCGATGCTGCGCGTCTGTGGACAGTCGGCTGCTCTTCTTCGGCGCGTCATCGGGGGTCATCTCAGTGCTCAGCACCAAGTTCAACCCCAGCAAGGTTCGTTTCTTTGAATGCTCGTCGCTGCAATCCAACAGGCGGACAGAATGAAGTCTCGTTCGGTCCACACAGACAGAAATTGCAAGCAAACATTCACACATTGACGCTGTGAACAGTCAGTAATCTCTCGGCTGTGTCTGTATGTCGCTTGTTTTTGTTGTGCAGGCGGGAAACTTGCAGCTGTTCGGCGAGCGCCAGTGTCTGTTCGGACACGCCGGTGCCGTGACGGCGCTCACCGTGTGCCGTCCCTACAGCGTTCTCGTCTCGGCTGGAGTCGATGCCAGCGCCATCGTGTGGGACCTGAATCGTCTGAGCTACGTGCGGTCAGTGCGCGCCCACGCCTCCGCCATCGACGCACTGACTGTGAGCGACACACTGGGAGACATTGCCATGGCGAGCAGAGCAGGTGAGGGTGTTGTGCAACATCTTGTGGACTTGTCAATATCGTGCGAAACGAGTTTTTCAGGTCAATGTCTATCAGATGGTCAGATGATTATCATCGTCTGCTGTTTCCTATTTCCCTGCAGTTCTGTGCACCCTCCCCGCGCAAGTAGTTTGTCAGTATTTGTGTCAAGTCTGCCCACATGAAATTACCCTTGGTGTATTTTTTTCTAACGAGACTGCCTTGTTCTCTGTTTTCGCAGGTCAGGGTAGCGAGGTGACGGTCCACACGATAAACGGCGCGCTGGTGGGGCGCGTGTGCTGCGAGCACCTCGTGCACTGCCTCGCCTACTCGACGGTACCAGAGGGCGCCGGCGTCAACGTGCTCGTCGGCGCCCTCGGAGCGCGACTCGTGCGCTTCTGGAGCTCCTGGGATCTGCTTCATGTGCGCGATGTCGTCTGGAACGAATCGAACGCACCTATCGTCAGGTATAAACGACTCGTCCATTTGCACCGCTCTGTGGCATCGTGTAACCTGAAAAAAAGTTCTCATTTCAAGCAAAGAGGGTGGCAGAAGTGGTCGCAGGAGATAAGATCTGAAGCGCTCCTCGAGTTTCAACCCTGAGAAAAAGATAATTTAGGCTGAGATGCGTTGCCTTCCTTTTGCAGCCTGACGTTCACATTCGACTCACAGCGTCTGTTCGCCGTCAACAGCGGAGGCAAGCTGGCCGTGTGGGATCGCTACAAAATCGTCAAGCCGAAGGGCAAACGTAGCGAGCTCGTCTCGTACTTCTAGTTGTTCAGCAAACTCGCACTTGAAACCTTGATCCACGGCACATTCCATATTTTACGCACTAGTTTAAGGGAAGGGGTGTTCCCTTGTTGCAGACGAGACAGACAGGTGGGAGATCAGGGTTCTTTTTGTCAACGTTTGTGCCATGTGGGACAAGTGAAGTTAGTTAGCTGTGCCAGAACAAGTCTCTTTCAGAATAATTTTCGTTGACGGTGTTGTTCTTCAGTCGTGCGAAATGAAAGTGAGCGGACATTTTCCCGGTGCTGTCCAGTCTCGCAGCTGTTACCTTAAGGGTGCAACTTGTGTCTTGCGGTGCAATATATTTCGGGTGTCGTGATTTTCCGCGGTGTTCCTCCAAATTTTTGCGTGCAATCTAACTTTGAGCTGTCAATCTGCTCGATTCGGTAGCTTTTTGATAAAATCTCCACCAAATGCCAACACAAAGACACCTGACCCTGTGTGAAGTGAACTCGAGAGAAGAGCCTCCAGCCCAACCTGAACAAATTGGAGGGAATTTAATTTCTTTCCTTGTGTTCTCGATGTGAGTCTTGTGGTTCCTTGGCAAGTCTAGCGCAAATGCAGGAACAATACAGTCGGTGATCTGTTTTTCACTCCTGTCAACCCGGTGAAATTTTATGCACTTGCATCGGCAAGAATCTTACACTGTTTTCACAAGCAACAGAATCTTGAAAAGTCTACCAATCTGGTAACCGTTCATTTCGGTGCAAAAGTGAAAATACGGCGGTTTTTGTCGCACTCTGGTTGAGTAGTTTATGCAATTTCTTCACGGAAACATTGTCCAGTTGGTGCACTCGGCTGACCCGGCGTGAGGGATCATCTAAAAACCTGGCGGCGCTCATTCAACTTTGCCCCTTCTGTCGATACGTTGGTCGAAGGCGTTACATTCCGACGTACACCTGACGTGCTTGCACGCACTTCACAAGTCCGAGAAAAAAATTCCGCGTCGAATAGCGAGATGGCCACAAGAGACCACGAGAAATACATTTGATCTCTGTTGAAACTCTCTTCACAAGAAAATGGAGCCTGCCTTCCGTGGCTCCCAATTGGTCTGAGACCAAAGTTTCATTCAGCATGTGTTTTGCAAGTTAGTTTGATCGCGTTTTGTGATGTTTGACGTTTTTGTTTACAAGACTGTGATTTTTCAGCGCAGAACGTGCGAACAAGCATTCAAATTTCCATGAGCCATGTAAATTCTGCGCGCATTCCTTCACATTTCAACTTGAGATTGTTACAATGTCTGGTGCGTTGAATTTTCAAACACAAACTTTCGTCTGTTGTGTGTGACTAGCACGGGTACTCTTTGTTCGTTGTTTGCAATTTTCAGCGTTTTACATGCATATCACGTTCTCATGTCACACAATTCAGACAAAATCGCCATGTAGCAAGAAATGTGCATCTATTTTATTGTTGAAAATTGATAAAAAGTCACCAGTTTCTATTGTGAAAAGAAGCGTTTGTTGTCCCTCGTTTTGGGGTGACTCATGACTTGTGCGTGACACAAGACAAAGAACACACACACAACCTTGTCAGAAAAATATCCCGAAAGTGGACATCGTGACCAGGACTTGGAGAAAACGAGAATGCTTCCAAACGAGGCCATCCCGCTCCCCCCATGCACTCTTCCCCATTACAAAGACTTCAGAATCTGTCTCCACTGGCAGTGCTCTTGTTCCTTTTCTGCCCTATTGTGTCACACAGTCGTGCCTTGCAAATCCGAGGTTTCTGCTGCCAGAATCACGGATTGCCAACAGGGGCAGGTGTTTGGAGCGGAACATTTTATTTCAAGCGGGATCCATTCAAGAGTTGACCACCTCCCAGAAACAAAGTCGACGACTCACCTCCACCAGGGGAGCTCCCAGGATCCCGGACGGATGAACTGAAGTGATTCGGGAAAAAGAAAGCGTGCGCCACAGTGCGTGTTCGTTGAACATCACCCTCGATTTTCGACTCTCAACAATGAATGGCATCTGATTTTGCGGTCAGTTTATTGTCACCTGATAATTTGGTGGTTTTCACAAACGGCGAGACTCGCAGCACTGCACAAGACTTTCGGCTGACAAACATTCTGTGAAACTTGATTTCGTTTCACAACCGAATAACCACACGCATCCAACAAAGTCAAGTTTTCGCTTGGCAACAAAAGATCACACGGAAAATTGCACACATGGTAGATCCAACAAGAAAAGGTCCTGCAAGAACTTTGTGAATTTACCAGCATAAACACTCAATGTCAGAGGTTCGGTTTCCTTTCATGAACAAAAACATCGCCAACGGGAGGAACAAAATTCTCTCATTCATCCGATTCGAATTGGACAATTTACCATTCAAAACTAGTTTCCCTGCTGCATATTTCCGACCTGTTTGCTCGGATACATCGCGTGTCTTACCGTCAGTCCACTCCAGATTCAAGAACTGTTTCCCCCGCCCATTCACTCACGCTGAAACACTGTCCAAGAAAGTGAAAATTAGAGTGTCGCGGTCACTCCTCATGTCTTCATCACAACTGTGAAAACGTTAACACATCGACTGCTCAACAGGAATTGAACTTTGCTGTCGGAATCACAAGTTGTCGACAGTTCCGTGAAGTTTCACTTGTTACGCGTGTCGGATTCCAATGAGCCCACAGTCCATCAGCTTCTGGATTTTGGCCGCGATGTCTGGATTCTGTAAATGCCTGAAACACGAAGAAAAAAATAATTCGAGAACAAACAGAATCACGCGAACAGAACAAACAGAATCACATGAACCCACGCCCATTTCCATTGTAACCCTTCAAAATCCCTCGGAAAACGCAGTTCCTTTTCCCGATCCCGATGCTGTTTGTGCCACATACAGTCCGAAGCAACCGATCCATGGCATCATTCAACGAAAAGTACTCACTCCTGCAGAGCCTTCGGGTCCTTCTGCATCTGCTGGAGGATCAGCTGCATGGCCGGGTCGCCAAGGATCTGCTGCACCTCAGGGTCCTGCATCGCGCGCGACTTGACTGCCTCCGGGTTGTGCTGTTCCATCATGCACTTCTTGTAGCCCTCCATCGCCTCCTGAAAACACGTTGAGACAGTTACAATCGTCACTTGCAACACTGCCAAAGTGCGAGGCAAAGAACATTTTGTCTGCAATGAAAACGATTTCAAATCAGACTGACCGGGTGGTTTGGATGAAGTTCCAGCGCCTTCTCGTACGCGCTCTGTGCCTGAGTGAGCTTCTTGAGCGCGAGAAGGGTGGCGCCTTTTCGCAGATATCCCTTCACTGAAATTGCCAAAATTTGCGTCAGGTACCCGGAAAACAGTGCAACCCAGGAGTACAGTGATTTTGTCAGAGCCGGACGCAACAGAACTGCACAAACAATTTCAGAAGACAACTGAGCTGCGCCGTGCGCTCAGGCACTCACGAAAGGCAGGGTCGAGGCGGATGCACTCCTCGGAGTCCTTGAGCGCCATGTTGAACTCAAGCAGCTTGGTGTAGCAGGCGGCGCGGTTGGAGAAGAGTTTTGCATCGTCCGGGTTGCGGCGGATCGCCTCCGTGTAGTGCTTCAGCGCCGTCGGGTAGTCGCCTGCAAACCACAGTGCGCAGTCAAATCCCCGGCTGCACAACTTGAAGCAGGTCAGCGAAGTGTTCTTCGTGAACATCGAGACACTGAATACCCCAACCCTGACGAAAGTTCAAGACCCATCCCCTACTTATCACTGACACGCATCTTGTGTGCCTTGTTTGAAACTTCTTTCCAGTTATGCACGACTGAATATTTGACACAGATGAACCCGTGACATGCTTGATTTGTCAAAACACGGCTTTGGTGTGAGTTACGAACAGGAAGCCGTCTCCCAAAGGGAAAGGAAAGAGAACAACGGCAGGTCTACCTTTGGTAAAGCATTCATTTCCTTTCGTTTTCTCCTCAATGGACTTTTCTGGGTCAATGTAGGCAAGACGTTCCATCTCCTTCACTTTCTTCTCAATCTGCCAAAGAAATCAAAATCCACTTGTTGCAGCATGAACACGACTTGTTGAGGACCCGTGTCTGCAGCTGGAAGGTATGAATCCTGTCTCCTGAAGGTTTGTGTCAATTTGCAATGCACGCACTCGTGCTTTGCCTGAAGGAGCGCGCAGAAAAAGATTCTCTCATTTGTTCTGCTGACCAAGCTTTTTATCTGGTCATTTTCATTCCTTCAAAACAACCACGTCAAACCAGCTGAAAAGGACCACGCACCTCGTTGACTTTCTTCACGATGTCGGGAGCGCGGTGCTCAGAAAGGGACTTGTTGTAAAAGGCGATCGCGTTCTTGTAATCTTCCTTTGCCGCATAAGCATTTCCAATGCGCGCCAGAGCTCTGAAAAGTGAAAACAGCGCATTGAAAAACACACACGCAACGAACTTTCTCGGCAATGCGTATCGCTTGCCTGGGTGGTCACGACATCTTGTAGCTTTCTCTTCAACGACGTTTGAGTTGCAGGGTCAGAGAACCACTTCACACCTCCCCGACTCACTTTGCGATGAGCTTGAAGTCGCTGCGGTGTTCACGTCCAATCTCCACGGCTGTCTGGCATTCCTCGATGCACTTGTCGTATTCCTTCTGCTCGTAGTACACAGCTGTAAACACAACAGCGAGGTGCTGATTTCGTTCAGAACGATGCACTCAAAACTGCAGGTGGAGAGACAAATTTTTTTCACGCTGAGGAATCTGGCGAGAAGATCGTGGCATTGAACAAAGTTACGACCCACGTCCGCTCTCCGAACTCACCCGCCCTGTTGGTCCTGAAAGTGATGTTGGTCGCGTCCAGCTCAACCGCCTTCCCATAGTGTGTGAGCGCAGTGGCGAAGTCCTTCTTCTTGTAGGCAGCGTTGCCCAATTCCTTCTGCTCCAACGCCTGAGAAAAGGAGCAGTAATTGTTCGCATCTCATCGAATGAAGGACGTCTTTTGACATGATGTGCAACCAACCAGCCAACGTAAAATTTGCTTCAGATGCGAATGTCATCAACTGAGTAACGAGTGACCTGAACCCACTGAATCTACCGACTTGGTCCGAACTGCGCCAGAAACCTTTCAGCAACAGACATAACCTGCCCTCAACTGTCGTCAACGGAACACCACGTCTGAACTAACCATGCTCGCTGCCGTAAGAAACCCGAGTAAAAATCGCCCTCCGCGTTTGAAGCACAAAATTTCGCACAAGCTCCATCCCTGTTGTTTCGCAATGTTATCAAACAACGAAATTCCGGTGTCCGATCAAAAAGTGAAGTTGCCAAAGAAATTCGTTCTCAACACTTTTGCAACAAATGACAGAAAACGTGTCGAAAACAAACCCTTGGACAATTTTCACCCTCGAAGAAAAGCCAACTTTTCACTGGATTTTACGGCACCTACGAATCGGCACAAATAAGATTCATACTCGTACAGCCCTCCATCAACATGCAATCCGCAGACTATGCTCTTCCAACCAATCTGAACTCTCAAAATCAAATCAACAAGATCACCCTGCACAGCAAGAACCCATCCTGCATTGTTCACGCAATCGGAAGAACTTCCCCGAAACGTCACCTGATGAGGCCGCTTGGTGAGCTTCCAAAAAACAAATGAACAACAGGCAATGAGGCGGACACAGAAAAGGGTGAGTTATCCTGGGTGGTGGCAAAAATGTGTTTCAAATTCATGCTCAGAATCTTCAACAGCACTCCCAACTCCATGCGACCAAGTTCAACCACCTTTTTCTGCAAGTCTGTCAGTGGTTTTTGGATTTCCTCCTTTCTTTCCACACCAGCATTTTTGTGGACTTGTTTGCTCCCATCAGCACCACTTTTTGCTTCGTCGCCTTTGGGGGCATTTGGCGCGGCAGCAGCGGATGGTGGTGCAGCCTTTTTTTCAGAAGCATTGGGATCGAGGGATTGTTGCGACGTCATGTCGACTCCGAGGAGCGTGCCAAGCGCGTCCATCACCCTGTTGTCTTCCAGGTACTTCCTGCGGTGAAAAAGTGCAGCTCAATCAGTGACAAACAATTCACTCCGACGCATACCCAGCATCAACAACAAACCTGGAGACCCCCATCCCCACACAGATGAGAAACATTCAAATAAAGGCACATTCTTTTCCGGGGAGAGTGTACTTGGCCGAAGTAATTTTGGGCGAATCCTCCCAAAAGAGTCAGACATACGCACCCGAGTTGTTTGGGTTCACGATGCAGCTCATCGAAGATGCGCTGGAAGTCTGGCTGTTGCATGTGCGCCGCCGTGACCGGATTGCTTAGCAGCCGCTGCTTCGCGTCCGGGTCGCCGAAAGGATTCAACTGTGGCGCCTGACCTGAACCTGCAGTGGAATCAAAGTCCGTTGAACAGTTTCGGGTCGCGTGAAAGAAGCAAACTGTCCCATTGGTGGGACCGGACAAACAACACACAATTGTGAACCATGATATGAAGGCATTCATTTCACTCACCCATGAGGATTTTGCGCTCCATCTTGGCGAACTCTTTGTATTCATTGTTGGTCGGCTCGAGGTAGAAAGCTTCCATGTACGCCATCAGCGCCTCCTCGTGTTTGTCCATCCGACTCAGCGCTGCACCCTTCCTGGCGAAAGCCTGCGAAGAAAGTGTCGCGTGGAGACCTCGGCGGCACGTGCGACTTGCTGTGTCCAAATTGTAACAAAACAAGTGATATCGTTTGGAGTGTTGAAATCAACTCACCTTGGCTGATGCAGGGTTGAGTTTGATGGCAACCTCAGCGTCTGCGAGGGCCTGGTCAAAGCGTTGCATCCCGACGAAGACGGCTGAACGGTTGCTGTACGTGAGGGCATCCTGCGGGTTGGCTGCTATCGCATCCGAATAATACTTCAGGGCCGCCACCAATTTGCCCTGAGCCACCGCCTCATTGCCTGCCTCTCTAAACCTCTCGGCTAGCTACGTATCAACAACATGCTCCATGAACCTCCAGGAAACAACCATCAATAACCTTTGAAGCAATCACTTTGCACTGAAAAAGGCGAAATGAATCCAAACCCAACATCCAAATCTAGATCTCTCAAAGTCAGGTAAAAACAGAACAAAGCCGGCCACCAAAAACTTCGTCGTGACCCCAAAGCGAGTTCTTTGGCAAATTTCTGGATCAAAGGAAAAGAGTACACAAACTTTCTAATTCCTTGATTTGACTACAACATGAAATCTGAGGTTCGTTGGGTGGTTTTCATTCTTCACGGGACACAAGAGACTGTGGGCGATAATGAAGAACATGCTTTCGGGACCACAATCAATTTGATCCAAACCATCGCAAAATACATGAAATAAGTAGATTATGCTTCACCACCAAGAATATAAGAAATTTCGACAACTTTCCATCCACTACGTTGAAAACAAACTCAGGAAAATAACACAACAATGAAGAAAAACCTTTTGTGCATCCGCCATCGTTTGATCCAGAAGTTTCTTTTTCTGATGAATAATATTTTCTCACTTAAGAGGGTGTCCCCTCACGAGACCAAGAAAAGTTTCCTAACAAATATTTTCAGCTGAAAGTTCCCGCCGGTTACAGAAGAATCATTTTGTTCCCAGGCGACGATACGAAATTGGTCAGCAGGGCTAAACTTGCACATTCAACTTGAAAATTGCACATGAACAATATTTTCACAGATGGAAGGATCAGGGTGATTAACTCTCAGACCTGTGCACAATCAGAGGGCACATCCAAATAGATTCTACTTTTGCGGTCCATTTTCAACGCAAAAATGTGACACGTGAAAAAATGTGCAATAGATCTGAAGATGGGAGGAAAATATAGACGTCTATTTGGGGGTATTGAGGGGCCTTGATCTTTTTTCCCTTCGATCCACTGGAGAAGGGGTTTGGTTCACAGCGTCAAAAATACAAGTGAGAAAATTGTACATCAGGTTCTTCAAAAATGTACAAATTCATCTGGATTTGCTGACAGTCTTTCTGTTTGTCGCAAGTGCACAAGTTCGCAGCTCGGCGGCAGAGGTCGTGACGCACGCGCCGCGCCGCTGCTCATTGGCCGCAAAAGTGGGAAATCCCAGAGCCACCGCAATACACACAACGCAGGAGGAAATTCACACAAAAATTCCAAATTTCCACATATTTCAAACCGTACTGTCGTGAAATAGGACGCTGACACAAGGGAGAGGCAATCAGTGATCAGAACTGTCAAGGAAAGGAGGAGGTATAACCTACATTGAAGCAAGGAATCGGTATAATTGAAACTGTCTGAATTGAGGCCATCATTTCCCGAAGTGATTTGTTCGCGACGAGAGAAGACACAACTCAACATGGCAGATCAGAAAAAATTGTGGTCGTCCACTTTGCCGTCGGACGTGGTGGAGGATTCCGAGTGCGACATGGTGGATTCGTGCATGCCTGAGCGCGTGCCTTTCGGACTGCCCAGTGACCTCCCGTGGACCAGCAGCAAGCAGCAGGGGGATTCCAAATGCGACTCAGGAATCTTCGAGTCTGGTTTGTCTGGCACAAGTTCGGTGCGCTCCAGCTACGCGGACTCGATGGATGAGATGAGGGAACAGATGAACAGCCTGAAACTGGCGCAGCACAGACTGTCGGGCTCAGCCCAGTTCCAGGCATCGGAGAGACTCCCCTCTGTGGACGAAGGCTTCTGGAGTCAGCAGGAAGAGTCGCTCAGATCTCTCAAGAGCCAGGTTCCCGAGCCCAGCCCAGTAGCAGACCCTGAACCAGCTGTCGAGGAAGACGATGCTATCGACAACAAAATCTTGGACATTTTCGAGCAAGACGAAGATGGAGACACGTAAGTTTTCACTGGCTTTTGATATTTCAGACTTTTTCAGAAGTAGAGTCGAGAGAAAAGCAGAGAAATCCACAGCTGCGACACAACTCCAGCGAACATAAAATATGATCTGCCTTTGAAGATTATCGTGACGTGGACGAATTTCGGTTCACACAGTGCGAACGCAATCGGAAGAAATTGGGGGATTTTGCAGGATGTGGCTGAAGAGAGGGTCGTGATTTTCACAAAGGAAGCAGGATGTAGTACAATTCTTGATTCTCCCAGGGAAAGTGTTTCACCTTCAGTCATGCATTCAATTCACGATTTGTACCGGGGAAACCAAATCAATTTGAGCTTTTGCGAAACTGTAGCTTGACAGATGGGAATTCATGAGCGCAAATCTGTGCGGCAGGTGCCTTGGAGCTCGGACGATCTAAAAATAGATTTCCAAAATACCCATTCCTTCTGGGCGCAGAAAAATCAATGATCGAACTAAATTTATCACGCAGTGAAGCTGCCTGCCACCGATTTAGATTTCATCGTTGCTGCTCGAATGAGCCAACTCTTTGTCAAGAAAGACAAACAAAAGTTCGACTGAGAAATGCTAAGTTTCGAAAGTAAACGCTTGAAGGATTTCATAAGAATGGAGGGGCGTTTTTGCCCAAATACAGTAGGACAGCAAGTGCCAGGCGACAGAGTCTGTGCGTCACAAACTCGAGAAGTTGGGGATTCCCAGTCTGTGTCAATAACAGTGCGTAAAGGCTATTGCTGGCAGCTCACTAACACTTCTCGTATGTCTGACGCAGAATAACTAGGTAACAGATCAAAACAAAATATTCTGTCAGCACAAACAAAAAAAATCCCCGTGAAATTCTTTTTTCATCGTTTTCCGCATTGATCTGAGTTGGGAAGCAAAACGTCAAATAGTACCTGAGTCCAAATTTGGCAGAACTTGATGAAACACAAACACCTCCGATATTATTTATTCTTCCTTTTTACCTGAGAAGAGGAAGTTTTGGTCAAAAACATCTCCCGAAAAAAGACCTGTGATTCACGATGTTCCTCTGCAATTTTCCAAGTCATGTTGTGGTGTCCGAAATTTCCACAAGCCAAAGGGTTTTGTTGAAAAAGCCCACAAAGTTTTCCCCCCCCAATGGCTTCAATAAAAATGTTTTCACTTGGTCTACTTTACATGACAGGAAGCTGCATATGGCCATCATCCAGCTGGCGGCGGACGTCGCGCTGCAGATGCTCGACCTCTGCCCGGACGCCAGTTTACTAGGGCTGCAGAACACGCTGGGACAGGCGCCGCTGCATCTGGCCGTCATCACGCGTCAGCCGGATATCGTGCGCCGCCTGGTCGGGATGGGCGCACCGCTCGAGCAGCGCGACCGCAACGGAAACTCGCCGCTGCACCTGGCGTGCCGGGAAGGAGACTTGACCTGCGTGCAGGCGCTCACGCTCCCGCTGACCACGTCCGAGATGGCGCAGGCGGTGTACAGCGTAGACGTGCAGTGCATCCCGCAGAACATGGACCTCTGGAACTACGAAGGTAAAACTTTCTTTCGAGGTGTGTTTGGAAAAGCTGACACGTTGGCAATGCGCTCCTCGTGGGGTAGGGGGAGGGGTCGCGAATCCAGTTGCACGACAAATTGCAAATTCGCAAGATGCGAGAAAGTTCATGAGAACTGTGCAGCTGTGAGAGACAAAGGCTCAGGGTGTGATGCAAAGTTTTTTCTGGCTGCAGTTCTTGCACAAACCAAGTGCATTGATCATGCGCCTGATCAATTGCTCAAGGATCACTGTCTTACGCCATTTGATATCCCAGGGCACGGAATGTGCAAATTGGTGATGGGATTTCCAAAGTTCAAGCGCTCTGCAACTTTATCGCACCATAAAAAGTGCTGCTGGCGAGTTGATAGTTGAGCGAGGGAATGGAATGTGACCGGGACTTTCCACTCGCGCGAGCGTCTCGATTGTTAAGCGCATGTGAGCGGTACTTTCCAGGCAAGGCCGATAGCAAGTATCAGTAACTGCACGGCCAGTGCTATCACCTGGATGGAATTCCCCACTTCCTTGCAGTTTCCTTTGAATTCAAGTCCCTCTCATGTTGCAACTAATTGTCGGGATTCAGTTCCCTGGTCACAGAGTGCATTTGCAGAACAAAGGAAACTGCAACAGGAATGAGAAGTTGCAGTGTGTTTCCTGCTGAAATCTGATGCAACCGAATTCGACACGGACTCAGCAACACGACTGTTTGGCATTTCCTAAAGTTTCTCCCAACATGAGTCCCAAGCCTGCGGTGTCCTGGTGTCCTGGTGGGAGCAGGGTTGTGTGGCCTTTGCCCACAGGAAGACGCTGTACGAGATGGGGCAGTTGGAACCGCGACATTTTTGTGGTCACTGAATCCTCGTGCAAAAAAGTGTGCGGTTTTGGAGAATAATTCCGTCTGAGGTGTGGGAACTCTCCACCAGATCATCCGATCTGTGGGAGGGAAAATCCCCTCTAACACAGTGCAGGAATTGTCTTCAACTCTTGCCTTTCTTTCCTCAAGTCATTCCCAGTGCAATGAACAGGCACACGTATGTCTTGGGTGTGTGCAGACAAATGCACGCGCGCCAGGAAATGCCGGAAATTTTATTGTTCTTCGATGTTGCACATTTCGTTTGATGAAAGAAGAGCGTCCGGTTTTGGAAACTTTCGTTTGTTGTGTGTGTCGGTTGATTGATTCGGGATGATTATGAACCGGGTCAGGCGGTTGTTATCGCGATATGTGGGAATCACAATCAAATTCTCGGACCTGGCAGAAATGAATCACTGACTGCACACCTTGGACTTGCTCAAACATCATCAACTTGACATTCCGAATGATTCGCACACCCAAAAATTCCAGTTCCACTTGTGGGTCGCAGGATCCGCCTGAGCTGTCCGCTGATTTGCCAAAACAACGTTGTTGTCAAGTAGTGAAAAGACTGGAATTTTGGAACCAGCAATTGGGTGGGGAAAGGGCCAAAGGGCGTCTCAAATGCGCGTGCAGTTGAAAGATGATTCACACACACCTGAGCCAGCGTCTTGTGCTGGTCACGCCTGTGAACTTTATGCGAGTGAAAAAATGGAACAGCCCTCCCTGTGTTCAAAAGATTTTGCTGACAGAGATCAGCACGCTTGTCTGTTGGACAATCACTTGCTTTCGATTCCTTGGCACTCATACGCGTCAGTGAGAACCCCACCTGTTGGGAAAGGTGGGGAGTTTCTGGTTTGAACCTTGTTCGTAATGTGAAGTTTTGTTGTGTGTTTAGGTGAGACGTGTCTGCACCTCGCCCTGCTGCGGGGACATCGCAATGTCATCACCTATCTCGTTTGCCCGCACGTCCAGGCCAACATCAACGTCAAGGTACATCACTTTCCCATTCCTCACGAGGCTACATACATTTCTTGCTGCCCAAAGACCGACATTCTCTGTCGTCGTGTATCGTGCTAACTTCTTGCAAAGATTTATAGCACAGGAGAAAAAAAAAGCAAACGTTCTCGTGATCAACAAAGTGCATTTGCATTATATTTTTGTCGCGATTTTCGTTCGTCCCTTTGTTTTGCGTTGGCCCAATACCAAAAAAATGTGTTTTTACTGCAGGATGGGCGAAGCGGCAGGACGCCTCTGCACTACGCCGTCGAGAGCGGGGACGTGGACGCCGTGCGCTTCCTCATACGCTGCTGTCGGGCTGACGTGAACGCACCCACGTTCGACGGTTCGACGGCGCTGAAGCTGGCGATGGGGCGCGGCTTCATGGACGTGGCGAGGCTGTTGCTGGAGAACGGCGCCGCCACCCCCGTCTCGTCTTCAGAGGAGTCGGACAGCAGCAGTGCCAGCGAAGACGAGGAGGTGAGAGAAGAATTCACTTGTCATGGGGCCTCTGGGCTTTTGGGGTGAAATGGGGACTGATTGAATCGTGACCAGAATCTTGTGAGGGACAGGCGGGGCGGTCACTGAATGATCTCATGAAGGTTTTAATTCTCAATAACTATTCGGAAATTTCCGGATGAGCTCAGCACCAAAAGTTCGGATTCTTTCTCAGAGGGCTGTTTTATTTATCTGAGAAAAGACTTCCCTGTCAAGTGATTGGAAAAGCCCAGAAGTGTTTTCGCAGTGTTTTCCCACTCCACCCAGTTTGAAGGACAAAAGCACCTCGAGGGGGACGCGCCGACCCTTTTGTCAAAAAAAGTTTGGGGAATTCCACCAAGCTTCACTTTTGATTCCACATATTTTCCGTGGTGGTCATCAGTTGATGAAACACAGGTGCAATTCCCTTGCCTGTTCCAAGGCACAAAAGAAAATCGTGGACTTCATGCCCCCAAATTGGAGACCTTGAGATTGGTACCAGTTGGTGCAAAAGGACTGACGACGAGGGGAGTTTGAATCCCCTTGACGGTTGATGGGAATTTCCCACAAGCGCGGCAAAGATAAACTGATCATCCATTCCAAATGTACTCGTCTTCCGACACTTCTTGGTACAGCTGTGCCACAGTTTTCACGGAATCGCTTCTTTCTTCCCGTGAGTCAAATCGATCAAATCCATGGTGGTCCAGAGAAGTAGCAGTGTTCACACACTGGCGCGCATAAATTTAGAGCAATGCTTGTTTTCCAGACGTGCACAATGCACAGCTGTACGAGTAGGATTTGTTGCGTCCATTTCCCTGAATCTCGAAATCGGGTCAACTAATGACAGGTTTTCCCCGCCGAGCCTCTCACTCCTCGTATCCTGTTCACATTGTGGAAATCTGATCAAGTGCAGGGGCATTGACCGCGCCGCACTTTGAAAGGGTCCTCACAATGCGGAATATGTGGCAAGTGTTGACAACAACCAAACCCCACACAGGCTGACCGAAAACAACCAATTGTTGGAAAAACAGTCGCAAATATCACATGCGAATGACGAACTGATCCGGTGAAGTTCAGGATTCGCTAACGACGTAGTTTTCACTGTGAACCACAAATCACTCGTATGACAGGCTGAGAAACAGATAAGCCAAACTTGATATGATAGTTGTTCTTGTGACTAATGGGATTTTTCTTCCTTTGTTTGTTGCAGATGTTCGATGATATCCACATCGGAGGTCAGCCGATTTCCACGTAGCAGTGAATGATCAGTGCGTCGAGACGTGGAAAAAAACTTCACGATTCCGATGTACACACACCCCGCAAGTATGCGGGCGCAGCGCAAAATACCCGCGCTTATTCATCCCGATAAGCAGAAGACGAGGGGGATCAGCACTTCGAAATGTCACTTTGTGGAGCAGTGATCGACGTGGGCCAAGAGAGAAGTCATGAAGGAAGTCAAGCGAACAGTGGGCAAGGAGCCAAGAGCTCGGCAATTCCCCATTGTTGTGGCCTGCCTGGCTTGCCGTTCTCGTGAAGAAAAAACAAGCTTGCCTACACGAGCAAAGAAAACATTCGCAGTGAAGGAAGTGAGTGTGATGCCAAGACCTGGTTGTACTTGTACGGTCGAAAGAAGAAGAAAAACTGTTTTCTGCAAAGACAGGGGCAAACGTGCCCAGATGGAAACAGCTTCTTCCGTTCTTTAGTTCGTCGGGACGACTGAAAACCACAGCGCCAAATGTGGATATTGTTGTCGAGCAGTTAGTTCGATTCAGGGCAACGTCCACGACCATGGCTTTCGAAACCGCACGTTTCAACCCACGGGCACCAAGTTTTATTTGTTCAATATGTCGTGACGTGTAATTGCTCACGGAAAGGGCATTGCTTGTGTACATAACTTGAATTCTCTTCTCATCACTGAAAATGTGTAAATCGATTGTGTTGCGAATGCACGAGTGTTACCGATTCGTCGCATGAAAGTTGAGTTGGGTGTATCATACAATAGATTCACTTGTGTTCTCCAGGGGTGTTTCCTGGGATGACACTTGTCAGTTGTACGATGTTATGTACAAATAAACTCAAAAAATGTCAATTTGCAACATTTGTCTTTCTTCGAGGAGGGACCAAATAAGTACAGGAGAACGAAATCTGGACGGATCACAGACGGAGAAGGGTGCTGACGACAATTTGAGCGAAAGAGCACTTGTTTGGTCGGGTCAATACGCTCGTAGCAACGATCTTTTTGGGAGTGTTGCGACCACTTGTCCATACAGGATCCACAAACTGACCAGCCCACCGTGCTACGTTTCTGAAAAACGAAAATCTCCCGGGGAAAAAGCTTTACAACTTTGCTGCAGATTTGAAAAGAGGTCAAGTCGATCCCTGGAGAGACCATGCAATCAGTGCGTGTTTCTTCACAAAGTGTTTTTGAACTCCATTTGTTTGTCAACTGCTTGTCCGAAGCCACATGCAACCACGCAGCAGACTGCAAGCCTGTTCATGCAGCAAAGAGCTCGCGCATCTTCCGCAAAGTCTTCCAAATTTATGGAAAAATCGTCATTGTCTATCTCACCTGTGCACTGTTCGATCGGGGAATTTTCGCTCAAAGCCTATGTCAAAGACTTTGCTTCGCAAGGTCTCTGCTGTTCACGGGCCTTGGGCTCTCTGTTGGCGGATTCCCAAACCGCCAAGGAAGTGTCCCTTGACACAGCACACCGAAAATACCCCGCCCAGGTTGGACAAAATTCTGGTGGAAATTTTCAAGGGCTGCCATCGGTTCCCTGCATGTGCGGTCCTCGGCCGTACGGGTTGGGAAATTTGTACGTAACAGGTGCGAAAAGCATTCGTCGGTGGACGTCAAGCATCAGCCGCAATTTCGCTTGTGGACCTTGAGCTGCAGTTCCTGAGGGGCTTGACTCATGGATCCACTTCTCAAGATTCCCCCACCTGCGCGAATTGCTGCACAAATACGGGAAATCACCTTTGGAAAAATTCCTCGCAGTCGCGCGCAACAACAAAAATTTTGTATCTGTTCATATTTGTGTAGTTGGGGGATTTTTTTGGTGGATCACTTGATCTGTAGTTCTTACCTACAGGTCAGCCAACACATTCGGATCTTGCTGATTTGGTATCAAACGCATTGCAACGTGTGTGCATGAACACTTTAAAATTCTTTTCGCGTTTTTCTTAACACTTGTGTGAAACCAGTTTTCGAACTCGTGTTGCCACGTACAAAACATCAAAACACCTTGCACAAAAAAATTTGAAGGGAAATCCCTCCCTCGTGTGCTTGTTCTCAACAAGCAGGTAGTTTCGGTGAAGCGTTCAGCCCAAAAAGGGTAAATCTACCCTTGATTTGCATGACCACCGATTTTCTTCGTGTTTGGCTCACACACTCCATCATCCACGCTCCTCAGCTGAAATCGAACTGGCTTGCTTTTTGCCTTGTCATCGCTCACTGGAGGTCCAGAAAATATCTGGTCAGATCTTCAAACCCCATCTCCAAATCTCCAAAACACGTTTGGTCTGCAAATGAACAACGTCAAACCTTGTCGCGTCATGATAAAATTTTTATTTCTGATCGACATACGATTCAATTGTGGAATTTAGTTTTCCTTGGTCTGAGTTGCGCTGTTTTTCCACACCTGATGAAATACACAACTCACGATCACACTGAAGTAATAAAACCGGGCAGTTCGAATCACTTTACTTCATTCGAACGAACCCACACACAAAGGAATGGACAACAGAAACACTTATGCGTGTACGTTCAAAGGAAGAAAAACACAGGGGGCGGACGTGCCACCCGGTCAAGTTTTGCTTCGCGCACAATTGCAGCGCAATACCCAGTTCAGCCGACCAGCGCGATCTGACAAAAGAAGTGCAACACAACTGACAAACACCGACCCAAGACAGACCACGATTGAGCATGTACCACACGGCAAGTGAAGAATACAGAAATTCACCCATCACGAAACGGACTCAGAATGAAGCCTCAAGTGACGGAATGTCAATCAAAAAGGAATTGAAAATATAACACAACTGACAATGACAAATCACGTCACGTCTAATTCACACAAAATCTTTGAACGTGACTGAACCACCCAAGTTTGACGCTTGGCGCTCAAGGCATCTGTGGACAAGAGTTGCGCGTCAAGCAGTCAGACAGGAAGTCTCAGAAATCTTACACAGCTCAGAAGTCTCACACAACCCTCCAAAATCTCACACAACTCACAGAATTCACACAACTCTGCAAATCATAATCTCACCACTTTGACATTCACACCCATTTGTGCAGGGCCCGCAAATCCTGATGCAAAACACGAAAACAATCCCCATTTTTGGAACAAATAGACAACTTCAAACTGCTTGTGAAAAAGACAAAACCGCCTCACGTAAGAGCGCAAAAGTTCATGAAAAATGAAAGTGTTTTCTTGGCAACAATTCAGGACAACTACGGCAGTCTCCACGAAGCGTTGCGCGTTGCACAAATGTGTTTTCCCTCAGGTGTGATGTGACATCTGCCCCCGAAGGTTGTGGTACCCACATACTGGACGTCAACTGTGCTGCAGGCGCATGATCATTGTGAGACCGCGCGAAAACAAATTTGTGACTCCCGGAAAGTCCCTTGCTCAGACTGAAGTCAAAATGTGAGAAGGAAACCCAGCAACAGTGTGCACAGCTTCATCACAGCTCTTCTATTAATGATATATGAATCGATCAATGGCACTTTGTAAGTTCATCAGTTGCAGCTGACGATCCGCCGGCAAAGCATGAAATGTTTTCCCGACGTTTAGATTCTCAACAAGCTTCTTCAACGAAACCCCTTGCTTTGGCATGCTCTGCCAGAATAAAGTGTGTGTGTGTGGCATTTTCACAAATTTTTTCTTTTCAATGCAAACAATTGATTTTCCCACTTCCTTCTTTACAAAAGAATAAAACACTTTCAACTTTTCCTGCGATATGCTTCTTTCGTTTTCCAACGACATTTCAGAGTATCGGGAAAATCTGACCCAATCTTCTGTAAATTCTCGCTCTGTTTCCGCTTTCTCGCTCTGTTCCCAAATTCCCCTTCATACCAGGAACGGAGGTAAATGCTGTGAATCACAATTAATCGTACGACTACCGCAGTCAGCTGCACTATCACACACGCACACACACTCGCTCGTCTCAGGGTCATTGCAGCTGCATCGTGAAGTCGGACGCCATGTTGACGCCCGGTTTTCGCACAGTCAGCACCTTCGTACTCGCGTCGTACGTGAAGTCGAGCGGCAGCACCGAGCCACCTGCAACACAGCGAACATACGCCATACAGCACTCAAAAACGTCGACGACAAATGAACACAAACAAGTTTGAGTGTGTTGAAGTGAGCAACCTGACGACGACAATTCACATGGAAGAAAAAGTGCCAACTGAAAAGATTCTCACCGTTTTCCTTGATGCTGACACCGTTTGGTTTTTGCGCACCAATGATTATCACTTTTTCTAACCAAGCTTTTGTGACAAAGTGACTGTCGTGCGGCTGTGTATTTCTGAAGAAGCAAAAGAATGCTCACAATTACCTTTTCCAATACACATAGCAAACATGTCCCAAAGTTTTTCCAGAAAAGTTTCAAGCGAGTCAGATTGCAGGAAAAAGCACTCACTTGCTGACTAGCTGATTGTTGGAGAAAGTAAATTGCTTGTGGATGTATTCTCCTTTTTGGTAGTTGAACGAATGGTAATCGTCCATGTACAAATCACCATGGGCTTCACCCTGAAATCAAGAATAACGGAGATAAAACGTGCCCCCGCCCGGATGTTTCATCAAGCAATCCGTGACACGAGGGAAAGTGGAACTTCGCCTTGAACATAGCGTCGGCTTTGACCAGGCCTCCTCACAGCTGCTAGCTCGACCATTTTTCGTCACTTTCGACTGGCAACAAACTCCTCAAGCCACAGGCACTTATTGCCGAAAGACGCTTCAAAAGACGCCGTTGCGCAAGCACCTTGATGTCGAGTGCGATGACGAGGGTGAAGGGGTCATTGTAGGTGAGCGCGGACGAGCGGCGCATACGGTTGCGCCTCGGGATGATGGAGCCGCCGCGCTGGTACACCGGCGTCTGCGTCGGAACAAGACAAATGCAAACTTTCACATTTTACACGTACAAACACGCTCCATACAGGCCTGTAGATCGAACACAAATGAACCAGGAACCAAAACCATTTTGTAGTTGCTCACCTTGCTCAGATCGACGAGGATGTACGCTGTATTTCCACCAAGGAAAGACTTGTACGTGTCAACGTCGTACCAAATCTGCACAACAAAAACAACATTTGCTTTTGGCAAACTGCTCTCACGCGACAAAACTCTCCAGTCTCCAACTGAAGCGCGCGGAGAATCCCCGACCCTACCTCGTCTGTGCCCGGAAAGTAGACGTTCACCCCAGAGGCGCGAGCGTCCGTCACAGGATGCACCAACAGGGCGCTGCCTGAATGAGACATGATCAAGCTTGATTCACCGCTTGACAAAAACGACTGTTCACGCGATCCGTGTTCACCACAACACAATGACTTGCGTTTGCAAAAAAAAATTCTCGACAAACTTTACATACCGACAAGGTGCTCATTTTCCGTGGCAAAGGCAGACTTGTCACGCGGAAACTCCACCCACAGGGGCGCAAAGACCGGAGCGCCGTCGCGCTCGCTGTTGTAGAAGAGCGTGTACCAGTACGGCAGCAGGCTGTACCGCGCCTGTGCGAGAAACAAGCAGTTCATTGGTGTGCGACTCAACAGAAGCTACACGTGAACGTGCAGTCCGCATCAATCTCTCAAATCCCCGCAAATCATTTCGTGTGCCCCATCGAATGCAAAGCGGGGCCCCGATCCGCACCTGCACGGCCTGTCTGATGGCGGAGAGGTAGCGCTCCTCGAACAGCCACGGCTCGCGGCGCTTCGTGTCCAGGTGTGCGTGCGCACGGAAAAACGGCTGATACGCTGCCGCCTGCAGAATCGAACAGCACGTGTGAGTCGCACAGCACTAAAGACCAAGCAAGCATATATCGGACGATTTTATGTTGTCAAGAGTGCAAATTCTCAAATTATCGAAACCATGGTTTCTTGTCAACTCCAACACGAGAGTTTGTCACGGATTCCAAACACGAACTCCGCTCCGTGGGACTCACCTGGTACCAGCGTGTGAGCAGCTCCTCATCCGGGTTCTTGAAGAAGCCGCCGACGTCGGCGCCGCTGAACGTGATGCCGACCAGATTCAGCGAGAGAACCATCGGCAGCGAGATCTTGAGCTGGCCCCACTCCCCAGTGTTGTCGCCCGTCCACACCGCGCCTGATACGAGAACAGCAACTCGTGTGAACCAGTACTTGGATCGCACATGGGTCACTGAATATCCACTTCAGCCCAGAACAGCAGGTTTCGCTGGCTTCAAATCAAGCAAAATGTACACACGAACCTCACGCAGATGTGCCACTGATCTGCAGCTGCAATACTCACCGTATCTTTGAGATCCAGCAAAGAATGCTCTGGAGAGAACGAATGGACGGTGCTGATTGTTGCTGCGTTGCAACTGACCCTCCACTGTCGCGCGGTGCTGTGGTGAGAACATAACTTTGGTACACGGCAAGAAACCACCAATGAGGAGTGTGCTGAACAAGATTACCTGTTGGTGCAAGACACGCTCTGGGAGCGCAGGTCATCTCAACACTTCCACATGCTTTCGCAGTCGACGCATACAAAAAATGCTGTCGGAAACACTTCCGACAGACATGACTGTGATGCGTGACCAAATGCCTCACCACGTAGGTGCCGTAGATGTTGTGCACGTCTCTGTGCTCCCAGCCTCCGGCGTGCAGCGCGTCCTTGTGCATCGTGATCTCGGGGCCGTTGAACACGGACGGCTCGTTCATGTCGTTCCACGTGAAGAGGTCGAGCGTCGACCCGACGTACTGATCGAGCGCGAACTTGCTCGCCCAGAACTCGCGCACCTTCGGATCGATGAAGTCCAGCCAACTCGACGAACCTGAAATCATGCACAAAATCAACATTCTTTCTCCCTCAAAATGAATTTGACACGCGTTTCATTGCCTTGGTACAGAAGTCCAAGCGTTTGTTTGGTGGAAGTGTGCTGGTCAACGAGGACCTTTTTTTCGAACATCATTGCCGTGTTTCTGAACTTCGTGACTTTTCGCTCGGTGATGATGTGGTCGATTCAGAAAAAAAATAAATCCTTATTCAGTGAATTAAAAGTAGCGAATCACGCGTGTAGCAGGGGAAAATGCGCGGAGGAAGGTACCTGGCCAGCACCAGCCGTCATAGTCGCCGCCGTCCTTGTTTTTGATGTAGAAGCCGGCGTCGCGCGATTCCTTGTGCACGAAATAGTTGTCGTCGCGCTTGATGTGCGGATCGATGATCGTCACCATTTTGCGGCCCTTCGCAGCCACCTTGTCAATCATGCCGACTGAGCTGGGGAACTTGTGCGCGTCCCACGTGAAGTACCTGCGGGGCGAGCAAGCGCGCGTTAGCTCAGGCGGCCCGCTCCATAACATCTACAGATCTTTCTGCCAGACGTGACTGGTCATGCTCGAGTACAGTGACTCAGCTGGGTCAGTCACGCTGGCTGTCGGCGGTTTGACGTGCGCAGCGCGGCTCTGACGGCGAGGCAGGCGTGGTGACGTGAGGCTGGTGGCGTGGCCAGGAACCCACCTGAGGGAGCGTGATCACGCGCGTGGTGATTGATGGCGTTGCTCATCGCTTACTTCAAATAGTCAGTCACACAAATCTTACATCTTTTTAACCAGTAACAGCGGAAGAGCAGGGCTGTCGAGTGCACAAACGGGGCGTATCAAGAGAATTTGCATGCTCTTGCGAAGATGTGTGGACTCAGCTGGTATGTAGGTCCAATTGTCTCGAATTAGCCACCACGTGTCTCGACAGTGAACAGGCAAATTCTCAAAATTACTTGACACACCCTCACAGAGCGCGCTTGGTGCGGTAAGGGTAACATCGACGACAGCACGTCGACTGTGTCTTCTTCAACAGCAAATCAACAAAGGAATTTTGAAGAATTTCATCGCAACATCAATGCGAAGAGCAGTCAGGTGAATTTGGAGGCACAGACGACCAGGGCAGCAAATGAGACAAGTCACCAATCACCACACGTGTAAGCTCCCACCAATCGCACAGGCAATTTCCCCTTGTTTGACACCACACAACTCGACCAACTGAGAGTGACGAGCATTGGACCGAGTCTGGTCGAGTTGTGCGGGAAGTCAATCTGGACGAAACAGCCTGTACCTGGCCAACAGAACCCCTTGTATTGTTTGCCGTCGCGGTCGGTGACGAAGTAGCCGCGCTGCTGCGCCTCCGCGTACATGAAGTAAGCGTCGTCCTCTTTGAGGTGCGGGTCCACGCTGCACACCATGCGGCGCCCAGTGCGCGCAACGTGCCGCAGCATCCGCGCCGGGTCCGGGAACCGATCCCGGTCAAACGTCAGGTACCTGAGCATGACGCCAACCCACTCTCACGTCGCGCACCTGATCCGCAAACCACATCCAGAGACAGGCGTGCCCTCAGGCATGGACGACGCCCAAACCCAATCCCACTCCACTGGGAGAACATTCTTCACGTGGCCCTCCCCCTCCCACAAACCTGATAAGCGAAGGATCTGTTTTGATGCGGAGGACTGGTCGTATATTTTGGACGCAAAGCACAGTCTGAATTTTTCCAACTCCGGTTTCAATGAGAAATTCCACACAGGATTTTCGTAAAACCATGGGACTCACGAAGGCAATTCAATGCTGCAAGACCAGCCATACAGGTTTCACGAGTCAAACACAGAAACACACCGCAACATGATGCAGAATATCTCAACGTCCGTTTGCGTCGGGCGCATTCTCACCTCTTGCCGTCCGTGTGCTCTATGTCCAGCCAGATGACATCCATCGGAATGTTGTGCTCATCGAACCCGGCATCGACGCTGCAAACAAACGCACACAGATTCTGTGAATGGCTGGCAATGATCGGCTGCATCTGACACTTTTCTTCACACGTGATGTTACGAATGAGAAGCAGCAGAGAAACATGGACTCACTTGGCGACATCTTGCTCATCGTTGTAGTTCCACCTGCTCTGGTGATAGGCCAGCGCGAACAGCTGCAATATGCAACGGTCTCCAAATGTCAAAACAGATTCTGTGTGTCTTCGCAACCTTATCTGATTAGAAACAGACACGCAGTTTTCAAACGAGGCTGTCCACGTACCGGAGGCAGGGGTGTGGTACCGGTGAGCGCGGCGTACTGCCGGAACACGTCACGTGGCTCTGGTCCCAGCATGAAGAAAATGTCGATGACACCCGACTCCGAGAACCAGTGCGTGTCGATCTGCGGGATCTCGTCGCTACCAGCCACCAGGTTCACCAGCTTCGACATCAGGTTCTGCAACAAAGAAACCGCTGGCATCTTGTGGAAACAGCACAGACATAGCGAGTGAGCGAATGCCATTGGTCAGCCAACACGTCCAAGCTAAAGATTTCGTTCTTCTCGGGTCTGCCCGCCCGACATTCCTTTTGACGACTATTTCAGTCCAATCAAGTCTCTTTCTGTTCTGGACATTTCTTACACAGTGAGTGTGGTAATTTTTCAAAATTCTGATTGACTGCGATGTCAGGTTGGGAAAACTCGATGGAACTTAAAATTTGAATTCAATTATGAATCTGAGGTAAGCTCACTTTTCCTCAACAAAGCTCAACAAGAGATGGTCAGTAGACTGCACACCACGAAAAGTGAAAATGCGTGTCAACCTTGTTGCAGGTTACTCAACGCCTTTTCGCGATGAATTCACACCCAGGAAACATATCATGCAATAACTTCGCCGCAATAGTCACCACTGTGTCCCAAGAATACCCATTTAGTGCAAACGAAACGCAAAATTGCAAGCGAAAGTGTCTGGGTTGATTAACACGCGAATCCAAATAATCCAACAACAAAACGTGAAAGACAAGAACCTGACGACCTACTCTCTGACCTAGTATGTTGTAGCTCGTCTGAAAATGATGCAAACTATGCGTCTTTCTTTTTGGTCAAAAGTGGAGGTCAAAGGTTTTCTGCAGGTGCTTGAGCATGAACATCAACGCTGTACTGCTGGCTTCACAGGAAAACTCGTCCTGGTCAAAAGCGAACAGCAGAAGGTGTTTCATGCCTCACCTTGTCCGCGATGTTGGAGCTGATGTCGATCCACGTTTCCGCCGCGTTCAGCCAGAACATGCCAACCGTCCGCTTTTCACTGCAGCAAAAAAGCAATGGATTCTTTTTGAACTGATACACGCATTGCGCAGTTGGTTTTCAGAAGCACAAGAATCACAAACGTTACAGTGCTGCTCCTTTTTCCTTACTCCACCCAACAAGCTTCCTGGCTAACGAGGACGCCACTCAACATTCAGCAGAACAGAAATCTGACTAGTATTGGAATCAGTTGACGGATCAGGGTGTCGGGGCAACTCACTTGTGCGCGATCATGACGGGGACGGAGCCGTAGAGCGCCATCGGGTTGTTGAGCTCGTACTCGAACACGTCCAGGTTGTACAGACGGTAAGGGTCTGTGTTCCTGCAACGTGTTCACATGTGAGTGATGAGGGGGCAATGAGCGGAGAGAGTCATGAGTTGCAGAAATGCCTTTGTGGCCTCAGATTTTCGTGCGGAGCCAACGAAAGTTCACATCTTCCAAACTGGGATGTCGCGGGGGGCATCGAATGCCAGCGTCAACATCGACGGACAGATTCCGCAAAAGCGTGATGAGAACAACAGTTTAACACTCACTTGGTGGACTTAAGGGCGAGCGAGTCTGCATGTTCGGGGATGCCGTACACATGCTGGAATCCGGGGAAGGCGACGTCAAGGCCGACAGAGCTGGGCCCGTGCGGCTTGGAGTCGCGATGCGATTTGAACGTCTCCTCCCACATATCCTCCTCATCGTCGTCCTCCGGCTTCGCAGCCGGCTTTTCTTCCTCCTGCACAACATGATCAACACCACTGAGACCTGCTTCACTGGTTTGAGGTCAATTCCACCGACAGCAAGCACTTCTCGGCAACAACGCCCACAGAGACGAGAAGTCGTCGTCTGATTCTGTCCCAAAAAGAGAAGAAAATGTTGAGTCTCAATTTTACTTCATCAATGGCAACAAAGATTCGGATTTACCTTGTTTTCGTCCTCATTTTGTCCATCTTGTGCAGTGTCGGGCTCGGCCACTTGTCTGAAAGGAGCCGACACATATGAGTAAAGCCGACTCATCAGCCCCCTACAAACAAACCATACGTTGCCTTGACCACGAGTTCTCTTTCCGCAGACGGCGTCTGCGCATGTGCAAAACATTTCTCTGATGAAGAAACTAAAATCTCTTTTTGACCCAATTTGTTTTCCTGCACACGGCTTTGAGGTTTGGACCAGCTTGGCAAAAAAGTTGTTTGGTCTCAGTGCTGGCACACTCTTGAAAATCTACCTCAACGGTGCTCAGCTTTGTGGTTTCTGTGTTGCGTTCACAGCGTCGCAGAGTGACACGAACACGTGAGTGAAATGCAAGTGACATAAATAAAGTGGAGAATCTTTGCTCACTGGTCAAGACACATGTGGTTTGTTCACGGGACAAAATTGGCTCCAAGATGTGTTCACCACTACCACAGAACAACGAGCGTGAAACGGTAATCAGTCGGCTGGAGCGTTCAAATTTTGCGTGCAAGGAAGAACTATGACTACTGTGAATTTGGAGACAACAGTCCACATTGCTGGATTTGTTTGGACGGCATCATACACAACATTCATGCGGGTAAAACAATGAGTTCGCTCGAACGCAACTTTTGACGGTGGAACTTGACCCAACTGAACACATTGCGGACCAAGCTAGACGGGGGGCGGGAGTGTTTCTTCAGTCAGAGAAATGTTCAACACAAAGATGTCAAAAGAAAAGAAGAAATAGAAATGACAGTCTTGTTTCCAAATGAGCACAAAAAAAGCAAGAGACAAAACGAAGCAAGACCAAAAGTAGCTCCTCGCGTTTGTCCTTTTTTCTCATATTTCACGATTCTGATAGTGGGAATGAAATCATTTCCAAGGAAAAAGTCCAGCACGCCGAGGATACTAGTCCCACGCGCAAGTTGCTGTGAGCCAGGATTTCCTTGAAAACTGATAGACACCAAACTTGTTCTTCACAAGGAAAATTCCCTGAAACTTCGGGGGGGGGGGGGGTTCGCACGCAGACAAAATGGGTTCTGTTCGCTGATGTCGACATGGACATGTTTTCAGACAACACAAAGATGCATTGGAACAACGACCACTAAACCCTGAGGCTGGATGCGGAAATGAAAGTTCACACTTTGTACGAGTCGAGCACTGTGTGAGAAGTGCGCTTGCGAGTTGTTGCTGTTTTCCGCTTCACTGAGACGGCGCTTTGAGTGTCGGCTACTCACGGCTGTGTCCGGTAGTGCTCGAACTTGAGCAGCGCGCGGCTGTTGACGGACACGACCGGCTCCCCGTCCGACACCAGGTCGATGCGCAGCGGCTCCGACTGCACCACGACCCGCGTGTTCTCGAAGGACAACGTAATGCTGTTGTGGTCTTTGGCTTCAATATTCAAGCTGCAAAGAGAAGAGAAGTTTCGATTTCAATGGAAAACTCCCGTCGAAGACGACGCCACCTCGTCTGACAGGTGATGATCTTCATGTGATGTGCACAACATGTTGTCCATTGTTCACACTGACCAAATTTAATTGTATGTTTGCTGTTCCCTGTCAATTGCAATCAGTTCCCATTCTCAAACCTGCAGAATTCAGAGACTCGGGAACACTTCAACATACTTCTGTTGGACGGGTTCCTTGACGAGTACATCTCCGACTGGCGGCTCGTAACGCTGTTTCGTCGGCTCCAGCTCTGTGATCCGCAGGCGCGCCGTCTTGCCCTGCACATGATGACCAAGACTGAAATTTATAGTTCCGTGGCACACGACTGCAAGTTCGCCGCGGTGTGATGGGTATGGGACTCTGGAAACATTGTTCAGATTTTATCAGATGCGTAACTGAAGATTTTGCATGATTGAACGCGCACATAACAGTGCGCAGAACAACTGAGCCACAGAGGTAGGTACAGCGACGTCCCTTGTGAAAACAGCTCAAACTCAAAAACCTTCTGTTGTCGAGAAAAGACAATGCCAGATTCCATTCAGTTCTGTGAGCGGCCGCTTTCAAACAGAGAAACTAAATCAGTGTTCTCACCTCCAGTGCTGTTATTTCAAGTTTTAATTTGACATTATTTTTGGTGTTTAAAATATGCAGAGAGATTTTGGTTGGTTCTGTGTGCAAAGTATCCAGCAAAATTTTGTATGGAGAGTCGTCCGCCGCCATGTCTCGATGCCGTCTGCAACAAACGAGCATTTTGTGTTCACAAATTCACCGATACACCACAACCACAAGCGGTCCCAACAAAGTGACATTTGCATATGTGCTGATAATTCGTAGACTCTATGAGCTTGACGTTTGCACAAGGAGGCAGCCAGGGGGGGCGTTGCTTTTGGGGTGAAACGCTTACTTGCAGAAGCCGCTCTGTGAACACGTCTTGAAATTGCTTCGGTCAACTGCGGCGACGTAGCCGAGAAAACCAACCAACCACAACCACCTCATTGTCTGAAACGAAAACAGATTCCGGTTCGACCTGGATTCAACGGACTCGTCAATCCTGGGTTTGTCCAGGTCACGTCAAAATCGACAGCATTGTACGGCGGGATTTGGGATTGTATCGTTTCAAACAGTCGTACAATCGGTGTGTCGGAGTCAAATCTTTTCACTTCCACGGTTCTGCACTTTTCACTGGTGTGACGGTGCTGCTGAGACTTTCAGGCCTGACCCAGAATGTCAAGATGATGCATGTCACCCAGAACCCACATTTTTTCGAGATAAGAAGCATCGGTCACAACGCGTATGTTCCGCATTCCATGGCTGAGAATGAACCCACTAATGTATCTGAAACCTCTCAAAGACGGACTCATTTGATCCTTGCCCCCAAAATGGGCGTATTTACCATAAAACCTTCGTCACAAAGATTTTTGCGGCTCTTGAAAGACGGACGTGGCTTTCAGCTGGAATCGCGTGCTTCAGAAATGTTGTCCTCACTAAAAAGTGCAGCAGGTGCGCTCGCGGTTCGATTGCTTCAGCCTGTAGACTCCAGAACAGTCAAAAAATACTCAACAGATTATAAGAATGTTCAAAATTAAAAATAGTACAACTAGATTTTTTTCAATCCACAATGGAAGAGCAAAGTTGTTCACTTGCAAACAACAGTCCCAAATCCTACCGGGGTCAATATTTTCTGCGACACTATTCCGATGGCAGCGTAAACAATTTTGTTGCTAGACTCTGGTCAGTTTTGACAAAGCAACACATCCTGATGTCTTGTTTTGGTGGAGGGATAGACGTTTCCAGTAAGCACATGCATTCGCACTGAGTAAAATACATTTCTGCGGGGTTTAGTGTGTTTTCGACTCGTCGCTCCAAAGCTGTTTTCTGCGCAGGAAGTTCATCTGGGTTCATTCAAGTCATAACATGGAAATTCTCTTGGTCTGGATAAGAGCTCTTGATCTCGTCTGAACCATTTGGAATCGAGGTGCTCAAGATCTGAACATTCGATCAACATGAACTGTACAATCCAGAACCAGATCCAGGGGAGAATTGCGGAAAGAGGTCGACATACTTGGTGTCAATTTGCCAATTTTGACAACCATGCCGCACCCAAACACAGTGGTGGCTGTCTGCCTTGGTGACCGAGTCTAGTCTACGACTTTATAGCTTTCACGTGAAGCTCAACGTGAGCATCTGGAAATTTGAGTCAACTCATTGTCACAAGCGACATGCGAACCACACAAAGTTGTCAAAGGCCTGGGCCTCTGACTGTCCTTGTCGTGCAATTTTCCTGTCACTTCATACAAGTTTTTGTCACTATTTTCAGACACAACACCTGTGAGGAAGAGTGGCTACCTCCAGGTGTACAAAAGTGAGCAGGAAAATCTTCTTAGTACAGAGTGAAAGTTTCAAATGAGTGTGTCAAGCTTCAATTTTGTCGAGGAGGCAAATCGTACAGCTCCAGTCGTAGCTTGACATTTTTCTTGGGAAATCGAAGAATTGTGTGGATGTGAGAAAGATCTAACTGAATTCTCCCTCTCTCACCGAGATTCACTCGTGAGACTTGCACACACAGACTGACTCTGACGGCATTTTCAGGAGGATGTCTGTCCAGCGGCTTCAAGACTTGCTACGTTGTGTTGCACCAAGACAGCATGTTGATCTGGTACAATTCACAGGGCAGCACCAAGGCCATCGACCGCATCACCGTGAAGGTAACTTGTCTCTGGTGCTGAATGTCAAACAGCTGGATATGCTCAAACGTGGTTGGGACACCCAGCTCAATGTTTGCCTGTTTTCTTTTTTCCAGAACGTATGCAATTTCATGGCAGTTGGGCCATACACCAGAGGCATCCCGAAGAGACCTGAGCTGCCGAGTAAAAGCAGTGAACAATTCCTGCTCGCACTCCCGAACGTAGCTAGTCGCAACGCAGACAAGATTCACTACTTTATCTGCGCAGACCAGAACGATTTCAAGTGAGAGACATCAAGCAATCAGACACCAGACTGGTTTTTCTCGACAAACGAATTCCTGATTCGTCTATCACTAACGTTCACCAAAGCATTCAACTTTGTTCGTGCTGACATTACGTTCAAGCCTGTAAAATGTGAGGAACAAGACAATGCACGTCGCCATTGCACAGTTCCACAGTGCACCCTTATGGAGGGCGAGGTGTCACACTTTTTCGTTGATTCTAATTGAAATTTGAACTCTGCCGCGCATGTCGTGACTCTTGTTCTTTCTTCTTGCAGTGCATGGATGACACAGATCTGCAAAACAGTAGGTTTCAACACTCACGTGTTTCATGTCATATTTTTTGCGAAAGGGAAGCCACAGATGAATCAAATAAATGTGAACGAACAAATTGCTGACAAACAGTCCGGCAGCGCAAGATGAGCGGGCACGACTTGATCCTATGTTCAACACCGATGTTACCGTTTCAGTTGCCCCCGCCACCTCGGCAGCAACAACAACAGAGACCTGGTGGCGCCCCCGGTGCCCCACAACCAGGTCAGTGTTGAAAGGTTTCGGTGCGAGGCAAAATCTTGTTTTGTTGTTTCTTCCTTCTTGCCTCGCGGCGGCAAAATGTGAAACGAAAGCAGGAACATCCAAACGGTATTCGTTGGTTTCACTTTGTTTGAGATTCCACAACATGATTCTGTGATTTTGCAACTAACAGTTGGACCTGGAGGCGCGCCACCTCCATACTCCTCAGCCAACCCGGCTTATCCGCCCGCGCAGCCAGGGGGCTACCCCCCGCCCCAGCAGCCCCACGCAGCGCCCTATCCGCAGCAGCAGTACCAGGGCGGCGGCTACCAGCAGCGTGGCGGTGGGGGAGGTGGAAACACCACAGTCGTGGTGCAGGACAGGGGGCGCAGCGATGATGGATTTGCAACAGGTACAGTCAGACATCTGCGTTGGGCGTGGAAATGTTGAGTCGCTCACTTTCCAAGTGCAGACCCTCACCAGTGTTATATATATTTACCATGACCAACCCCTAAGACTGCCATGGCCTTCCATAGCCACAGCAACAGCCACAACCAATCATAGCATTACCCTAGATGGAGCCACTATCCTA
>JAAUXT010063262.1_pt1 | contig 49873 bp, 63 predicted proteins | sample 7278171 | NCBI WGS metagenome assembly JAAUXT01 (sample SAMN14350112, study PRJNA611818) | marine sediment metagenome | isolation source: surface marine sediment (1.8m) | place: French Polynesia: Moorea | collected 2018-08
CCCCCCCCCCCCCCCCCCCCCCCCCCCCCCCCCCCCCCCCCCCCCCCCCCCCCCCCCCCCCCCCCCCCCCCCCCCCCCCCCCCCCCCCCCCCCCCCCCCCCCCCCCTCTCCGAGTCCAAAGTTTTGTTCTGGAGCCTGAGTTTCCATTCGTGCGCGCGCGCGCGCGCGCGTGTGTGTCCCTGACAGGCCGAAACGTTTCACAGTCCAAGTTTTGCTCTGTAGGGGAGAGGCGGTCTGTCAGCATTATTTTGCTCAAGGCGTGTCCTTTTTTCTTGCCTGCACACCTTCGGTATGGGCGTGTGTAACAATAGCAAAATGATATTCTGCACAAGTTGGCAACGTCTTTGTGTCTTGTTGCCCACTTCTCCGGAGAAACAAACCGAGCCGTCTTGACGAGCAGCAGAAACGCTTTTTGCGTTGAACAAACTCTTCATTTGCTTGGGCAAAAGCAAAGAAACGACGTCGTACCTGCGTCATAAAGTGCGTGAGTCGACCGACCAAGTCTGCATGCTCATCCATCCGAGAGCGATGCCGCGCCGCCGCTTGTTGCTGCCGCTGCTGCTCCGCCTGCTGCTGCTGCTGCTGCTTCCGCTTCTTCTCCTGCTGCAGCTTCCGGTTGAACTCTTGCTCCTCGGCTGTAGCGTGAAGAAACAACCGCGAAACGTTCACAAAGAAAGACGACCGCAGTTTGACATCGTGGACTCGCGTTTGAGGAAAGCTTGTTGAGATCGACGTCAGAATCTTTGTGCCTTGCTGCACTCTCCAACATCAAACTGGTGGCCAAATGGATTCAAAAAGCAAGATACCTTTCCGTTCCTCCACGACCTGCCTCCTCCTCTCCTTCACCTCGTCACTGAGAACTTCCACAGCTTTGTCGATGTAGTTGTCGAGCACAAGCGAGCGGACGGAAGACTTGATTTTCTCACGGCAGTTCGGGCAAACGGCGTCCTTCTTGGATTCCTGCCACTTTCTTATGCAGAACGAGCAGAAGGAGTGCGAACAATTCAGCGACGTCGCCTGCGGGTGAAAGAAAGACTCCTGCAAAAAAACTTCGTCCGCAGTTTTGCGAGGCAGAGAACACATCTTTCAAAATTACAACAAAGGGGGAGAAAACTTGAAATTGTGTCGCATTTCTTGACAAACGGCACGAAGCGCAGCGGCGCCGCCCGGGCTGCGCACCTGGACCATGAGTTCGGCGCAGATGGCGCAGATGAGCTCGTTGTCCATCACGTCCTCCATGCGCGTCTGGATCTCCTCTCGAATCTTCTGCCGCTCCAACTCGTACTTGTTCTGGTTCAATGGGAACTTTTTTGCTGGAGTTGTGCCGACATCACAAAGGAACTTCCATCGCAAATGTGTGGAGAGATTTCGCACGGTGAAACACACAAAAAGTTGTCACCTCAAATTCCTGTCGTTTTTCCTCCAACTGACGATTCAATTCTTCTTGTTTCTTGCGCAGTTCCTGTTCTGCGGCCTCGTCTTTCTCTTTCAGCTTCTTGTTCATCTCAGATGAGAGTTCCTCTTCAACCTTTTCAGAAATGTGGACCACAACAACTGAGTCGGGTTGGAGAGTTGAACACCGGGTAAATTCTGCAGAAACGATGACAAAGAACAAAACAACCAACCTTTCGTTTTTGGCCTCTCAGTGTTTCCATTTCAAACTGGAGTTGGTCTTGATACTGTTGCTCCTGCATTCTCAGTTGCACCTCCAGATCCGCAGCCAGGGACTTAGCCATCTCGTCCTTTTCTTCAGCCAATTTCCGCTGCAAAATTCACGTTGTGAGCGCAAAAGAACAATATTCGAAAAGAGGTGGATGTGCGGAAGAGCAGCGACTGTTTCAGAAATGTCATTTTGCTGACCTTGTCTTCCTCTGCCTGCAGGAGGATCCGCTCCTTCTCCTTCTCGAACTCTGCCTCTCTTGCGGCTTTGTCTTTCAGTGCATTCTCCATTTCTACGAGCTTGGAGGTGGATTCCTGCTGAGCTCGCTGCAGTTGCTCTTGTTGCTGCTGCCTCAGCTTCTCCTGTTCGGCCTGAGATACAAAGGTAGTTGACATGTCAGCAATCTCACTTTTCGCACTTGAGATTCCGTGAATTGTTTTCGCCCGTACGTGGAGCGAGAGCGTCTTCAACTCACGTGTTGTCTCTCGAGTTCTTTCTGTTGGCGTTCAGCCTCAGTTCGGAGCTGTTCTTTCATCTCCACTTTCTCATCTTCTGTTTGTTTCAATTTCTCTTCGAACTCCTTTCTCTGAGCTTCCAACTTTTCCTGTGCTTCCTGAAGAAGGAAATCAGACTCAATCCCATCAAATATCGGCAATGACAACCCTGACTAAAGTGACACAGCTCGATGAATATTCGGGCCCTGACTGGTGGCGCAAAGCGGCGGAGCAAAAAAAAATATACAGTCTGCGGCGCCTCTGTCTTGGGTGTTTTACCTGTTGCGCTTGCAACTGCTGTTCCCACTCCAGCTTCTGCTCATTCATTTTCTGCATCATTTTTTCATTCTCTTCCACCATTTGCTTGTTGTACTCTTCTCTCTCCTTCTGCAATTGTTCTTTTATTCTCGCGTGCTCTTCTTCCTTCTCTTTGACTTTCTCCTCCATTTCTTGGAGCCTTTTCCTTTCCTCTTCCTGAAAGCGCCGACAAGACAACAAACTGAAATCACGTGCGGATTTCTATCCACAGCAACGAACGCTTTCGTGCTTCTGACTTTTTCACCAATCGTTGTCTCACAAAATGGTTTTGACCTGTATTTGCTCACGGATCAGTCGTTCCTGCTCCACAAGTTTTTGACGAATCAAACTGGAGGGAGTCATACCGCCCGGTCTCTCACAGGCGCTCGGAAGCTGCGCAAAAAAAAAAAAAAAAAAAAAAAAATCCCAAATCATTTTGCATGGAAAATGAAAGAAATTCAACAAGAAACTGTTGTTGAGATGTCACCTACAATATTTTGTTGCAAATGTTTCAACAACTCTGAGGATGCTCACAACATTCGTCGGTCTGGGAGCCAGTGGCGCACGTGGTGTGGCGGGCGTTGCTCGTTGTCGCACTTTCGCTTTCACGAAATACTGAAAATCACAAGTCCAACATTTTGTTGTTCTGACCAAACATCAGCGCCACCAAAGCCAAACAAAATTACGAAAAAAAATTTGTCTTTTGCTTCACTCCCTTGGCATCACTAGAAGGGGTGAAGACCGTTTGCACTTGCAACCAGTTTCCACCCGCCAACTGCTGCCATGGTGGTGCATCAAACACCATTTTGCGATCGAACAATAAAAGGATGCATTCAGTTCTGTCCTTCGTGAATTCTGCATGTTGTTGCCGATTCGGCGGAATTCGCGTGACCGCGTGCGACAGGACGACCGAACATTGTTGCAGGATGGACAGAACTGAATGCGTCCTCAATCAAAAGGACAAACAGATTGCACCTGAAACGTGTAGAAAGCATTCTCATCCTTCTTGCTGACGTCCTTGCCAATCTCAACCACATCTCGGTCACACAGCAGTCTGGGTATGTGCGCCGGAATCTTTCGGCCGTTGATGTGAATTCCGTTGCCACTTGCCTGCAAAAACCTTCTTGCAATGAACGAGGTGAGAAGAGTGTGATTTTCTTGACGCTTGTACCTTGAGTCGAGTGTGCCGAATGTTCCAATCTGACGTCACGCATGTGTTTGGTTTTGAGAGAAAAAGACGGACGTCAAGGGGGGGGGGGCGGGGGATCTGGGCCCCGCCCCCGACCGACCTTGCCCACGGTAAGTTTGGGGATTGTGGGTGTGGGAGGCGTCAGCAGGTCCCCGCAGCAAGAAAAACCAGAGCATAATTTACAAGGATGTATCTAACCACAGTGAGACTTAGCATGTTATTGCATTTCCATGCAGGACAATAGATTCAGCTGGTCAACTGTTGTCTCGAGTCAACCACCAGTGGCCAAATGGCTCGACGGTGAACATGCAAATTCCCACTTTGGTTGAAATACAAGTGGACTAACCTCGTGCAGGTTCGCTCCGAATGAGGTGCCTGTGAAAATTCAGGAATGCTTTGAACAACGGCGTTCGGAGAAAAGGAGGTTGTCCTACCAAGTCCTTGATACTCCATCCCGCGTCAGTTTTCACCAGTCTTCCGTGTTTTCTCGAGACGAGGGCGCTTTGGGTCAGTTCTACGTTGTTCTCTTTGGCACGACCAAACGAAATCTGCAGAAGACACAATTTCAAAAGAATCACTCGCAACTCGAGTCTGTGCGGGACATAACAGAGTCTAACCTAGCACAGGGTTCGATTTTGGCCGTCTGCTGGTGAAAGCGATTGCTTCGGATTGCGTCCATCGAACGTTCCAATCCAGAAGGTGATTTGAGTGAGCACAGCAAATTTCACCCTGCCGATCTTGTCCAGCAGATTCACCGATGTTTCATCACGATTTCTTCGGAACTGAACCATACGAGTCACGCGTTTGTGGCATTCGAGCTCATTGTAACCTCACAATCCTCACTTACACTGTCGTCTTCCAAGACTATGATCTCGCAGTCGCAGTCTGCACTTTGTGCAGCGTCTCCTATCCGATATAAACAGGAAACTTTGCGTTGATCCATTTTCTCGGGTTGAGCCATCGTCAAGCATGCCCGCCGTTTTGTGACGTCACTCAGATTTCCCCAAAAGGGTTGAGAGGTCGGATCGGCGCCCCACAATTAATCGATTAGCAGGTAATCGATGCAAACGTGTCGGTTATTGTGGTTGGTGACAATCAGCAAGGCCGAATGAAATGAACCGATGAAACAATTTTCAGAGAGAAGCCAGAATTTATTTCCAACAGTTCACAATGAATCCGCGGACACTTCACATGCAATGCAGCAATCACGAAAGCAACAAGAACACTGAGCAGTGTAGACACGCGCCGAGCGGGCAACAGAGCCCGTGTGAACTGAGCTGGCAAAGAGATATCAACTCTCTACTATTCTTTCTGACATCCAAACAAGGTACAGCAAGGTAGGGTCCTGCCATACTCAGATTGGACAGGAAATATTTTTTTCAGATGAACGTCTTCATTTGTGGGAGCAGCCGGGGCGGGGGGGGGGGGGGTCCTGCCACACTATGTCATCTGATGCATTTTTCCGCCAGTTTTTACTGTTTCTTCGGGAAGGGGTGTCCCCAGGCACTCTGGTGTGCACCCCCTCGCCGGGTGGTGGTGGTGCAAACTGTCTTCGGAATGTGGACGGAAAAGCTTGATTACATACGCACCGACGGCTTGGCGACCGGCTCGTACAAAAATACGTTGTTCAATTCAAAAACCGAACAACGATTTGAGGTGAACAGATTGTCACAATCACAGCAAAGCTTGACTTCAGCCACCACAGAGAACAAATGAAAATTCCATTTATTCTTCCCCGACATCATTCTGCAGGTATTTCTTGACATCGGACACTTTGACGAGATTCTGTGAGTTGACCTTTTCGGAGCACATCGGACACACCTCTTCTGCTTCCATGAGACTGCAATGCAAGTGGGTGAGATGAAATAATGTCCAAAGACTGTGCACAGGGGAAGGTTTTGGTGTTCGTGGTTTATTCCAAAAAAAAAGTTTTGACCCTCCAGGCAAAGTTTGCAGTGAAAAACATTTTGTGTGTGTCAGCACTTAAGGGGGGTCCCCCGGTGGTGCAGTCTGCATGCAGAAACCAGAGAGAAAGTGTGATGGTGTGTTTTTGTTTGCGCGTCGATGCTTCTGCAGTCGGCGAATGTTTCCTTCTGTTATGGTGCACGTACCTGACAAATTCTGAGAGGATTGCAGGAAAATCACAGCTGGGGCACGCTGTGAAGTCTTCCTTTATCACATGACGCCCCTGTGAAGGAAGCAAGAAAGTTGCAAGGTTGCAGTTTCCAGTTGTCAGAAGTGGTGAACGAACACGCTGCCTCAACACAATCATTCGTTTCTCAGATCAATTTCAGAATGTCCACGCAAGTTGTACTCACAGTGATGATGCAGTAGGGCAGGTTGTTTTTGCAGGACGGACAGACGAGCTCCGTCTCGGGCAGCGTCTCGCTGCAGAACGGACACGCCGTGCGGGGCTCCTCCTCCTCCGTCTTGTCCGGCTTCCTGTGACCGCGAACAAATGAAAATGTCTGTTTCTGGAGGGAAGTTTCACTCACAGATGTTCGGGTTGGTCGTCACTTTGTCGGACAACACACAAAACGTGCCAATTTCCTTCTAATTTTTTTCCCTGGAGTTTGCACACTCCGGCACTTTGTGTGATCGTTGAAACGCGACTCACCGCACGATACCCTCGATCTTCTTCTTGTACTTGAGGTCGACCTTCTCGCGGTACTCGGGCCGCATCAGCATCGCCGCGTAGCTGAAGGACGAGTTGCGCAGCCCCGACCGGTGACACTCGATCACCGTCGACGTCAGGATTGGCACTATGTCTGCAACATCCAGGTACGACATCAAAACTCGACCACTCCTTCAGACACTCGTGAGTTTTGGATAACGAAAACACCAAGTGCACACTCTTTTCTCATTCACTAGACACCTGCTGCACAACTATGCAAAACACCTGGTTTCAACAAAATGAACAAGATACCCGAGATCAGAAAGTGCGCGATCCGCAATTGATGCGCATGGTCTCTGCCCAGGGCACAAGCCTTTGTGGGGCCAAAGGGTTGTGTGTGTCTGGCATGGGTGCCCACGCTGGACACCTGAGCACACACACACACACACACACACACACACACACACACACACACACACACACACAGGTTTGCTGCACTCACGGGACGGGAACTTGCTGATGTTGTTGGCGACGCGGACGAGCATGCGCGCCCCCTTGAGGTGATCTCCGCGCTTCACGTGGATCTTGACGAGGATGTAGCTGTGCAGGATCATCAGGTTCGTCGCCATCTCATGCGGAATCTTGATTTTCTGCTTCTTGAGCTCCTGGTACATGCCGAATAGCACGTCGTGCGCGTGGCGGTAGTTACCTGTGAAAACAGAGGACATTTCCTCAACACGTGCACGTTTCGGCAACATGTGGATGTTTGCCGCCTGGCTGGCGAAAGAAAAAAAAAAAACTGTGCCAAGGAACACGATACCCGCACATCATGATCTCGACCGGCTGCTCTTGAACGTGAAAGCCAAACGGAAGAATCTCGGGATTCGTTGCTGGACGGACAGCTGAAGACGCACCTGCGTTCTGCTCCTCGCGCGCGATGATGATGGCGGTGCGCGCCGCCTCGCGGAACTGCTGCAGCGCCATGTACAGGCGGAACAGGTACTTCGCGTCCTGCCGCAACACAAGCACACAGTCACGGAGTAGTCACGTACACGCGTCAGCAAAATGTCGTCAAAGAGAAGCAAAACGAATATTTTGCGCTCCGCACGCCGCTTTGCTTGTTTCAGAGGAAGAGTTCAAACGGTTCTTTCGTTCTGTTCGTTGACTTATTCAATTGAATTGTGCACGAACACCGCAAAGTGAGCCCTTCAAAATAGCGTCCAAACTGGTGGGTGCTTTTGGTTTCAGTTTCTGTCTCAAAACCGAAAAGCTGCAAGGCGACAAACTGTGACACCAAACGCGATAAGTTCTGCAGGTTGACAAGGCAACACGGACAAACGGTGAGTTGTCTCGAACACAGCCAAACCCAACCTTTCCCTCTCCATCGTGCGCTCCCAGCAGAAACTCAATCAAATTCTGAGTCAACTTTTCATCCTTAGCTCTCCCGACTGTTTCGATTGCCAGCGAAATCGACTGGTCATACAAACTTTCAGCCGGGCTGCTCTTGAGGAAGTGATTCACAGCCTAAAATGATCAATCCGACGATGAAACAAGTGGAACACAAATTTGTCTTTCTGGCACTGAACCCACTGTGCCGTTGCCTGCAACACCAGCACCTGAGCCTGCGAGGGAAAAAGAATTGGGTTAGTTCTGTCGACAGCCGCACACCGGTCCCCATTTGATGCTTCTAAAGTGAGAGCCTTGCGTTTCTCTGAAGGACATCCCATTTTCGACAGCAGAAAAAGAAGCCAAGACGAAAAGCATCAACTGGTGAAGCGAATCGTGCGCTTGCCTTCCACCGTCCAGCTGACGACGCTGTACCTTTGGGATCCCGTCCTCCTCGCCCATCAAGTAGTCAATGAGCATGTGCGTCAGTTGGTCCTCCTTTGCCTGTCCAACCGTCTCAATCGCCATGGAGATGGCGGCGTCGTTTTCTTGTTCGTTCGTTGTGCGTAGAAAGTGCTTCAGCGCCTACGCAGGGCCAAGTTCGTTGAAGAAAGCGGCATACGTGAGGGTTAGTGAAAACTTTGGTGAGAAAACTGTACCACAACACAAGTGAGGCGTCAGTTGGAAACTGCACAGTTTGATAATTCTTGGACAAGCTTCTCGGTTTGTTCTGTGCGGAAAGTTCGATTACGATCGGATCATTCAAGGTGACAGTGTTGGTACTGAATGACATGATGCCACAATGATGGTCCTCTGAAGGAAAAACTTGTGCTGCAGTCACGGCCCTGCCATTCTCGCCAAGCTCCCTTGTGTGGTTCACAAATTGCGTTCCTCCCGTTTTCAAGAGAGGCTTTACGTACCCTGGTGTACTGGTTGCAGAACAAGAAGAATTTTCCTGCCATGAAATGATTCTTTTCGTTCTCAAAGTACAGCGCGATGCTGTGGTAATCCTCGGGCGTGGCGTCGGAACCTGCAATTTCACGCGCCGCGTGTCGTCAAAAGTGAAAAGTGATTGCTTTTGGTCTTCAGCCACAAAAACTGCAATTTACCTATGATTTCGGCGTAGGTCTCCATTTGCCCGTGAGTCTGAGCCAGCTGAAATGCTTCGTCGTTGCATCTGGACATCACGAGGAACTGAATCGCAGACGAGTAATCGTTCAACTGCTGGAAAAACCTGTCAAAAAGACAAATAAAGCTATCCAAAACCTGCAGCTTCCGTTGTGTGAGCGGTCAAACACAACTGTCTGAAATGAACTGGATGCAAGCGAAGTGTACAAACGCAAAAAGTATCAACGCACTTGGCGACCATCTTGGCGCCGTCGGCGGACTGCGTCTCGCGCACGATGCGCACCGCCTCCTCCGGGTTCTGCAGATGGTCCAGGTTGATGCGGATCACAGCGTCCCAGTCCTTGGCGGCGGCGTACGCCTTGGACGCCTCCTTGTAGCGACCCTCGGCCTCCTTGGCGCGCGCGTACTGACTGTGGATCTTGGGTGACGTCACTTGAGGCAGCAGTTCACCCACCTTGTTCCTGTTGGGAATGTGAAACAGATTTCACGCAACAGTTTCTCCCTCACACAGGTGAATGCGATGTCATTGAAACTTGAAGCAAGACGGTCTCACCAATTTTTCGCCCTGATATACACTTGTGCCGCTTTGTCGAAGTATCCGCCTTTCTCGTACAGCATGGCTGCTTCTGCCCATTGCTGCGAGTCAATGAAATCGTGTGAAGTCATTTGGCTTTCGACGAAGATTTCATTGAAAGTAACAACAGACTGAACGTTACATACCTTCAGCTGCTCCAATATTGCACCGCAGTCTTTCTTCAGAGACCGACTCGGCATTTTGACTGCCATTCCAACACCTCTGCAAATACAGAATGCGAAAACTGGTCAAATCTACTTGGTCCATCATTCTGCATTGAAAAGCAACATTGGCGTCACGGGCGCTGAATCGAGGCACAGTGTTCTCGGAGCACGCGAGGTGCGCCGCACCTCCTGATGTCGCCCATGCGGATGGACATGCGCGCGACGCCGGCGCCGCACGACTCATCGTGCTCCCGGTGCTTCTCCTCCTTCGTGATGCCCTTCTCGTAGTGCGTCAGCGCGTTGGCGTAGTCGCCGGTGAACTCGAGCTGCTGCGCGTACTCGCGCGAGATGAACGGGATCTGGTCGGGCGCGAGCGCCTTGGCGAGTTGCAGCGCCGAGTCCCAGTGGAGCAGGTCGCGACGCATCTGCAGTGCAGGGGAAAGTGTTACGTGATGACAAACAGGCAAGAGAACAGTGCGCTGTGCCCAACGTACGTCAAACAAGAATTTTTGAATATCAGGTGACTTGGCAAAGAACAGATGAAAGCCATCCGGAGAAAGACGCCGCACTGCCACTTCCAACGAGAGTAACATTTATGAATTCCGCAACCGCAAGAGTTTATCATGAAAATCACTGCTGACCTCGAGAGCAGCCACAGGCCTGCTCGACGCCAGAAACAAGTCCTGCGCGGTGTTGAAGTTTTCCAAGAACATGGCGACAAATCCCGACAGAAGGTTGCGGTCCTCGATGTTCTTGATCGTCTGCAGGGACATGACCATGCCCACGTCTCCGATGTGTCTGTACACTCTCATAGCTGCAGAGCAACACGGTGTTGTCACGGAATTGCTTTCGATTGAATCGAACCGGCTCGAACAGCACTTAGTGACATGACAAGCAAAGAAACGGAAAAGTACCAAATTCCATGTCAAGTTGTTGCAGGGCACCTTTTCCGACCTGAACCCAACTTTCTCTGTTGTTCAGATGCAAGCAGATAGCCCACGCGTCTTTGAACCTGTACAACATGTCAATCATATAATTTTTCGGAGGTTGCTTACAAAACATCAACGGGTGAAGCATGGCTGCTGAATGAAAGAACAAAGGGGACTTTACCTGTTCAGCACGAGCGCCTTCTGCAGCGATTCCTTCAACTGTGTGAAAGATAAAACAGTTCAGTTTCGGTCGCCTGTTTCGCAGCTGAGCGAAAGAAATTCTGTGGCCTTCACGTGACCGGAAACAGCGCGCACTTGCTCTGCGGTCTGGTCCTGCAGCTTCTCATCGAAGTTGTGCGTGTCGAGCACGAGCGCCGACACCTTCCCGCTCGACGTCTGCAGAGTCACCTCGCCGTTGTAGAACATGATGGGAACCTGGCCGTACGGCAACTTGCTTTCACCCGCCAGCAGCACCACGGCGCCTGCAACACCGTACAGGAGTCCAGACCCACTGCTGGGATGAGGTGAAGTCAGTCGTCGGACAATTCCGACCACGAGACAACAAGAGGTGGTTATTGGCGTGTGACTTGGTGTGTCAGCAGCACGAAACGCTGCTGGAACATCTCATGTGATCATTGCTTTTTGCAAACATTCGAGAAACGACCATGCTTTCGTGCTTCATTTGCTGAAAAACACATACAACAGTTGTGCACATCTGTAATAAGCACCAGTACATGTCACACCAAAGAGTTCAGCCTCGGACAAAAAGAGAGGAGTTCGGAGACGAGTCTGTAGAAGGGAAACTTGCGGACACAGGTTGCGGGTAGAGACAGGAAGATCTATTTTCAGCTGTGACAAGGTCGTCGGCAGCCGACGTTCATCCTTACAGACAGGTTTGACACAGAAGAGGGTGAGGAGGACAAGTCTACCGACTTACAAGAATTCGGAAACACGAAATTGGGGAGTCCAGCTTTACACCCTCACCTTCTTTGTTTTTGTCTCCAACTAAAAGCAACAATCATGTCTGAAGTAACCTGGCTGTTCCAAATTTGGTTTCCGTTCGGATGTCAATTTTCAATTGAGCAATCGAATTTTTTACAAGTCTTTTTCCGACAACATGGGAGATTGGTGAAAATCACACCTACCGTTGACACTTTCTCTGCAGTACACGAAGGTGTAAATCTTCTCGTCATCGTAAGCAACAAATGTATTCTGAAGAACGAAACAACAAATCTTTTGATGGTGTGAACCATTTGTTTGAATGAATGTGAATTCTGCAGAATAGAAGTTTCTGTTCTGGTTTGAAAGTCGAACACCACTGACCTTGTCAGGAGTCCAGTTTTCCCACAAAATTCCTTTCACTGTTGCAGAGAAGCTCGGAATCTCCACAGTGTTGTCGTTCACCTGAACACGACAAGTTCACAGCTCACAAAAGAAATGCTGACACGATGAAGCCACCGCAGACAGAAGACGGACGGTCCTGACCAGGTTAAAGACGAACGGACAAAGAGAAATATCTCGTCACTCACGGGGTTGTAGACGAAACCGTCGCTCTTGTCGTCCACGAAGATGAGCCTCGTTCCGGTCGGGTCGGGGTAGAGTTTGCGCACTCCGACCACGTGACGGAACTCGTTCACGAAGTTCCAGTCTTCTATGTAGAAGTAGTAAATTCCGCCACCCTGAAAGAAGTGCAAGCTTCGGGAACGTTCGACCGGTTGACACTCAGCCCACATCCACTACAAACTCACGCTGACCGTGACGAATCAAAAACAGAGCAAAGAAGTGAGGCGTAGATCTCTTCCTATGTTCGGGTCAGGGCAGCAGCCCAAGTACAGTGTTCGCTCTGAACTCACGTCGGTGCCGTAGATGAGGAAATCGGAGGTGATGTCGTGACACGTGATCCGCTGATCCGAGTGATCCTTGTCGGGGAAGAGCCGCTGCTCCCGCTCCTCGCCCATGCTCTGCGCGTCTCCCTCGATCTGCGCGAGTCAAAAGAGTTCCGATTCAACTCAGCGGCGAACGAGGAGAAGAGACAAGCACAGCCGCCACTCAGTTTGACTTGTGCATCGCACAAAACTCTTTCCCTTTTTGCTTTCGGTGCTTCGGCCCTGCTTGGTATTCGTGCTTGGGTCTCCTGGACTTTTGCGAGACACTCATGAGTGGAACAAACGCAAACTTCCAACAAACCTGAACCGTGAACCACACATTTTACGCAGCGAGTGTTACAAACCCCTTTGAGATACAGTTTTGCGTGGAATATTTCTCGACATACGAGGTGCAGGTTGACTTTGCCCTCGAAGCTGACGGCGGCGTAGTCCGCGTTCATCTTGCACGACTGCACCGTGCCCAGGTACTCCCGGTCCTTGAGCCGCTCCGGCCCTGTTTCAAAACATGCCGCGCTTGAAAGAAACCAACAAAGACAGAGGGTGCCACTGCCACTGGGTTATGACAGGTTCAACACGATCTTCGCAATTTTTGAAGTTTTTCACCTCTATCCCCGAGGAGATAGAACCAGGCTCTGTTGTTCATTCCTGCAGCGAAGTGGTACGGCCCGATACCCAGAAAAGACGGCTCCACGTCAATGCCGATGGTCACTGGTGGCTCCTGAAAGTCAGTCAAGTATTTCAAAAAGATAGTCGTGAACTGTGATCGAAACAAACTTTTGAGATCAGGTTGGGAGTGAAGCTGTGTGAAACATCTGGTTCCAAGAGTCGGAGCCGCGAGTGGACTCACCCTCACCTGCTGCACATTGTCCTGCAATGTGACCTCGAGCAGCGACGTGAGGTATGCGATCTTGGTCTGGTAGCTCGCGCCGAGGATCGGCAGTTTGGTCAGGTACACGTGCAGTCCGCCCTTGTGGGTGCTGCACGCGAGCAGCTGCCCGTCATCCGTCCAGCAAATCTTGTCGAGATGCCGCTCGTCGTCCAGTGTGATGATGGCGTACATCTCCTTCAGGTCCGACAGATCATGGATTTTGATGCTGTGAGCAAAACAACGTTCTCGTCTTGGTTTGGTTTTCTCACTGGTGCGAAATGCCACAAGAACAAAGGTTCCACTTTTTCAGAAAATATGAACAGCAATCGCAGTCCAACTTCATTGCAGTAAAGCGGAAATTAGTTGCTGGTCGCGTCGGCCAATAAAGTGAGACAGCAGTCAAAACCCATGTGTACATCCATCCACACAATTGGTTGCCCTCACAACCCGCCCACAGCCCAACAACCCCCCTGTAAGACCCCACCCTCATTCAAAGAGCCACCAGCGGGCTCGGACAGACGGAACTTCTTGTTACCAGTTGTCTCCGCACGATGCTGCTTTGTTCAGAGCGTGTGAGATCGCAATTCCGGTCAAGTTGTCCTTGTGATTCCGCGCCTGGAACAGCTCCTGAAGGAAAGATGCTGCATTGAACACCGTGTCACGCTGCGAAATTCACATTCACGCTGAGAATGATGTGTCAAAATTTAGAATGATACGTGCCTGCCCTATTTCTTTCATATGAGTAGAAATCACAACAAAGTATCCCTGGGAAAATCCAATCATGATGTAACCATCACCATACCTGCAAAACGAACATAGATTCCAACTCACGCGCTGTTGTGTTTGACAGTCAGAAAATTTGTGTCTGTGTCTGAAAAATAATCACCATTTATAATTCTGAATGTTGCCGTATCTCTGCTGAAATGCCAACTCAATGGGATTCTCGGGATCGTTCATGTTGTACAAGAAAAGCGTCTTCTTTCCGATGATTACACTGACCTGGAACAGAGATGCTGTGTCTCACAAATTTTGAAACAGAGACCTTCAATAAACAGCAACAAAACAAAAAGGCTGAATTATGAATGAACTTGTGAAATTGTGGAATGCGGCAAAATTTTCTCTGAAACACAACTGAAACTCAAACACCAAACAGAAAAGTTGAACATCACAATTCTGACACGAACTGGAAAAGCGGATTCGCAATGCGCCTTCAAAGCGTAGATTGCAGCCAAACACCAAGACCCTGCGGCGCATTTCTGGCTGCGCAGCAACAATATTTCTTACTCTCGGCATCCAAAAGGTTATTTTGGTTTGTTCAAACAAGTCCCAGCAGTCAACCGCAAACGTTTCCTCCAATGCATGCCTGGGCTACCAAGTACATTCACTTTTTAGTGTTGCCCCAGAGTCACTAAAGACTGGAGGCGAAAGGAGATGAAGCAACAGTGAACAACCGACTCACTGTGTTTTCGCCCATGGTGCTTCGTTCGTCTGTTTTCATCTCTGAGAAATCCAAGTCAGACGGTTCTGCTCGCAAAGACGTCTGCCGTATAGTGTCCCCTTCGGCGTTGCTCACTGAGATGGTTTTGTCCTCACTCCCCAAAGCCAGAAGATTCTGTTGACTCCAGGCTCCACAGGTAATTTTCTTCGTGTGCTTCCCCAGAATGGGAATTTTTCTGCAATTGAAAAAAAAAAGAAAACGTACAATTGTTTCCACACCAGAAACATGGAAAATCAAAAACAGAGTCCAATGAAAGTTCACCTTGACGTTTGATGATTGTAAATCAACAGATTTCCTTTCGCAGTTCCAATCGCAAGTTGAGGCCCAGTCTTTGACCACAGCAAAAACGTTAAAGTATCCCTGCAAAGCACATGTCGAGGACGATTTTCAACCTGGTCCAACAGCAACTGACCAAAACTTTTTGACGACAATATCACAGAACAGACCTGAGACCGCTGTCCAGCTGTGATGTTCTCTGAGAGTTTGCATCCCAGAGAAAGACCACGCCGCTCTTGTCATTGATGATAGCCAACGTGTCTCCATCTTTGTCCCAACCGATCCCAGTGCACATTCTGCGAAAGCGAACTTGGAGAGTTGAGATCCGCAAATCTACCGAACTTTTCAACAGACGCTTTTCTCCACACCACTCACCCTGGCAGGCTGATTTCTTCCAACAATTCCCCATGTCTGTCAAATATTCTCACTGTGTGATCGTGACTGAAATTGCAACGAGAACAAATAGACTCTTGCAAGCAAATCTGCAAAGTCTTGTCTTCAGAACAATAGATCTAATTTCCAAGACAATCAGGAAACAATTTTCTTCAGAGACCGATCCTCACCCAGTTGTCGCCAGAAAATTGCCCAGAGCTTGCTGCCAGGCGAAGATGATGCCGCCTGGCCCGTGAACCTTTTCTGACACCGTGAAAACCCGCTGAAATTCAGACATTCACAGATCTACAACTGAGATTCAGACACTACAATGCCAAACTGCTTTGCTGACACCGACGAACTTCAAACAAGATTCCAAAGGAATTGCAACAATTGTTTGTTTCAGCCGGTGCATTTCATTTTTCCATCCAATTTCGTCGTCTCCTGATAAAATTTCAGGTTAGATTTGCAATTGTCTTGTCCCTCTTTCAGAAGCAGCTGTTGGTCTGCAAAGCTATAGATCTAGACTACCTTCATGGTGATTGGTCAGCAAACTGCACAGCGACTCCTGAACTTGTTTTGTGAATTATTTTCCCATCAAAAAGAAACTTTAAAAGTTTTGCCTGCTGTCTGCTCAGCAACAGGAATGCCACGCATGCGCAAAAGTCCAGAAGCGGGTGTTGGAGAAAATGTGAGAAAGACGACATGCAGGTGGCAGCAGAGCCATCGCAGCTTTTCGCGGCACGAGCCACCAGTGCACGTGGTTTCGACGTACTTGAATGTACTCGAAGTCGCTTGAACGGGTCCGTCAATATCAGTTGTTCCTGGAGCTCGTACCTTGTTTACAGATGTCAGCGTATCTGCAGACCACATTGCTGGCCTGAAAGGGCGCTTCCTCGAAATTCTGTCGCCTCGATGTCTTCTGTCAGACCGTTTGGTTTTCGGCGCAAAAGTGAAGGCTGAGAGCTGCTCACTGCGCCCTCCAAACCTGCAACCCACGAAGAAGATGAAGTCTAACCAGCGCAAATAAATGTAGAGGAAGGGACAGAAACCAGGAACGGGGCTTTCCCCTGGTGTCTACAAACATCAAACAAATCACGAAGGCGCTTCCCCCCCCCCCCCCCAAGAAAAATTGTGTACGTGTGTGGTCAAATCGCCTCACACCCGAAAAGGCTTGTGCTCTCCAAAACAAATCCTAGATGGCCGCCGGTATCTGCTTGCTGAGGGCCCAAACCTTCCCGCTGACTCTCACAAGAATCCACTTTTTCCTGTTACGTTTTGAAGTCGAAAGTGTCGGACACCTGTTTGGATTGGGTCGGGCTCTTGCTCCGCAATCCTGGATCCACTGGGGCTGACCCGCTGGAAATTCACTTGGATCCAGCATGGTGGTGCAGCGGCGGGCTGTCTGGGACAACACCAAATGATGACGCAAATTTGTTGAGGCAACACATTTCTTTATTCTATCTCGGTTCAGGGCAAACGCTCCCGCACGCAGGTTCTGAACTCGACCAAAAGGAACTATTTTGGTGATGTTCGCTTTCAAATGGAAAGCACAGCTGCGCCAGTCGCAAAGTACATGACTCCACTGACAATTCACCAATCCGTCGGATGCTGTGCTTGGTATGAACTGGTGCAAGGTCAAGGAACTTGAATACTCGCCTGAAGGAAGTATCCCATTCGGAGCTGTTTTGCGGCAGCTCTTCGATTTCGACCCCTTCGTCCCCCTCTTCTCCCAAGAAGAAGCGGAAAGCCATCCCGTGCTTTTCAACAGATCCTCGTCAAACTGAGTGGCCAACGCCTGAAAATGTCGATGTATGTGCTCGTAAGTGCGGGACGTGGTGTGCGTCCATGCGAACTTTTTCGTCGAAACTGTTCAAAACACCACCCCAATTCTCATCCAATAAGCTCACTTTGCAACAGTCTTGTGAAAATCAAGGGTTCCAACAAAATGAAGCTTCTGTCCTGAGTTGGATGTTTGACAACGAGAGAAGCAAGAAGCAACCACGTGAACTGACACCCCCAAACTGTGAATTTGTGGCCAAAACCATCTCCAGTGTTCATCGGAGAAATCAGAAATCCCAGCTAAACTTTCAATCTTGTAGCTCTTTTTTGTTGGTTGACGATTGCACTTCAACTCTTTTATACCTGGACGCAGATGATGTGCAGCTCGCTCTTCAGGTGCACGCATGCATGGACATCAGCTCACGTTTCGCTGCAGCTTTCCTCAGCCACCTGCGTCCGGGCATCTGAAACGTCTCGTCAATGGTTTCAAGTCTCCCTGCACTTTGGTGTGTGTGCAGCTTCTCCACACCTGTCGCTACAAGAACCTCATTGACAGTGATACAAATCGATTCAAGCCAGGTGAAAAGATGTTGCACAGGAGAACGGCTGATCAAAGGACATGCCTTTGGAGTATTTGGTGTTCGCTTCGAGGAGCGTCACAAGAGTCCCTTTGAAGCAAATTTGAGCTGCAGCAGATCAACGAGGCTGACATTTTCTTGAAGCATTGTACATCTGACTGCATTGTCCACGTACATATCCACCGATTCAGTGTCGGGTAAGGGCCCAATTACTGTAGGGGATGGCAAATTCTATTTTGGCGGCATCCAAAAGGCTTGATCGTTGAAGCTCCATCGGATCCAGGCGGCCGGGGGGCCCCGGCCCCTAACTCCCACCACAGCTTCTTCCCCCCTCCCCCCCCCCCCCGTTTTGAGTCTGTGTCACGATTTTTTTCTTCCGTTCGTTCTTTTTCGCTTTCCACATTAAATTTTTGAAGTTAGGAGCCCCACTGACCCCAAAACTATTTCACCCGCCCCATTCAGTGACAGGAAAGCGACTCAAACGTGTTCATCCTCGCTTCTCGAACTGCACCGGCTTCATCGCTTTACACCGTGTTGTCCCTCAGCACTTTTCGTCCTCGTTGATCAAGTCTTGTTGCGTCTCAAACGTTTTGCCGTCATCTTCATTCAAAGCTGCCTGGGACCATAAGGCCTCCGGAGCCTGAATCTTTGTTCCATCGACAAAGCAAAAAGAGACACGAACATAAAGAACAACAGAAGTTGCTTTATTTGTGCCGTTCTCGTTCCGGAATTTTTTTTTTGTGCGAGAGTGTATCAGCAGCAGAAAAGCCTGAAAACGACCACCATTGGCAACCCAGAATTGTTCCTTTTTGAGGGGTGCAAGAAACCGTGGGACAAAACAAAGAATTGGATTTACGTTTCGATCAACTCTTGATTGGCCAGTGTGTACCAGTCAGGCCACAGTCGGACACGGATTCGCTCCACATACGGCTTGATGTTCGCGCATTCTGTGCCCAGAATTTCCTTATGTGGAAAAGGAAAGTCTGGATAGATGATCTGACACAACTGTCCGAACAGCGCGCAGTCGACCTGAAAAGGAAGACACAGAACAACTGAAAACACCAATGAAACAGTCCCACCCATGCCCAAGTATGATCTGTATACCCTCTCAATTTCGAACGTTGACCCCCAAAACCCGAATCTCAAATTCACAAGACCATTTTGTGTGAGAATCAGATGGCACGCACCAAGGTAATTTCATCGCCGTGCAGGAATTGTTTGTTCCCCAGGTATTTTGACACCGCTCTGATGTCGTACTTTCCAATCTCAATCACTTGATCCTGGAGCAAGCGGGCCATACCTCTTTGGCCCCGACCGAACACCTTGCATCGACACAAAAATGAAGCCATGTGCAATGAACCAGTTTTCAAGAAAGAAAGAAAGAAAGAAAGAAAATGTTTGAAGGTTCAGAATCATAGCATTGCTACTGACCGATTTGCGGAGATGCGCATTTGGCCGGAATCTCATGAATCGTGGCAGATGAGGAAAACACATAATTTTCTTCCATCCCTCTGAATTGTAGCCGTATCTGTACAAAAATTGTGACCTGAAAAATCCCTTTTCTGTATGACATGTTTGCTTTGTTCGTGCGAACACGCCTTGTGAATATATTTGGGCTGTTTCTTTGACCCTTCGCAACAGCCGTAAAACCGCATGTCACAGAAACAAGAAAATTTCCGAAAAGACAAAGAATAAAACAAATTTTCACCATGCCAAACTTTCTTCCGCCAGTTTGGTAAACGCCCGAGTGACAGCTTGTTGTTCGTCAGTCAAACCTTCTGTCGCGTCCAGATCAAACGTTTTGGTCAGAAGCTCAATTATGAGGTTACTCTCCGTGTGTTCCTGTCCGTTGAAAATGATATATGGAAGTTGAGAAGTCGCCTTGGAAAATGTCATGGTGTCCACAAACTGAAACAAAAAAGACGAGCGATTGTTTAGCCGTGTGTGTTGTTTCAAATGAGAACAAACAAGTGGGTCTGATGAAATGGGGAATGAAGACAAAGCACAAATTTCTATTCCATGCAACTTCAGGGGCAAAATTGGTGAGGCACTTCATATTCTCTGGGGCGACGAACAGCCCGGGAACGTTACCTGGTATTTGATTTTCTTGAGCCTCAGCCATGTTTCAAGTTTGATGGCGAAAGGTGACAGATTGACCATCTGCCGAGTTACGGATCTGGGAAACGAATACAAATAGACAACTCCTTCTTTGTGGTCCGCTCGAGGGAAGCAGCTTCTGCTGTAGCTTCTGCAAAAGATTCGTTGTTTTTCTTGAAGTTCACTCAGGAACGTACGTGAAAAAAAGAAACAACGAGAACAAAGAAAAACAAAAGGCACAATCACACACACGCACGCACGCGCAAACACAAAACACACGCACACACACACACACACACACACACACACACACACACACACACACACACACACACTGTGTTTTCATTTTCTTGCAGGTGAAGACGCGTCACATCTTCTTCTTCGTGTGGCAAGTTGCTCAATGTTTCACAGAGCTCCATCCAACAACAGTGCTGACAATATAGGACACCCTGCAGTTGTGTTGGACTGTTCTGTATGTGTGGTGGCTCTCCGTCAAAATCTCACTGTACTGCACGCAGAGCGCGCTTTTTGACAAACCCCCACTCTGTCTCCGAAACACAAAATTGACAAAACCTTCTATCTCAGACAAATGTTGCAAAAGGAAAGAGAAAACTTCTGAGGTTTGTATTTTACCCTTTAAAATGTAATTTTGTACTGAGCAAATGAGGATAAAAATCAAAACTATGAGAAAGAACAGGAGAAAAGTTGACAAATATAGCAAATTTACAAATCAAACACAATGATGACCAATTTTTCCCGGAAAAAACTTTGCTTGTCAAAATTTATGTGGAAAAACTTGTGTCTTTCCAAATGTGGGTATGTTCATCCAAATCCATAATTTTACAAGGAAAACACAATCTTGAAGGAAGAGATATTACAAACATTTCTCACCTCACTTTCTGAGTTTGTTTAGAAACTGCATCAAATAGAACTTGCTGAGAATTTCAGCAAAAATTCGTAACATTTTCCCAAATTTGGTCAGCTTAGAATTGTCTTTTGGAAGACAAAAGGGATATGAGAAGTTTTCTCCGTCAATTTTACGCATCAATTTTCCGAGACTATTTTTTTGGTCAATTTTGTGTTCCAGTACAATACTCGTATGAAAGTACGACTGGGCTAGAAAAAGGCCAAGTACTTTACCAAATCAGTTTTTCTCTAGTAATTGAGAACTACTTGTCAGAATCTACAAGTCATAAGACATTTAGTTCCCCAAACTGTGAACTCTAATACACGACTGAAGCAGGCAAAGAAAAATTATTTGAGACTAACCCAAAATATTTTCTGAAAAAAGTCTAAAAATTGTAGAAAATTTGGAAAATTCTTGGTGTTCCTTACATTTTCAAAATACGCAACTCTGGAAACAAAGAGCAACTGTTTGTACTTTCATACGAGTATTGCTACAAGTACAGAGCATTTCAGCCTTTCGATTTTTGTGATTCTTTGAAGAAGTTCAAAAATAGAAGATGACAGGTTGAAGTAATCTTTGTGCTTCTTCAATTGTACAACATTCAAAGATTACCAATGAGCTGTGCTGTGAAATATCACAGATCTCAAGCAGGACTATCCTGTGGAGCCACCACCTGGCAGCTTTGGCCAAGGCTCACTTGAAATAGCCTGTACAATTTTCAAGCTTGAGTCCAATTTGTACAAGCTCATTTTCATATTTTTCTTGAAAGCTCAAAGCCATTAAGACACTTTCTGTTGGGCTCCGTCAATTTCACATTGGCCTGTTTTGGGGAGGTTTTTTGGTGCACTTTTCGGCGGATTATTCTCCCACCGGTTTCCGTGTGGGAGTATATGGAGCTCCAGAAAAAAGTTGGACTTGGGAAACTTCTTGAAACTTGAAATAGAGGGCTGTGATTGGCTTGGATTATGACTGAGACCAATCACAGAGCTTGTTTGAGTAGGAGCCAATAAGAACAGAGCTTCCATCTTGGTTTGGTAATGAGGAGTGGCAGCCATTTTGGGAAGGTAGCATTTCAGGTTTGTCCCATATTTTTGAATATTTTCAGTGAAATAAGGGGAGAAATGTGTGTGAAAGTAATTTTGAATGGAAGTTGTAAAGGTATTGAGGATGGGTGGAAAAGTTAGTGGATTTTGGGGATTTTTGAAGGGATTCAGTGGGCAGCCTGAAAGTATTTCTCATTTGTTTCATGAAATAATGGCATCAATGAAGGGAGAAACAATGTAGAAAGACATTGTGTGAATTATTTTGTGTGGATGCACAAAAATTTTGGTAGATTTTGAAGGATTTTGATTGGAATGTACAGGGATACATGTGCAGGGGAATGCATACAGACCCCCTTGTGCATTCCCCATGTGTTCCCCATGTGTTTCCCTGTGCAGGGGAATGCAGGGGAATGCATCCATGGGGAACGCATACAAACCCCCTGTGTGTTCCCCATGTGTTACCTGTGTGTTTCCCATGCACAGGGAAATGCATGGGGAATGCATACAGACCCTCCTGTGCATTCCCTGTGCATTCCCCATGCATTCCCCTGCACACACATGTGATTGAACGGGAACCACCCTTGCAAGATGAGAACTCTTTCTACAGTGACGCGAGCACATACGAGTGCGACAGGTTCTACAGATGTGATGGCAGAGTTGTAAGAGAGACTGCATGTTCATGCGTGTAGCAGCATAAAATCTCACCGGTATGCTGCAAACAGTGCCTTGAAGACAAGCTTTCGCGCTACGTACAATCCCGCCACTCCCAACACGAGACTTCTCCACAATGTAGCCGAGTTGTACAACGCTATAACCGACTCCATCGTGCCAAAATCAGACCAAACGCTGCACATGTACGAGTGCAACCCACAAAACAGTCGCAGCACCAGGGCAAACCGCGTGCCAAATACCTGTATACTGACTCGTACATCCCTCTGAATTGTGTCAGAATTTGGACCAGGATCCATGGCGGCCAATATTCCCGCCGCCGAAAAAACCATACAAATGTTGAACAAGATTGACTGACGGGCGATCAGTTCACGTCTGCGTCAAAAGGCCCATTGTTTTTGCACACATGTGCTTGGACATAAATAATAATTTGTAAATTTCTGTCCGTATAGCTTTTGTTTCGGACCTTGCAAGTGTATGCGGGTTAAAGCACGTGCACTTCCCCGAGATACAGATGAAACCAGAAACTTTGCCCATGCATGCAATCAAGAAGGCCACCGCCGGTCCAGCTGCACGCGTCTGGTTGTGCTGGTTCACTTGCAACCAAACCTGGACCCCAAGACCAGACCCCAGCAAACCAGCAGAAGCGGATCTTTTCCGATAGACCCAGGCCTGTGCCAGGGAACTGGACCCATGAAACCCAGGGCTGGGAATCCAACCTGCCAGAGCCAGACCCAGGTCTGGCTGCACAGGCCTGGTTGCACTGCATGGGCTGCAGTGGTCTGGCAAACCAAACAAGAGACAAGTGCAACGAGACCAGGACAAACAGACCAGTCTGGTTACCTGATCCTGAGTCCAAGACACCTTTAAATCCTGGTTGAATTCTTGTTTGGAACAATTTCACTCAGGAACAGTGTTGTTTAATGTTCGACCGAAAAGAACGGGCTTGTGGTCCTGTATGCACATGGAAGGGGATCGTTCATTCTCAGGTGAAATTTTTTGAGGGACAGAAATTTTTCACCAACTTCAAGAATGAAAATGTCAAACATTTCACCTCAGCCTGAGAATGCCTTTGTGGAAGAAATGGAAAATTGGGTGAAACTCTCAATATCTTGGGTGAAATGTGGGCGAAGCGAAATTCCACCCAAAAGTACAATGAAGCCAACTGTGAGCATGTGTTGCGGGAAGGTGGCTTTTCAGCTGCTTTGCCCAATGCTGAAAGACGTTGTCTTTTTGTTCAATCAGAAACATGCATTCATGCTTCGGAGAATATTTGCCCTTTGTTCGTCCTGAATCAATATGATCAACATTCAGCAAAGAAACTGCATTGAATTTTCAAACAATTCACTCTTGCAAAAAGAAAAGGCCCACAAAAGAGCCAGTGAACAATTTTCAGTGCATCTTCGCCTGGCCCATGCAGGAAGAGTCAGGTCGAATCGGAGAATAGTTTGATCGACCTGACGGTTTCTTCGTCGTTCGTTCGTTTTGCAATCTGTGGAAAAAATGTGCTGCGTGCATGGGGCAGTGCGACAATTTTCCGGAATTTGAATATTTGTGTGTGCATGTGTGTGTGTGTGTGTGTGTGTGTGTGTGTGTGTGTTTGTGTGTGTGTGTGTGTGTGTGTGTGTGTGTGTGTGTTCGAAATCAAACAATTACGGAGCATCTCCATGCAGCGGATCCAGGACCCGGGATCAGGGCGACCCTGTCGTGACAGATTTCAACCGGGGTGGAGATACTGGCTTGCTTTCAAAACAACGCAGAATGTCACACCCGGCAAAAGACCTGTGATGTGCAAACTTCGAAAATGTCCCTGTCTGGGGCGGGTGTTTGTGTTGCGGGATGTTCGGATTTTTGGGCTGCCTTCTGAAGGACTTGTTGCAGCTCGAAACAGACGTTCAGAATTTCGCAACGAAAATTGAACGTGTGAAACATCTGCAGCACAAAAATACGTAGTGGGCAGGTACAGTGACACACCAGGTGCAGCTCCTTGCTGCAATGCAAGGCGCCTTTTGTTGGGGGGGGGGGGGTCAGGGCCCCTGGTTCCGCTGTCCATTGCTGCGGAGAGGCAGCTTCGTTGTTTGCGAAAGGCCGTGCAACACTCGTGTATTCTTATTCACTCAAAAAAAGTTCTCTTTTTCTCGAAGTGCGCGAACGGAAGTGCCTTCTGCACGCACGATTTTATTCTCAGATTCGAAGAAAGAAGAGATGTTGACGAGGAGGCTGAATGGTGGGTTGGACAAAAGAGAACCCTCATTATCAGTGTTAACAACCACCATTGTATCCCTCATTTTCCGCAAAGTTAATGTCGTGCGCTTTTGGCTTCTAAGTTGGGAAAATTTATGCATTAATTTGGAAAAGGCTTTGCGGTGCAAAGCTGCGAACTGAGAAGGATTAAGAAAGGGGTATTAATTAGATTTAGATGGATAATGAAATGATAATAAATCTCCCTAATCCATTTACATGTTCATTATTAAAACCAACAGTAACCAGAGTGTCCTTAAAGATAACAGAATTGATGGCCAACTTACCCAAGAAATATCTCGCACCAAAAGTGGTCTGAAGAATACATCCTCTCTGCGTTTTCCGCAGCTCTGGAAAGAAATTTCCGATCGAGTTATGGGTTCCTGGACCCTGCAACTGGAATGTGCCCAGCTTCAATCCAAATCTGAATTCGTTCGCCTGGACGTTTTCCACACATAACTCTTCAGTCACAAAGCTTGTCTTTTTTTTTCTCTCACCGTGAAATGGGATTCGCTCATCAAAAATAATTCCTGTTCAATGGCGAAAAAAAATAGCTCAATGGAGACCGTGACGATTTGAGGAGCCACCGAAATACATGGCAACCGGAATGCAGAAAGGATCAGTTTCAAATAATTTAGATTTTTCTTTTCTTTTCAATATACATCCAGGTGTGCCCAAATTTTCGGTACTTGATACAAAAAGCTGACCGAAAACCTTCGATGAATGTCCATTTTCAAACATTCCCTCTCAAACTTATACCCAAACTTTGACCCCAAAACATGTACAAATATTTCAAAATGGAAAAAACAACAACGCCAGTCCAACACCCAAGCAATATACAACATCAAAAATACACTTCATCAAATATTTGTACTTTCTGAGACATCACCCAATTTGTACAGTAAAGTGCAAAATTTTGTAACCCCAAAAATTTGAAATTTTTGCCCTCACAAACATAGAAATTTGAAATGGATAAATTCCTTACTCAAGCATAAAGCTTGACCCAAACAAATCCAAAACGACCAAAAAGATCCAAATGTGAATTTATCTTCACCAATAAACTGGCGTACATGTGTTTTTTGCCCGTGCTGCCTGTGGGTGATTTGTTTCGGTCAACCTCTTCAAATCACCCAAAAAGGTCTTGAAAAGTTGTTACTCACAGAAAGCATTTTTTTTGGTGGGGTTTGAGAATCTACACGATCACTTTGACAGGAAACGGCGCCCTGACTCTTTGAAAGGGACTGTTCTCTCCAGATTAGAATCACAAACACTGGAAGAAAAAATGACAAAATTCCCAAATTTGATCAGACCGGGTTTCTTTCTTTCGTTCACTGACAGGTGACTCTTTTTCCATTCAAACACAAAACTTCGGGGCAATTTGAATGTTTACACCAATATTTCTGTGCGTGGATTGTCGAACCATTTTGCGCCGTCCAAAAATTGCGCCCGAAGTTGAGCCCACTTGGTTCAGAGACACCCAATCCATCAAGAGTAAATTTGTCTCCAGCTCTTAAAGAGAATAAGAAATCCACTTTCGGGGGCAAAGGATTTGACTGAATTAATTTCATATTTATCATCGAAGCCCGTTCTGTTTACACATGATTTATCCGAGGGAATTATACATTGCCACTTGAAGAAATATGCATGAAAATGGAGGAGGATGAATTCTGTGGGCAGACACTGGAGGGCAGCTCGATGTTGCGGTTTCTTCTCAAGACCAGGAATCCTACACCACGCAAAACAAAACCGAGCAAGAAAACGAGTCCAATCATCCCTGTTTGAACGGTTGATGTGCACAAAAGTTTTTGAAACGAAGAAGAAAAGTTTGGTGGTACCAACCGAGTTGTGGACAGTCGCGCCCGTTTCTCATGCATGGCTACATGCAGGGACGCACCCGGAGATCTGCACGAGTGAGATCGCAAACTTTGTTCGATTTTTTCAGACGGCACGTTTTCAGAAAGAGCAGTGCAGGTCTCAACGCGGGTTGTGGATCCGCGGTGAGTACCGAGGATGCGGGGAAAACAACACTGAAGAAAAAACACCGACTTTGATGTATGTCTCACCCGCAAGTCAGCTCCTCGAGAGAATCACCTTCAAAGTATTAATTAATTACTCACTGTCTTTGGCACCTCGCTTTTATCCCTATTAATTGCCAGCAATTCATCAATACAAATTGCAAGATTTGCAAAGTGGATTAGGCAGGCAAACTTTGCCGGGAAACTTGGCGAAACTTTCTGGGAACGATCAAGGACAATATCGAGACACCGGAAAGAAAACAAGAAAACAAGAAAACAAGAAAAAACCAGAGGAGAAACACACACTGGTAAATGCACGCACGCATACATGCACACACGCACACACCAATCGCAAAACAATTTTTTTTCAGCTGGCATGCAGAAGAGCCCTGGTGCCGAGTCTTGAATGATCAGGTCTGAAGCTTCTCAGATACAAGTTCTGTGCATGTAAATAACTCCCGATAAAAATGAATGAATATGTATGCACTGAAAAAAGTCGCAGCTGGGATGGCGAAGAAAGGAAAGGGGTGAAATCGTCCAAAAGATCTTGATTTACAGCGCAAGTTGCGAAACAGAACATCCTCTCCATCAACAAAATCATGTTCATATGAATGCAAAGCCGACACCTTCTGTGATTTTGAAGTAGCCTCAGACGTTGACAAATTCTTTCACAGATATTCAGTTCGGGTGACTCTCTCACCCCTGGGACATCTATCAACAGCAATCGCCCCTTCATCGGGCACAGATAGCGCTTAGTTTGAATAATTCAGGCTTGTAGCTAAAGACCAAGGTTTAACCCGAGGTGGGAGCGATTGGTTGGAAAGGGGGAGGGATACGATGTTTATTTTGACCAGGTCTGTGTCACGCAGCTTTATCGGTTGTGATTTGTGCGCGCTGCTCAGCTTCGCACCATTCATCACTGACAAAGATTTACTGCCCCTTAAGCCACTGTCCCCGGTCCTTTTCTGCCGTCGCTCGGTTTCTTCTGAGTCTTGCAGCACAAGCCGTGCACGCGGCGGTGCGTTCCTCCAGCTTCAGTGGCCTGAAGTGCCGAAACAATGTGCACTTGATTCGAACGAAAGGAACACAACAAGAGGCATGCAGGCAAAACAGGGACATTGGTTTGGCTTGGCGGAAAGGTCAAATTTTTGTCTTCTTGAAAGCAGAAAGAGAATACCAAACCTCCCGATTTTTGTTACCTGCACATGTGGTCTATTCTGCCGCCGTTTGGTCTTACAGACAAAGGAGCCACCTTCAACGAAAGAATTTTATGTTTGCGGATTCGCATACCTGCGATTTTCGTTCTTCGGCTTGCTTCCTTCAGGTTGGGTAAATTCTGTGTGTTCGGTGCTCCGTATTCAGCGACGCAGGTCTTGTGTAAGCAGTCGCTCATCCTTATCTGCATGAATGATGTACATTGGCTCTTGCATTTATCCAATGAAGGTTAGCAAATCCAGTGCTCTCTGTCGGCAAATCCAGAACGACTAATTTTCTGCTTTCCCTCTGAACCGGATTTCTTTGTCAGCGGCGGGTGTAATTGATAGTGGTGGCACGTCCCTGGTCATTTCTCGCGGTCAACCCTCTCCCCAAACCCTTCGCACCATTTCACCGCCAAACGACCAGCCCGGACCCTATCGCACATCACGTGAAATATGTGCCATGAAATTGATCATTTTGCTTGACCATAACTTACCCAGGAATGAAAAAAGTGCGGGGTGGCGTGGAGGACTGAGAGCAATAAGAGGATTTCTTATGGGGGCCCTTGTCGGTGTCTTCCCCTTCACTTCCGCGAGATTTCACGCCCCACCAGCCCCTGGTCACTTAACAGCTCGTTGCCATGTATCTCAGCTCGTAAAACACACTGATATTTATTAAATATTGCTGCCTGTCCGATCTTTATTCAGCAATGCCCGGCCCCTGCCATTAAATTACCGTTTATCAAAACTAATACTGTCGTTGAGAAGGCAATTATTCAAATTTGGGCCGTTCGGCTAACACTCCCGTCCCATCGATTCAGGATTAGTGTAATTGTTTTTGTAATCATTAGCTCCTAAATCCGAGACAATTGATTGCAGGGATCAAGGGAAAATAATGTGTGTGACATCAGAAAACACAAGTCAGGGGGTGTCATTATCTTTCAGCTAGATTAAGTGAACCATCCGGAATAGGAGGCGCATTGCGGGGAGAGAAGTCGAAGCGTAAGCTGCTTGATGCTCTGCATATGAAACACGGCCAGTCCTGCCTTCAGGCACGCGGCCCTCTTGTTTCAAAGCACAATTGCGGAAGGCTACACGTTTGAACAGGATCTTTGGCAAAGGACGATACATTTGTGACGATGAACGTGGAAGACAAGTTGGCGATGCGGGACTCGTCTGAGTTGTCTCCACCTTCCACTTCAGGCTGTTCTCGGGGCAGCCCTCCCCTCCTCCACTCGGACCTCGTGCCCTCGGGGCTGCTGCCCGCTCGCCCCATACCAAAGTCGGGCGCACCTGCAGCTGCCTGGCCCTGGCCGCTGAAACCCGTCTGCGTCCCTTCCCCAGCAAGCAGCAGTCTTTTGTGGCCTCTCGGTGCTCCAGGATTCGTCACCCCTTCGCTGGACGTCAACATCGGACACTTGTCAGATAAGTTGCACCCGCAGACCCCCAGACAACCCTCCCTTTCCCTCTCCTCCTTGTTTCACCCTCACCTCAACCTGAACCCTGGACACTCCGTGGACTTCACCCGCTTCAGATTCTCACCGCGACTCTTCCCGCAACCCTCGCCGGCAGCAGGTCCCGGAGTCGGGGCGGCGAGCAGGGAGGCCGCGGACAAGGAGGCACTGCAAGCCGCGCTTGAGCGGGAGCGCGGCGGCAGCTGCTGCGGCGGCGGGACCGGGGAGTTCTCGCTGCAGGCGGCCGCAGCGGTTGCGGCGGCGGCGGGAGGCCCGCACCACGGCGGCGACGAGGCGGAGGCGGACGACGGGAAACTGCGCGAACTCGAGCAATTTGCTGCCAACTTCAAATCCAGACGAATCAAACTCGGATACACCCAAACTAATGTTGGTAAGTGTTGGATCAAACTGAAGACACCAGAAGGCACTCGGCCTTGAAACGAGCGTACTTGCGTTCAAATATCTTTTGCAGTGTGCAATTTTGACATGAATTCTCAAAACGGTTAGAAACACAAGTGATTTTCGATGCTTCACGTATTTTCTTTTCGATGTCACACGTGTAAAAATGGTCCTTCATCTGATCAGTCATGCCTCGCCTGTTTTAGTTTCTTGCATTGAGACTGCTTGAGCGCAAACCTTGGGATATGTTCTTTATCTTGCACTTCTTTTGGAAAAAAGGGCTTCATTCGAACCACAACACACAAGAGCTGGATTTTCTTTTGTTGCAAGACCATGTACAAAGGAACTAACTTGTATTTTTTTCTGATCTGAAGAAATCTCTCCTTGGAATATTTTCGCTGCGAAAAAAAAGACAATTTTTGATCGTGGGGGTGTGCAAAGCTGAATACCAAGTGGATTTTCTTGTGCGTAACACAGAAAAAAACGGGTTGAAAATTTTCCAATTTCTGCAGCGGGCAGGGGCCGGCACTTCAAGTCTTTGATCCGTTCCTGAAGTTCTTCACCAAAAATTAAAATTAACGGAGTGGGACTCTCAAAGGCAACGGGTTGCAAAATGTTAACTTTTTTCAGGAAATTCGTTGGCAAAGGTTCACGGGTCGGTGTTCAGCCAGACGACGATCTGTCGCTTCGAGAACCTGCAGCTGAGCTACAAGAACGCGTGCAAGCTGCGGCCCATCCTCGACGACTGGCTGCAGGAGGCGGAGAGGCTCCACGCCGACCACGCCGAAGGTGCGGCCGCTGCGTTCACTATTTTTTCCTTCCCAGCAGACAGTGCCTTTTTCTTGTGCTTGCCATGCAGATTCACAAAACTTGTGATCTTTGTTTGCGTGTTTGTGTTTGCCAACGCGAATTTATGGAACTGTTTTCATGTTTGTCTTTGTGAATGCCAATTGAAGGAATTATTTTCTGAAAATTACGAACAAAAGAAAAAAAAAGTTGCTTGGCCCCAAGCATATCTGTGACCTGCGGGACACTTTGATGAGTTTGAAAAAATGTGTTGGAACACAAATCGATTTCCAGTTTGGTCCTCGAGTGCACTTTTTCGTGATAAAATTACGAGGCAGTTCTCCTATGAAGCAGTTTCTTTTCCGTAACTCGCAGTTAGATCAGTGCAATTTTCTAATTCCTTCACACATCATCACCACCTCCTTGATTATCACTGTGATCATTGGACAGCTATTAGAACTTGATCCTTTGCCCCTGTAATAAGGTTAATGAGGTTAACAAGTTTACAACTTTGACTTTGTTATGACATTTAAAATTCTTATTTTGTCATCATTCTTCTGTATATTTCTTGACTTTTTTGTTGAAAACTTTATGAGTATGAACTCTTGACTTGAGTAGAGCATCTTCACAGATGATAAAGACTGAACAATTGTAATAAAATACCAGCATTAAGATAGTCAATCCACTAAAAAAGTATGCTTTTGAGCATGCTTTTCAACTGCTGTATTGTAATTTTAAAAACTTTGTTGCATAACATATTATTCTTCTGTTCCTTATTCACAATGGCAATGCAACAAAAATGTTGTTGATAGCAAAAATCATGACTTATGAAAGAGAAACCGTTTCATTTGAGCACTGCCTCGTATGCAATCGTGAGTTTTGTTTTCACACCAATTCAAACCATGAATTTCCGTTGTTGCAGGCATATCTGACCGCAGACGCAAAAGACGCACGACTATCAGCGCTCTGGCAAAGGAAACCCTGGAGCACCACTTTCTGCGACAACCCAAACCCAGCTCCAACGACATCTGCAGAGTGGCCACAGCGCTGCGACTCGACAAGGAGGTGGTGCGAGTCTGGTTCTGCAACCGCAGACAGAGGGACAAGCGGGTCAAGAGCAACCTGGGTCCCCCGACGCCAGAGCTGAGCCCGCGGGACTCACTGCCTCCAGTTCCAGGACCCAACTTCAGGCACCTGCTCGCCCACCCGCACTTCCCACCACACATCCCTCTGGCGCTACAGACGGATTGATCCAACAAATTTCACGTCGTCGGACAGCGTATAGCCACGAAGTCAAAAAGGCAACATGTGCAGAGATGACGTGTGATGGTTTTTTTTGTCACCTCAGTTTAGACCCTCGAAGTGTCTGGCTTGATGTCAAAGGAATTGGTTTGCATGCAAGTGAATCCTTCATTGAATCAGTTCAGCATCAGGTAAACTTTACAACCTGTCAGTCATTTCTCAAGCGACGTCTCGATGCAGGCGAATACAAGGAAACAAGAGAGCTAAGGACACAAACGCGCATGCAATGTTGGCCTGTTGTGATCCCTTTCAGAATGTTGGTCTTTTGTGACGACGAATAATGTGGTTTTGTTCTTTTGTGCCACATTTCTGTTCCTTTTATGAATTCTCGTTCCTGGACAAATAAATTGTGTACGTTGTGGAGCAGCAAGCACAGTTTGTGTTCCTCAATTTGACGAAGTTCGATTGGTTTTGCGCGAATACCTGGTGAGATTTTCAGGATTGACCTTTTCGATTCACGGACACAATGCGCGCTGCCGCTCTGAAGACCATGCAAATCGAGAATAGACTGCATGTGGAGAAAGACCTCCGTTGGTACCTCCAGGGAGACACGATCACGAAAAAAAGTACGTGTTTTTTTTGTATGAACGAAAAATCTTGAATGCAATGGGGTCACGAGGCTTGATTCTGCGCGCTTGAGCCTGTCTGTGTGGAGTTGAACACAAGCGAGCCAACCCTCAGGTGCAGTGGGGAGGTCGGTTTGTTCTTGATTTCTTTCTTTTACGTCCATGCAGTTTTCAAACAGATTAGTTTTGATAAAACTTTAAATTCGTTTTTGAAACTTTACGGGTTTTTTTCGGGTTTACACTGTGAGCTTGCACTGCCAGAAGCCATCCAACCAAACGCTTATCAAATCTTTCAGCACCATTGGACTTGTCCCACCTTTCACTCCACAAAATTCACGTGCCTTTATCAAACTGAAAAGATCCGCTCATAAGAGAAATGGCGGACTCAGTGGCAAACCTGTCAAAAGATTCTTGCAAAGAATTCTTGCAGTGTGGAAAATTTTGGAAGTGGTTGGTGTTTGGAACCATCGCCGTGAAGATCTCGTCGAAGCTGATCAGGGCCGGACATCGCTTTGTTGTCAACAAACTTGCAGACATTCCACCCAGAGAAATTAAACATGAAAAGGATGTTGTATACTTGTACATGTTTCCCAGAGCGATATACAAAGGCGCACCAAACGTTTCTCCATACTCAGTGAAGGTGGAGACATGGCTGAGGATGAACAACATCAAGTACGAGGCAAGTGCGTCTCGACTGAATTTTGTGGCCGAGGGAGGGACCATTGCACTGCACGAACTTCTGTGCAATTTGGTGGGAGGAGAATTGGGGGAAACGTTTTGGCACGATCACTCGCATTGCAATGCAAAACAGGACCCGCGGATCCGTGCGTGCATGTCGAGGCTGTTTTGAGTCTTCCGTGTTTCGTGCAAGCACAAAGGCCTCCAAAGTTGCATCACACCGGGACACCCATGCACGGGTGTGATGGATACAAGGGCTCAATTCATATGCAGAGTGAGTCTTTTGTTCAATGCTTTTCTGAACCGCTGAAGTTGCCTGGCTCTTCCGCACTGCCTCTGCAGTGTATATTCAGTCAAAGATGCGCAACTCGAAAACTCGAATGAAACTATACGAGGTATTTCAGTGTCATTTTCCGTTTCAGGCAATTGAAACGACCAGGCAGTCCCCAACGACCCGGCAGTTTCCGTACATTATTTTCAATGGACAGGAACATTCAGAATCGGAAGCAATCATCAGCCTTCTGTCCAAGCACTTTGACATTGACAACGAGACCGGATTTTCTCCTGAAGAATGGGCTATTTCTCGAGCTATGTGCAAATTGGTGGACGAGGATTTGTCTTGGTACGAGCTCAATATCGCAAGAAAAGCGCCACGAAAGCCGATGTCCGAGAGAACCGAAGAAATACTCGTATCAAGCATTTTATGTTAGCGCTGTTGTTCTTTTGTGCAGGACTTATTTTGTGCACCGGTACGTGCATGACATCAAGACATTCACTCAAATCCTGAAGCATCCAACGAATGGACCACAGTTTGTGGTCAACGCTGTCACGAAACAACTGAATGATTGGGTAGGTCCGAAATCAGCAAAAAACTCGGGATGAACTGAAAAATCTTGCTGCCTACATACATGTATTTGTATTTGGTTTCATTTCTTTTGTTGTTGCCAAGCTGTATACCGGCACATGTAAATTTCAGGTGACGCAAAGAGCTTTCATGCAGGGTGTTGGCAGATATCCTCCTTCTGAGGTGGCACAAAGGGGCAAGGATGACCTGAGAGCTCTGTCCAAGTATTTGGGCAAGAAGGAATTCTTGATGGGCAATAAACCTTCCAAGGTAAGAATGAGTGACAAACAGAAGGGTGTTTTACTGATACCTTGTCACCAACTGTGCTGAAACAGAAAAAAAAAACAAAGGCCACATGCACGCAGAAACATCCACAAGAAAGCAGTGCAGATGGCAGATGAAATTTATTTGAACGAATGTTTTCACATCAATTGCTGAATTCACGCCGAGCATGCCTGTAAAGAAGAGCCCACACAAGAATCCTTTTTTTTCAATCGAGAATGCAACGCAAAAAGAATTGAAGCTTTGTCCTCAATTTGTTTGTGAGATGTCTATGCATTCTTGGGTTCTTCCCCATGCAGCTATATCGGCCAATAGGTCTTCAAAAAGTGAAACACCATTGCAAGAGTGTGACTCGCATAGTTTTGCAATGAGTCTGCAGTCCTTCCCTGCCTGGCAATGGGGAGTCCAAACAAAGCTCCATGATCATTTGATCTACCACCTGGTGTGACAGGACGGAAATATGAGATTTTGTCAATTATTTCGTGAATTTTCTCATGACAGGATTTTATGAACCACTTGATGCAGGTTTCATGTCACAATGGTGTTCACACAACATTTTGTTTGCAATGCGATTTTGCTTCAGGTTGACTGCTCTGTGTTCGGTCACTTGAGTCAGGTTGTGTACGCTGATTTTCCCTTCGCTCACAAGGAAATCCTGGACACAGAATGCAGAAATATCATGCCTTACATGGAAAGGATGAAGCGAAGATATTGGCCTGACTGGGATGAACTCGTTCCTGTGGGTCACTTTCGTTGATTCTGCAAGAGGCATGTTCTTCCTGCATGAACACAAAACGCGGAACGCCTCCACCCTTCCATGCATGCATCAAACAAGGCAAACTCTCCCCGCCCCACAAACAATCTGCCTGCGGTGGGCACGACTTGTCAACATGCATGATTGCAACTGTGGAAACGAGCAATCAAGAACAGCTGCAGGATCTCAGAGACAGGAGGACCCTGCAAGTGATCAAATTCAGCTGAAGGAACGAGGATGAACATGCGTTCCTTTGCAGTTCGTGAAGAGTCTGCGTGCGTTTTTGTTCGTGTGTTGTTGGAGAATGTGCATGCATGTGCGGTGGAAAAATTTTTTTCGGAAAAAGTATCGCTTTTTGCGCGACCAAAAGTCTGCAACAACGAAACATCATGCAAACTGCAAAGAACATCTTGCAGAAAAAAAAAAAAAAAACGTAAACCGCTTGTAGAAACGTCCATTGTTTGTTGACAACTTTTTACCACAAAAATACTTCTTTTTTTCAAACTGCGAGAAACAATGGTCGCAAACTGGCAGGTTTGTCCGAAAGACAGCGCGCGGCTCGCGCGCGTGTGCGACAGCAAAGCTGCAGCTGCAGGCAGAAAAATCTCGCGAAGCTGCCTGCATGTTCGATCAATCAAAATGCCCAGAAATCCGGGAAATTTCCTATTCAACATGTCTGCCCGCAGTTGACAACAACATCTGTCGACAAAAAAGTCATTTCTGCTGTGGAAACGGAAAATTTGTCATCAGAATGGACTCTTTGGGATACACCTTCCAAGAACCAGCTTGGACACTGAAATTGCGCAACTGCCTGGCGCAGTTTTCAGACTTGTTCAGCGAGTACGGTCCATTCATTGCGCCCACCTACCATCATGACAGATGCGAAAGGTAAGAAGCATGGCCCGGTTCGCCGTACAAAACCTCCGTTGTCAAAAGAATGTCCAAAAACCCTGCTCTTGAAGTGTCCGAGGTGCTGAAAATTTCAACCGAGTTGCTGTGAAATCAATCACACAGCACCAAGAGCCCCAAATTAAAGCACATGCATGAAGTGGGTTCACAGGGTGCTGGCCAACAGGAGGGGGAAAAGTGAACATCCACGCAAGGATACGACTTTAGGAACCAGATCCACCATCCCCTGGATCTGCCGGAGGGAGGCCCGAGACCCCTCCTTGGGCACGACCGCTCATGAGCAAGAAAAGGCAACAACAAAGTCAGGACTGGATCAGACGAGGCTCCTGCCCCCACAACGCCGCAATTCCCACACGGGCACTTGACTGTCTTTTCTGGGCACGACGTATTCAGCGTGCAGGTTCCCATGAGACGGAGGCCAAGCTGTCTGCTGCTGCTCGTTGTACGGTTTTCAGCTGGAGGTAGACAAGATACCACTTTCCCCCACATCACCCTTCTGCCAAACACGAGCATTTTGGCGCAACTTTGTCTCTGTTTTCCGTTTTGTTGTTCTGGTTCAGAGTCGCCAGTCCCTCCGAGCTGCTGAAGAGTCAAGCCACTCCATGTTTGTTTAACTTCGTGCACATGGGCTCCCTCCGTGGCCATCCATGGGGACTTGGACCCGACCCGACCGTCTGTTTGGTCTCATTCACCCCGAATTTTATGCTCAAGGTGCTTCACACTTGTCAGTGATGTTCCGTTGCGTGTAACCATCCTATCTCAGTTTTCTTCTGCTCTAAACTACTTCGTCTCACAGCAAACGTGCTTCGTCGGTGTTCCACCCAGGGACACATTCAGGGGAACCTTGTGGCCTGCAACCAAACTCAAGAAAAGAATCAGTGGGCTTTGCTGTTTTCACATGTCATTGCATCAGAGAAAGACTGACCCAGGAACACAGTCCTGAGAGAGTGTTTTTCCTTGGCTCAGCACAGCGATCATTGACCATGGTCAGGTACAAGTTCTTGTTTGCTTTCTGCATTCATGTGGGTTGTGCGAAACTGTGTTCTCCGCAACAACAAAACAGAGGCGCTTTCAGCAAATGTTGCGCGCGTTGCAAAACAAGTCACATGATGAAAGCCGACGGGAAGTGACGGACCTGTGCTGCAGAAACTTGTATATTTTGCTTAAATTCTGTTTATTTTCGTGCCATCATGAGTATTTACGAAATTGAACCGTAAGTAGACACTGTTTATCAAAGCCACAGCCATGGCACATATTTTGTCAAGAACAGGACTGTGCTTGGAACATTTTCGACCAGAATGGCAGAACGAACTTTCAGTCTCAGTTGTGTTTAGATCTACGTCAACATCTGTCTCATTCAACCCAGGAAACGGAGGGCTGATCAACTGGCACTTTCCGAAACTCAGTCATGATGCCATTGAACTTGAACATTGAACTTGAAAAATATCATCGCCATCGAATTCATCCACGTACACAAGTTGTAGTCTAGCAAAGTTTACAAGTCGAACCCTAACATTGCCTTGGTTTGCTGAGTTTCAAGGCCCTCATAGATCATCAATTTTCAGGTCACACCCATTCCTTTGGTGCAGAAATGTCACGGAAAGGGTGCTATTTGCACACGGATGGATGCGGTCAGTTTCAGATGGTGGAAGTTGACCACCCTCGTTCGTCTGCATGTGTCCACAGGGGTGCAGAAACGTCCCGGTGCTGAGCAGCAAGAGCGAGAGACGATTGGTTTGAGTTTTGCAACGATTGTACGCATATTTCACTCACTGAAGGGAACCTCCACATTGACACCATCTGGTGCTCTGACGAAAAATCGATTTTCGGAACGTTCGGTTGAAAATGTTTCTCCAGGTGTTGGTGGATCTCGGATCATTGCATGCGTGTGCAATTGTCTGTGAAAAATCATCACACCGTTGCTGCTGCACCGTGTGTCTGTTTCTCTGTCAACAGGAATGGATTGAACATTTGTGTTGTCAGCATCGTTCAGTGAATTTTTGTCTTTTCTTTGACAAATAATTCTTTGACAAAGCGGTCTGGACAAGAGAGCGACTTCGTAGAAATGGGGAGAGAACTGGCTCGGATAGTCGTTGTGTTGTGTTTTGATTTTTCAGCGCGCGATCCCAATCGTTTGATCGTGCGCTGAGTGGAGTCACTGTGGTACTGTTTTGTGTGGACAAACAGTCTGTCACAGGCGGAATGCACACATCTTTTCACGGAAGAACAAAATATTTTGGACAACTGTTAAAATGTTATCCAGGTATAAACTTTGCCGCGCATCGGTCGCAGGTCGCGCTGTTTCTGATCTCCGGTCTCTTGTTACTCGGTGAGGCTTTGCTGACAAACAAAAATGTGAATCTATTTTGTCGCCAGCACAACTTTGTGTTCCAAATCGAATGCAAAACGAATGGACCCAAGCCGTCAGCAATCCGTGCTTCAACTGTCAAAGACACTTACAGCGGGAATTTTTCGTCCTGCAGTTCACCTTGCGCAGCGTCCTGGGCCAAGTTTGCTCATTGCAAAGGGAGTCACTGGGCAGAAAAAAGAGAGTGTCAATTTTGTGTTCCGATCCAGTGTTGTGAGGCAGGATCCGATGCTGCTCTGCACTTTTGCTGTTGGCTAAATTTCACAGACGATCCTCCGAAGTGGGACGCCTGTTATCTTTTGGCGAAGTCTCGGGGTGGACAAGTCGTAGCGGTTCCAATGCCCACGAATGAGCGGCTGCACAACGATTGATTTGCAAGTTCAAGACAACAGCAAACATCATCCCGAATAGCTCAATTGTGTATCTTCTCAGCTTTGGTTGAAGCTTAATTGACAGTTGGATATCTCCCTTTCGCCAGTGATTCCGAACAAGTCTCATTTGTCCAACTTTTGCGAAGATTTGAAACAGAAAACAATGTGAAGAAAAATCGGCCAAGATTGTGATTTGTTACAGTGAGGGAATATTTGAACTGGTTGACTGTCGCCTTTTCAGAAATAACTCGCCTGGTGTCAACAGTGCTGTGCTTTATGCTAAGAACGTCCGTTTGTATGTTGCAGGTCGGTTCAGATGCGCCTGTACACGCTCAACAAAAGGCAGTTTGTGCTTGTGTTTGTCACCTTCTTCCTGTGCTTCGGTTTGTCCATACTGATAGGACTGGCTGGTGAGAGAAGCTTTGTTCACAGAAGCGCCGTTTCAAAACGCAACATGGCGTTCGACCTGTTGAGTATTTCCCTGGCAAATATGGGAAAACACAGAAAGATAATGAAGCAATGAACATTCAACAGACGTCATTTTCTGCCTGTTCAAGCGATTTGGTTTGTTCATTCGGTTTGACGCAGCAAGCGGTGCGCACGTCTCGAACACAAAGCGAAGTGCTTCAGGTTGATCTCACCTGTGTTGCAGGCCCGCCGATCACAGAAACTACTGAAAGGAATGCCAGTTCACTAGCGCCTGCACCACCAAATCTGAGCGTGAGTAACACTTTTACCAAGAAGCTCAGATTCACATGTAGCGTTTCAAGTGAAGGCAAGAGTTTCACTTTTCTTCTTTTGAACAGACTGGACCGTTTGTGCTGAAATCGCCACCAGTGTCAACATTTCACCAGCAACTTTGGCTCGTAGCCGATGTCGAGACGGACACCACTGGAGGCAAGATGATTTCGACTCAACGGAGATCCGCTGAGTTTGATGAATCGACACTCGGTGCCCTTTGCTGAATGAAGTGTTTGCTTGAAATTTACACCGGAAGTTTTGACGTTGTTCAGGTGGCGAATTTCACCAACCGTTCAACGTTGGGATCCAGATCCGAGGGTTACTGGAGGAAAACAAAAGCGATCTCGTCTACAGCGGAAATATCCATAACCGAACACGAATCCTCCATTGTGGCAAAGTACGGTCCACCACTCGCTTTACGCCTGTGTGTGTGTGTGTGTGTGTGTGTGTGTGTGTGTGTGTGTGTGTCTGTCTGTCTGTCTGTCTGTCTGTCTGTCTGTCTGTCTGTCTGTGTGCGTGTGTGTGGTCAAAATACGCTTTGTATTGGATTTTTGAGAAGCACAACGTCTGTGTGTTTAATGTTTTACAGGAATGTGATGACCTGATACTCCTGCATTTGGGGTATTTGGATTACACCAGCTATGTGATAACCGTGTATTTCTATGGATTGGACACCATGAAGTACAAAATACATGACATCCAGTTTCAGGTAAATTGCGCTGCTTTGACATTGCGTCTTCATTTGACGGGTGTGTTGATGCAGGCGGGCGTCCGCACATTCTGGTTCTCATCTGGTTTCTTGTAGTTTCGGAGTTACAACCCGTCATTCACTCAGCTTGAAATCTGGTTCCGATTCGTGTTCCTTGTGCTGACATTTGGTGCAACGGTCAGTATCGTGGGGCGGTTTTCACAACAGTTACAATTGCGTGGTTGGTATAACTTACGTTGACTGCAGGAAATTTTTCGAACAGGCGTTTATTTTTCCATTCCAGTGTATGTTTGCTCATTCCCTGAGGAAATTCTCCATCCGCGATTGGTCTATTGAACAAAAATGGATGCAGCTACTGTTGCCTTTGTTGCTCCTGTACAACAGTGAGTGCGGCTGAATTTTTCGTTTGCTGGTCGGATTCGCTTGTTGTTGTTTCAATGTTCTGTGGTGACTCAGTGATTTGTGTTTGTCGCTGTTGCTCAACGCAGAAGTTCGGGAGAAAAATCTTCAAAAGTCGAGAGTTGACATGAACACGTGTCACAATGGATCACTTCACGTTTCAGATCCTCTCTTTCCGCTGACCTTCCTCGTGGACAGTTGGATTCCGGGAATGTTCGACGCCGTCTTCCAAGCCTCTTTCCTGGGCACCTTGCTGCTCTTTTGGCTCTGTCTGTACCACGGAGTTCGACAGGTTGGAACGCTTCGAAGCGAAACATTGTTCGTCAAAAGAAAGAGACAAGTCGCGAAAGGTTTGCGGAACACACGTTGCAAGTTGTGTTCTTTTTCAGAACAAAAGACGATTTGCCACTTTTTACCTGCCAAAGATATTCATCGTGGGGATGATGTGGTTTTGTGTGGTGATTCTGGCGTCATGGCAAGAATACAACGAATTGCGAGACCCAACCTACTACTACAGACTGGATGCCGGAAACTTTTTGGTGAGTGGAACACTGGGAAATGGCTCAATTTTTCACAAACGGAACAGAAGTGCATCACATCTAACGATTGCAATGCGTTCTTTTTCGGCACAGGGCTTCAAGATTTTCTTTTTCGTTGCTGGAGGATTGTACCTGCTGTATCTCATCTACCTTCTAGTCAGAGCGTATGCTGAGCTGAAATCCATGCCTTACTTCGGTACGAGTTGCACTGTACATGTTGATCGTGTCAATACTTTGGGTCGCGCTAAAAGCTTGGCAGTTTTACACGACTCAGCCTGCAAAGCGAAGGCCCGGTGTGTGTGTGTGTGTGTGTGTGTGTGTGTGTGTGTGTGTGTGTGTGTGTGTGTCAATTTTGTCGCACACGGTTGGGTAGGAAAAACACCGCTGAATGTTGTTGTTTTGTTTCGCTTTAGACTTGAGGCTGAAGTTCACGACAGCATTGATGTTGATCGTGCTGTCCATCAGTATTGCCATCATGGTGCTGCGGTTCGGCATGAGCGTTCTCAAAGACAACTTTGTCGCTGAATTATCCACTCACTATCAAAACTCAGCCGAGTTTCTTTCATTCTACGGACTGTTGAACTTCTACATGTACACCATGGCTTTCGTCTATTCTCCAGCCAAGAACGCAGTGTTTGGTAAGTTCCTGGCTGCCACAACGAAATTTGTGTTTCGTCTGGCAAGTGGAGGATAAATAACAAAGAATGGAACTTCGGAAAATGATCCACGCATCTCAAAATTAGAATCTATAGGAAAAAACCGTGTGATTTATGCGCTGTTTTCTTGCACCTTTCAGAGTCTCACTTCAAAGATAACCCCGCACTGTCGATGTTGAATGATTCTGACGACGAAGTTGTGTACGGGTGAGTTTTTCAGAGTCTGCAGTGTCCAGAATAGAGATGCCCCCTCCCTCTCCACGAAGATCAATTTACGCTGGAATTGGTTTTCATGTTGAAATTCTGCTCAAATTCAGGTCTGACACGGAAGAAACCACAACTTTGGCACGAAAATCTCCACATCGATCGTACGACAGCGATGAAGAAGCCTTCAACTGAACGAATCTTTGCACACGCCGACCACGAAGCGTCGGCAGCGTGCGTGTGTATTGAAATCACGCTTTGTAGAAGGTGTGCAGGATTCCTCCACCCCTGCCCGGTTGCAAAAGTGAGATTGCCTTGAGCTTCTCCCTGCCAAAAAGAAACTCGCAAATCAGTCTGGAGGAACCCCCATGAAATGGAATTTAGCAACATCAGAGTCTGGAGAGAGCAGCCATTCAGACTGTGGTGGGCCTTTCTGTTGACCCACATGACTGCCAACAGGCTTCACGTGGGATCACTCGAGAACTGTTGATTGCAGCTAAATTCTGACTTTTAGGCCTCGAAATTACCCGTAGAATGTCATTGAACATCCAAATCTGGGAAAAAAAGAAATTCACGTCTGGCGTCTCCCTCCACGCAGGTGGCACCTTGCGACCAGGTCGGTGTGTGTCTACACTGCTAAGTGTTCTATTTTTTTGTTTCGTCTTGGGAACGTTCCGTTGTTGGACAGAATGTCTGATTCTAAAATGCTGCTACGCTTATTTTCTTCGATTTGTTTGTTGTTGTTTTCGGTTTTCGGGAAATGAACATGACACGTTTTTTTCACTGACAAAGGAGGTTGTGCTTGTGTTAATCGTTGTGATGTTTTTGCTGTTTTTTCAGTCAACTTGTTCATCAAACACATTCAGAATCGTACATTCCACGACTGTGATGAGCCAAATTTTCAACTGTGTTTTTGTTTTGAATTCCATGAAGTTTGAGCAAGTTTGCTTGTTGTGCGGAAACGAAATCCATCACCATGGAAACTTCATTCTAGTCAAGCCTGTCTTTCTATTTGCCATGTTTTGGGGGAAAATCGATATTTTTACTGATTGTACATATGTTTCTGACTCTTGTGCTGGGTTCACTCTGATAAAAATTGTGAAAAGAAACATTGCGCCATTGCGCACATGACTTGCACACCGTGACTGCTAAAGCACATCTTCACAGTCCGTCCGTCCAACAACAGGTGACCCCGGTGGTCTGTTGCAAAGCCTGCACAGACCACACCCCTGTCCCTGCCCCCCCCCCGCCGCCCCAGTTGCTTCAACTCCAGGTACATGTGAACAGTTTTGAACTTGTCGTTCGCCTTTTTCAAAACAAACGTCCTCCAATGAAATTTGCACAGGACCCAGAAACAGAACTTTCCAATGCCTCAGGAGACCAGATTGCTCCATGTGTCTGATGAAGGTGTTCATGTTCGCTTTCCCTTTTGCATAAATTCGCCTCCACCCTGCCAATAGTCAGAAGACTATTTTCTTGGGGGTCCAGGTCTTGTGTTGGACGCATTCCAGGCGCGTGTCTGCACTGACAAGTGTTTTGTTGGAAGCTTGTCATGTCTGTCCGGCATCTTGGTCGATGGAAGATCTATTGGCACAGAAAAGTGAAGGGTTGTCCCGCTTTTTGGGGAGGACTTGGACAAATGTTACTTCACAGGGAGAATGTTCTGCGCAAAGTGCAAGAAAAGTCGTGTGTGGTCAGTCTGGGGGAATAAAGGTTATTTGAACACGAAGAAAACGAACTGTGGGCAAGCTTTTTTCTCCTTACCCGCACAACCGACGAGGGAGAGCTCGAACTGGTCTGGGATTGGGGTGCAGGACTGCCAATTGAAACTTGGAACATTTCACCAGACATTAGTGTCCAGCGGAGGCAAATTCTTACTTTTGGTGGTTGGGGGATTGGATGCGCTGGAATGTTTTGGGACCGAGAACAAGAAAAGTTTCACAGCGTAGATTTTCTGTTTCACTTCCCAGCTCTGAACAAAAACTAATGAATAAATCATCAAATTAAACCAGACTTCAGAGCAATTCAAAATGATTTACAGCAGTTCTGATTGAAATTTGTTTCACAGTGACCAAATATGTCCGATGTCAGTGCAATTTCAATGCCTCTGGTTTCTGGTGAGGCTTTGATTCACCGAAGAACCAGCGCAAATAGCAAACGGCGGGAGTCCCAAGACGGTGTCGCCATCTGCAGTGCAGCCCGCGGCGGGAGGTGAGAATTGCCTGGACAATTTGACGTGTAACGGTTTCAATCGGTCCCACACACGGCACTCGGGCAGCACTGAAAAACTTTTGGGCAGGTGCGAGTGGAAATTGCTTTCATTTTGATTTTACGCTGCCATATTGCTCCTGGTAAGTGATTGCTTGGGTGCATTTCGATTAATTACGTAATGGGCAGATATTAAACGAGTTTACTTGTTGTCAGTGCTGGATGTAAGCAGAATTTTGACAATGAACAAGGTGAGTTGCAAGCTGCGACTGCTTTGTCAGTTGCCAGTCAAGGTGAGTCATTTGTGGACACAGGTATGACAAAGTAAAAATTTTGTGAGCTTGTTTCTGGATACTGTGAAGTGGACGCCCTGTTATCTGCAAGTGCGTTGTGGGATATTTCTATCTTGCCTCCAACGTCCAAGGAACTTCTGCAGGGTAAGAATTCTGAATTTCTAGGAATCCGTTGCAATCCAGTTTTTCTTCGAGGACGAGGGCGAATGGTCAGGGGATTTTCAGTGTGAGAGAATTATGCTGAGACGCCATGAAACTTGAATTTGCCAAAGAACGGAAGAAGGTTCCGGCAGTGGCAAGGGTGTATCCATTCCGGATTGGTCACGAAATCTGGGAAATTGTTTCCGGTTGATTGTTGATTCCAGGTCTGTTGGACTGCCATGCTCTTTCAGTCAGTCACCTTCATATTTCGTTGACTCCTGCCTTTCAGTTGACCTGCAACTGACCACAAGAAGCATTGCTATTCTCGTACTATTCTGCTATTCTGCGCGAAGGGGTCAAAAGTTTGTCCAAAAATGGGCATGTGTGTTGTTGGCTTGGTGAAAAGACTGGACACATTTGGCACTTCCACCTCAACCGTACTCAAAAATTGAAATGGCCTGGTTGAAGTCTCACGTCTGGGTGCAAATCTCACTCGCTTGGTACAAAATGTCTGGAAATGTACTTTCCGTGCGAAACAGTTGACCACGAAAAAACTGTGTTGCCATGGCAACTGATCGGTGAGATGTCGCGTAGCATATGTGGCTGTGACATCAGGTGTTCGAGCCTCATGCATCAGCGGCAGAGTTGACTGGAGATGCTCTCGCGCTGTCCTGTGACTGTGTCCACTCGAGCAACAATGCACCTTTAGCTGGAGTCTGGTCTTCAGCGAGACCGCATCACTTCAGTCAGTGCTGCCAGCCTTGCTGCCTATAATAGACGAGTTTTTGTGCAGTCGGTTGTGTCAGTGCTTACTCATGTGGAACGATTCTTCTGTGAAAGGACGTAGACATAGATCTCCCAGTGAACACTTCAACACAGGAAAGCGCCTTGAAAGGGCCCGCTTGGAAACTATTTGGATCCGTTTAATGCCGCAAAAAGGATACTTTGTTGTGTGAACGGAACGAAACACCGAACGACTTGCGTTTGTACTGTTGACGCTGAAAGGCAAAAGTTGTTTTGGAAGTGTTCGTAATTTGGTGCGTGGCTTTGAAGCTTTGAAAGGAGAGTGAATTTCACCAAGTCGCATCCGCCTTTTCAAGGCAAGTGCCCATTACAGCAGATTCTCACAAAAGTTTGAATACCTGAGCGTATGTTTCACATTTGCGGATCACAAAAGGACAAATGTCTGCCAGGTAGGAAACGTAAGAATTCAAGTTTTACCCGAGATCTTTTTGATTTGCAAATATTAACTTTGAATTGAAGTTAATGAGATTCATATGTGCTGTTCTTACCAAACCTTGATCGCGAATTCGTGCACAAAAAGTGAGCAAACAAAAAGATATACAAGACGAGTACGCCGCATGTCTGGGGAATACATACTGTTTGCTCGACTCTTGATGTACATTCAACCCCAAAAAGGTTACGAGTAGAAATCACATGTCTGCTAACTTCCGAGGTTGCGAGGATCGCGCACACAGTTTTTACCCCGAAACCACATTCTCTTGAGTGCTTTCCAATATTCTTGCCTGGAGACACTTAGAATTTTGGAATTTCAAGTATTTTTGCTTCTTTGCGCTGTGTTGGTCTGTCTGTGGCCACACATTTATTTCCATGTCAGCTGAAAGCATTTCCTCAGGTTGACACCACCAGCATTTCTCGACTAAAGAATAAAAGTCCCGGTTGAATTGGGCTTTTTGCGGGGATCTGGAGGCGCCCGATGAGAAACACATACAGAGGTTGAATCAACTGTTCCTTTCGATTTTGCAGGAATGGATTAATTGAAACGAACCCGCTGACAAGGCCAGGTCGAATCTTCTGACACGGTGAGTCTTGGATCTCTACTTCAAGAAGAATGAACAAATTTAGATGAACATCTCACATTCGGAATGTCGGTCTCGCTGACGACAGGCAGGCGCGTCTTGACGTCTTCGGTACAAATGTTTCGGAGCACAATGGAGGCCCCGGGTGGGTCTCGTGAGGTTTTGCTGACTTTTCCTCAGGCCTGTCGAAACCAACGAGTCTTCGTTGTTCTGGTTGCTGTTGAGACAGTGGTCAGAGGTGATCACCACCTCACTACCCAATATCCATTTGAGGGGGAGGGGTGACAACCACCCTGAAATTGTGCAAGTGCCAGCCAGCCTTCGGAAGGCGACCTGGTGGTGAGCACCTGCCCTCATTTGTCCAGGTGGTGGTCACCCTCCCCACCCAGGCGACGGCCATAATGGGTGGTCATTTGGGAGAAACTTCAGAAAGAAACGAGAACAGTCGTTCTCAACCAGGGTCATGAAGGACCAGCGCTTGCGACGCGCCTGTGTTCAAAGCTATGCTTCTCAATGAGTTCTGCGCGTTTTGTCCAGAGACTGGAGGAAGATCTTCCTGGTGTACGGGAGAAAAGGGAACTGTCCGTGTTGTGTGCCAGGCTGAAAGTAGGTGTCATCAAAAAGGTGTACATTAGCACGGTTTGATGAACTTCTTGGGGAGCTTTTGACTGTGGCTGTGTGTACGCTTGTGCTCTGTGAGGCGTGCAGCTGTGGGCGGAAGCTTGAGAGTTCTTGTCATGAAGCCCATTCACTGCGGTGGGACTTTCAGAGGCGAGAATTCCCGTGGATTCCTCAGCCAAATTGCAACACGAACCCACAAGTCTTACAAGACAGGAATTCGCGTTGCTTTCTATTTTATGCCGTGGAAATGGTTCTCGGTGGCCAGAGTAAATACAATTCCTGCCTCGCGAGAATTGGGTTTACAGCATTGTAAAGTTGTGTGTGTGTGTGTTCATATTGCAAACAAGACAAATTGCTCGACTGGTGAAACGTTACCAAACATTTGTATCTGTTCACCGCGGGCGCGGAGGCGGCGCGAGTCACGCTTTCTCCAGGAGGCATCCCGCCGAAGGCTTGTCACAAGTCAACAAGTAGGCAACGTCTGTCGCACATTAAATTTAATTGTCTCCGTTTCGAGAAATTCAGTTTAGAAAAACACCCTCCTCGGGTATTCCCCATTGGTGGTCTTCTTTATCTTGACGGGAAGAAATATTGGCACTGGCCCTGAAAGGCTGCCAGTCGTGCAATACAAAAGGGGTGATTCTGTTCACTGCCAAAAATACAATTTTTCGGGTGAACGCGATCATTCTCATGAGCTTGAAAAATAGGTATTCGTCTTCAGTAAAAATAGAAGTACTCACAGTGTGAAAGCATTGATGTGTGGGAGTGAAAGTGATATCTTCCAAGAAGAGGACTGGAAAAAAGACATCAAACGTGTTGAACAACGTGGTCTGTGAATTGTGTTTGATGACTTTTCTCGGTGAGTTTTTGGTGACAGATCACGGCGTTTTCTGCAGAGAGGGTAGATCCAGGTCAACTGCAATGCTCACAGGTTTGAAAGGAGGCTATGAAAGAAAAAGACCTTGAGCCGTAGTCGCTCATGTGATGCTGAACACGCGAAAGCCTCAACCTGGATTAACAAGACGATTTATTCATTCGCGCGAGTATTGATCTGCGATCGATCGGGTATTTACTTATTGATGTGGTCGTGATCCCGATCGGACCTCACCCTCGGCTCGGCGGAGGCGACGAGAATGCGCCTCAGGTCGACTGTTTGCGCATACCTGAATAACAAGGGCGTACAGGATCAACTCGAGTTGTTGATCAGTTCGAGAGCTCGTCATTTGGCCCCGAGTTTGTTTTATGACCTCATAAGGAAAGTACGTTTGAAAGGAAACGGATCTGGACGCGCCCTTTCCTTGCTCCAGCGAGCTGCGTGCACGACACACGAACTTGGTCAGTCTCTAACTGCGTCTCTTGAAGTTGACGAACAATTGCTTGATCAACACCAGCGACCTGCATTTCAACATTTTGAAGGCAAGTGCACTTCCGGCCAACCTAAGATGGTGGGTGTTCTCATCATCCGAGCTTCTACGGTTGAGCATTTGGTTGACCTGCGCGAGTGGAACGAACGCAAGATCTTGTTGAGAAAGACCTTGTGTTCAGAACAGTCTCTGCGAAATTGACAGCACGAGGCTTACGTTGCGTCTTGTTTTGGATCGTGATCGGAATTTTGAAAAACCTGACAACTGGTTTTCACGCTGCGTGTGCCAATGACCTTTTTTCAAAACAGGAATTTGGGCTCAAAAGCGATGGACCCTGGACATATCATTTTGCTCTTAAGTGGCTTTTAACGTTTTGGGTTCTTAATGGGGAAAATGTTTGGTTGGCAACATTTACTAGATCTGGAGCCTCTGGTAATTTTACGGTTGTGTTTTGACTTTTCGGCGCTGGCAAAGCTGTAGATCTATTTCCAGCAATTTTTAGCCCGCGGTTGGCTGGTAGGCATCACCGTAGCGGGTTTGGAACATTCACTTGGACTGTGGGAGTCTGTGTGTGTGTCTACGCACCGTTCATTGACTTACTGGGGGGGGGGGAGACCCAACATTGCAGGAATATAATCAGCACTCTATGCTGAGTTGGATGCAGGATTACATAGCAAGTCAACATTGCAAGTTTTCACCAGAAAATACTTGGAATCAAATGAAACTTTCAGGACAAGTTGCCACTCTAAATAGCTCATTCAAATTTGATTTTGGGTTAATGTAGGTAAGACAGTATGGCCAACATCTTGGATATTATAAAAAACACACCTTTGGCTGGGTGTACTTTTTGTATAAGTAAAGAATATTGGGGATGTCTTTGGCCTTCAAAATATTTATGTATTTTTGGTCAGCAACCTCATTGGCATTGCAAATTTCAATGGTGACTTTCCCTCATGTTGACTTGTCCCCCAAGAATGCTTCTTTCCACCTGCCTTTCAGGCATCATTCATGTGGTCATGCTGAACTACTTCACATGGTCAGAGAGTAACTCACATAATTTGGTGGACATACAGGATTTTTCCTGAAAATTCCTGAAAATTCCTGAAAATGCCATTTCTGTCCATTTTGAGGCACATGGTAATTGGAAAGAACTGGAAAGTGTTCCAAAACTTCTTTTGTACAGTATTGTATGGCTCAATTTGTATGGTTTCCTGCAAAGTTAGTCATTCAGTATGGCTGCTGTCCAAGGAAAACTGTGTGAATGGCCTTTTCAAGCCCATAAATGCAGGGCAATGGTGGAAATTTTGACGAAAGAGTGTCTTTTGCCAAGCTGGCCGTGTGGAACCAATTTGGAACCGCGGGCTTTCCAGGCGTGGCCCTATTGTTTCACTTCTTGACCAAATAATGTTTATTGATTATCAGCCGCGGTAGCGGTCTGATATTGGTTTGCCCCTGTATCCCCGTCCGTCCATCTTGGGTGGACAAAACCTCAGTTTTACCCCTGTTCCAGTGATCACAGACTGGAATCACAGTGGGTGCAGACACCCTTAGGGGTGCTTTACACGTTGCATATGGTATCATTTTTTTCTTCTGCTCTGATGA